>Ga0209318_1000941_pt1 | contig 22339 bp, 61 predicted proteins | sample RifGroE1_FD_183999 | JGI IMG/M metagenome (GOLD analysis project Ga0209318, IMG submission 183999) | Groundwater microbial communities from Rifle, Colorado, USA - Groundwater E1 (SPAdes) (version 2) | ecosystem: Environmental > Aquatic > Deep subsurface > Groundwater | place: Rifle, Colorado...
TCATTGAACTATCTGGAGCCAGCGAGCAAGAAGTTCAAGAACTAATTGATTATCGCCAAGAATGGTATGACAGAAAAGCTAAAGAGGATCAATTAAAGAAATCTAAACAAGACCATGAGGATAAGGAGTATACAGATTCTAAAAACAAAATTGTCAATGAATTAGTATCTCAAGCCGAGCAAGCAATTATTAATAATCAGAAAGTCAATAACAAAGAAATTACTGTTTATAAGTCGAGATATGAATCAAATGATACAAGTTTAATATTGCATATGATGAAAATTTATGAGATTAAAATTCCATTAAAAACTCAAGGATGGATTAACAATGCTTTAGCAAGTATATTTTATGATATTGAGGATGGTAAAATTAGTTATACTTATTATAAATCCTCTGCTAATAGTAATGTTTTCAGAAAGTATTTGAGTGAGTTTGTTGGTAAGGTTAAGGATAAGTATTTGTTAAAGTAGTGAGTGTAGCAAAATAAAATTAAGGAGGTGATTTATATAACAAATAAAGAAAATATTGATTGCTTAATTATAGCTATTGGTGCGGTATCTTTATTTTTTATTATTGGAATATTAATATACTATTAAATATTTAAAACTTTAAAACTAGTGTTTGAAGTGAAGAAAAATTTAAGAATGAAAGAGGGAAATGAAATGTTAGAAATTCAAAGATTAGAAACTAGTATATCTTCAAAATTTGGAGATCGTGTTCACCTAAATTTAAATGATTATGCTGAACCAAATAGCATCAAATGCAAAATTGCAAACATTGGAGAAGAGATAATTCCAGATATGTTTTCCTATGATGGAAGTCCTTATTTCCCTTATGAAACTTTTATAAAGTATTCTAATGGGAATCATTATGCTAGAGTCTATGTTGAGATAGAATATAAAAAGAAAGAACTTGAATCAGATGAAACTATTTTTAATACTGCAAATGGCATAAACTCTTATATCACAAATTTAGAAACTTTACATCGTATTATGGATATCAGATATATAGCAACAAAGAAGAAAAATATTAAATTAAATGAATTTGTTTGGAGAGGAATATTAAAATTTGATCAATTTGGACAGACAATGTTTTTATCTAAACAAGAATTTATTGAAGATACTCCTTCTGAAGTTAAAAATGGAACTGTAAGTACGATCACTTTTGGTCGCTATTGTAAAATGTGGTCAGGAACATTTAAAAACATACCAGATCATGAGGATGTCTGCCCTGTATGCGGTAAAGGGTGGGATATAGATAATATTGTTGATTATGCAACTATTAAACAAAGAGATTATAAACAAATACCATATCATAAAGATTGCTTAAAAATTCACAACAATGATAAACAATTAAAAGAATTTCAAGATATCTTTAAAGATGTATATGGATCAGATGAATTAAAATTTACCGCAATTCCAAATGAATATTGTCCATGTGAAAAATGTGCATCTTGGTTTATTGTGTCAACTCCAGATGGTGACATAAAAATTGGTTGGAGAAAAAGAGTTATTAATATTGAGTGGATGAATAATTATAAAAAGTTTAAAGAAACATTTGTTTCTGAGGAAACTACTATATTTATTGGAGAAGTCCAAAGAGGTATTCACACATGGAGTATAGAAAAAACTACAGAGTATTTAAGTAGAGCAAAAAATTCTATAGTTTAATATCCCTCGAAACATGCATTTGATCTTATAAAATGTTAAAAGTCTGGTCTTTATGACCAGACTTTTAACCTAAAAGAGATTGTCCAATGAGTAAGAGGGTCAAAATCTCTTACTATTATATTATACTCAAATTTGATTACTTTTATTCTAAGGGAGTAGAAAATCAATTGACGATTTAGAAGGAGGGGTAAAGCTATATGTTTGGCCTAGTTAGAAGAAAAGATGTCATTGATAAATTAGAGTACATCGAAAACAATATTACAGAATGGGAAAATATTTGGAGTGATTCAAAAGATGAAAATGTTAGAATTACTGTGACGCATACATTGTGTTCTATTAATGGGATGGTTAAAAGAACTAAAGATTATTTCAAAATCCTATAAACTAATACTTTCGTCTTATGAAGATTAAAGGAGGAAAAATAATGTTTGAATTACTTATTAAAAAGATTAAATTATGGTATGAATGGAGAAAGAGAACTAAATTATTGCATACGCCAAGTGGACATAAGTATAAAAGAAGGAAATTATAATGTTATACATCTACAAAACAAAATGTGATACCTGTCAAACTCAAAAATGCGAAGGATGTAAAGAGAATATTAATGGCACATTTACAATGAAAGAAATTGAAGGATTTTAGAAGGAGGAAAAATAAAATGTGTAAAGCAACGTCCTATACTCAACAACTTCTGGAAATCTATAGTAATATCAATTCAGACGTTAAACGTCTTAGCGAAGAGGTTAGAACAGCAAATCTGTTTAATATAGATATGTTGCATGAAATAATGAATACAAAATTTAATGCTTGTGAAGGTTATAAATTAGCCAAACAAATTCAAGACAATCAATTATTTCGCCAACAATCTAAATGTGAATTAACAACCCTTATCCAACTTAAAAAATTCATAAATGCCAATATTAATTCGTTGAATCAAATTCATTTAGAAATAATTGATAATGATACTAAATATAAATATAACATTGAAAATAAAGTTTATAATCCCAAAGCAATGAGTACAAAAACTATTTCTGAACCTGAAGTTATTGACAAAGAGCATATAGATCCAGTCGCATTTAATAGCGAGAAACGTAAAGCTATTTCAAAACCCGTTCCGCATAAACCTAAACCACAAAATTTAACTATTACATTAGGAGATGCTATACATAAGAAAACCAATGCTAAATTAAAAGTAATAAGTAAGATTGATGATGGTCATTATCTTGTTAAATCTAAAAACGGGTATCAAGTTTTATGTAGTAAACATATTATATGTGTAGATTTATCGCAGTCTGCTAAATAAGAAAATGAGTTATATTATTTAAAGGAGGGAATTTTATGTTAATTAGTAGATTTTCTTTAGACGGATTTAAACCACAAAATCAAACATTACATACGAGTTTTTCAACAGAAGAATTATTCCCTGATTGCGAATATGGAGTTTATGCTTTTGTACAGGGCATAGAAAATAAGATGTTTCTTAATCATCTTCCTAGAGATACACAAAATAAACTATCTTTATGGGTTGGTGAAATAGATGATGATGCCATAGTTTTTGTGTACGGAATACCCACAAATAAAAAGTGGTATGATTTAAAGAAAACAACCTTTGGAGAAATTAAATCTAAACAAACTAAACCAGATGAATTATTTATACCTATTGAATCATGTCTGAAGATTAAAAACGTAAGAAAGATTGATTGTTTTGGATGGGTTAGCGACTACGCCAGAACAATGTGTGAATATGAGTTGGCATGAAAACGCAATTTTGAAGGATAATTGTTATTCAAAAATAATATTTTTTATTTGCCTTTAAATAGTATTGACAATACCCTAATATTTTGATAAACTAAGACTATCAAATAGAAAGGAGTTACCACAGCAATGAAAGACAAAAACACATACACACAATCGGAATTACTTAATATCATGCAAAAGTATAATTCCACTGACAGGCAGATAATTAAGACCAATCTTCAAGAAATTAAGAAAACTCATAACTTTGGGAATGTAGATATTGTAAAGGATTTAGGGCACAAGGAAGAAAAGGTAAAGAGTTGGTTCAATAAAGCCAATCCAACTATTCCAATCTTTGAAGACGCTTTGAGATTAGCTGTGCATTATGGTTTTGATATTATGGAATTAATTTAGAAGAGTTGAAAGGGGAAATTTAGAATGTTAAAGATATTTTATTTAAGTGAAAGATTAGGAGAAGAAATTTTCAACAGAACTATAAAATTATTTGAGGTAGGTTATCATAGATTTAAATATGATGGTGACGAATGTATTATATTTAAATCCGAAGATCAAGATGCTGTTTCAAACTATTTAGGTATATCAATGGATTCCTCTGAAGATTTAAAAGAATATATTGAAAATTTTAATGGTGGTGGATATTTACAAGTGACTCGTCATGTACAAATTGGACAAAGTGAATGTATAGAAATTATGCAAGAAAACTTTGAAAAATACGAAGACAGAATATGGCAAGCTGAAAACTTCAGAGATGAAATACTTAAGATTATCCAAGAACAAATGTATAAAGCGTTTTTAGATGTAATTAAGGATGGATTTGAAACTATTAACAATGGTAATTTTAAGTGGAATTAATAGCTTGAAAGTCTAATTTGATGGGATATAAAGGAGATGCTTTAAAAATGGAAAAGAAAATTGAATTTAAAAATGTTAAAAAGATTGATGGTTCAGTGTTTCAAACAAAACCATCTATTGATATTGATAAAATGATACAGAATGGTGAGATTGTATTTACTACTAAACATCCTGAAGGGGTTAAACGTGCGGAAAGAGTTTCTTCTATTCCTAAAATTGAAGTTGATGAAGAAAAGGTAATAGAAATTGCAGATCAAATTAAGAAAATGAATACTGAAATTGATTCTCCAATATTCAGTGCTTCAAGTTTGAATGAAACAATGAATCATCTATTTGAAGATGGTATAATACCACAAAAAGCTAATATCAGAAAGGTAGTTCGGGGTAACGAGTCTGAAGTGGTATATGACCCTAAGAATAATAGGCTATTTATTGATGGTGAGGAAGTAGTAGATGATTAAATAGGGCATGAAAGGACGGTTTTATGCCAGATGAATTTCTTTAAACGAAACGAAAAACCTTTAATAAAATTAACCAAAAAATTTGTTACATTTCTTGTTATGGCATATATTTTTTTATGGGGATTCAATCCTAACTATATGTTACATCCAGATACGCTTTTCGCAAAAATACTATTAGGAATTGCCATTATTATTGTTGGAGTTGTAATTATAGGAATTTTCGGGTGGATTATTTCTTTGATCGTAAAAGAAATTAGCGAACCTATAAAAGAGATTATCAAAAATGAAAAATCAATACGATGAAAATACTATTTAGTTGGAATTTGAAAGGAAGTTTTAATATGGATAATGAATTACATATTGAAGTCTCTATGACTCCTCATCCTTGGGATAATCCTAACAAACCTTATAGTTGGGTATTGTTAAGATGGCATAAAACTGCTTGGTGTAACTCAGGATTTGGTTGGGCAAAAACTCCTAAAGAAGCATGGGAAAATGCTATAAAGCATTATGAGTGGTATATAGAGGAACATAAAGCAGAATTAGAATGGTTAAAGTAAATTTACCAACAAAGCACGTTTTTATTTTAATTGATGGTATAAAATTGAAAGGATGGTTGACAGAATGAAAGGAATATACACCGACAAAGATTTATGCCCAGTCTGTAAGAAAAGACATATTACTTATCAAAATATGGAGATAACTAATGATGGCATCAAAGTTTGCGGAAATGAATGTAAAGAGAAACACAATAAACTGATTAAGTTTGTTTGGTGTGATAATTGTGGGTTAGGTTTTGAAGCTTTTAACAGTAATGGAGAAAAAATTAACCCAAAAAGATGTGTTGAGTGTGGAGCAGGAGAAGATTGTTTGCATAGAGAAGTGATAAGATAACTTCCCAGGAAAGATAGATTCTATATGCTATTAAAAAATTAGAGGAGGAAAAGAAAATGGGCGATAAAGAATTTTTATTAACTTATAAGGTTAGAGGAGCAGGGTTTGATTTTGAATGGTTTGATACAGAAGAGGAATTACTAGAAAGAGTTAAACAGTTAGGTGATAATATAATGGCTGTTGATGGACTTCAAATTAAGGTAATTAAACATATTATCGGTGAATAATATTAAATTATTTAACAAAATAAGAACAAATTTATAGGACTAGGAGGAAAAAGATATGAATAAGTGTGTATGTGGTCGTTATCATGACGTGTGTAGTTTGATCATAAGAAATAATTATATTTGCAAATATACTGGATTAATTATTAAAAATATAAAAGGATAACGGAGAAACATAAACGAGAAATTTTAAAACTTATGTTAGAAAAGTTGCAATAAATCAGGGAATTCGTAGGATTTAAAAGGAGGTGCGTAAAAATGAAAACATTTAATTTTATAATGAGGGTTGTTGGATCAGCAAAAGGAACTGTTAAAGCAAATTCTAAAAAAGAAGCGTTAGAAACAATTAATGCTGGTCAATGGGATGATATAGATATCGACATTGAAGACATAATTGAAATCGAACACCTAACTAAAACAAATATTGAAGAGTAGCATCAAAGACTCATTTCATATGGGAAGGGGTTATCATTATGTCTATTGATTTTACTAAAATGTCTAAAAAGCAATTAATTGATATTTTACGGAATGTAGAAAATGCGTGTTTGACTTTTGAGATTGCTTCTAAAGAAGAAATCCATATCATAAATCCAGAATGGCACGAAGGACGTAAAAGTGCTTTTTTGCAAGCATCTCAATTTATTCGTAAGGCATTTTCTCATAAAGCATAGTTGCTGGTTTATTTTATAACTTTAAGGAGGGTAATATTAAATGAAATTAATTGATGATATTGAAAAAGAGATTAAAACTCTTAAAGGGAATATGAATTCATTAAAGTCAGAGCTTGAAATATTAAAGAGAATGAGTTCCAACATGAATAGTGATGCAATTAAAGGAAAAGAGACCAGAATATCTTTAATGGAGGGTTATATCAAAGGGTTGGAATGGGTATTAAAATAACAATTTTATATTATAAGGAGGTTTAATTTAAATGACAGAAAATGAATATCTTCAAGAAATTGACACTATTTATAATCAATTCAAAGGCAGTAATCATTCGGAGATGGATCATGAAATTTTAGCGACCAAATTAATGTGGTTAACTATGGATTATAAAGAGGGAACAAGTAATAATATGTGGAAGGATGATTTTTAAAATGAAAATTAATTATAAATTCGAAGGAAACAAAATTATTAAAATCATTGAATCTGAACTTACTGAAAAAGAAGTTGATTTATTAAAAAGAATACATCACGAGTATAAAGTTAATATTACAAGTTGTCCCAGATGGGACGAAGAAAGAGAACTTACTATATCTGTTTACCATTTAATGAAATGTGATTTAGTAAAGGATCAGTTTGGTATAGACGAATATACGATTACAGAAATTGGTCATGATTTTCTTAAAAGTTATGAAGAATTAAGCAAATAGATTTGAGGAGGAATAGATGAATGAAAAAAATGAATAAAGAATTTATCAATAAAACTATTGATATTATGGAAAAAGTTAAAATAGGTTCTCTAATTAGGTTGCATAATGTTCATAATTTTAGAGTTGTTCGCCAAGAACCAAGTTGGAAAGAAATTAATCACTTTGGAACTCCTAGTGATCATGTAATTAGAATGGTAAATGAAACTATTCCTAATGCAATGACTTGGACTAAATCTAAGTCAATAGAGAGACTTAGAATAGAAATGGTTCAGGCATCAGTAGATGGACTTTTTGATGATATAGAATTAATAGAAGAATAATTAGGAGGAAATTAAATTGAAACAGAAGTCAGAAGTAGAAAAATTCCTAAATGATATCAAGAAAAACTTTGATCATTTTTATGGTGAAGATGTAGCAAAAATCATTGACAATAAATTTGAAATGCATATGATTATAAGAACTAAACATAGTTTAAACATACCATCAAGAGAAGATATTGAAAATGTATATTATTTTCTAAGGGAAATTCTAGACAAATCAGACCAAATTTTTATTAATGTAAATCATGAAGGATTATTAGAAACTTGGTTTGTATTTAATGGTTTGAGTTAATAATGGAAAGGATTTGTTTTTTATGAAACAACAGTATATTTTATCTGAAGAAGATTATAATAAAATTGTTAAAATAATAGAAGAAATGGATGCTGATTTAGGTGCTTTAATAAATCATATGGATGAGTATGAAAATGTTAAGAAGTATGCAATATGTTTAAGTGTTTTGATGAGAAAACTAGGTAGAAGTTTGGAAATTTGGGAATAATACTTTTCTAAAAATCAAGTTATACCTACGTTTCAGGGTTCACCCAACCAGATAAAAATTGCATTTGATTTGGAATAAAGAAGGAGTGATTAACTATGTACACTTATGGAGAATTTTTAAAGAAAGCTAAAGCAAGCAATGCATACTCAATAGAGGAATGGTTTAAAATATTTCAGATACTATTCAATCTAAAAGATTGTGTACAGTTTTATGCTGATTGGGAATATGATGTTGGGAGTGTTTTTAAACTTAAATGAAGATTAAAATTATCCGTAATTGTAAATCATGTCTATTCCATTACTATAAAGATTTAGAAGATGACCAATGTTATGAAGAATGTGGTTGTCTTCGGTTCTCTCCAATTGGGTTAAGATTAGAAGATGTTGAAATTATTATAGAAATTATGTCAGATAAACCCAAACATTCACTTGAAATATTTTATAATCTGTGATATAGTAAATACATAAATAAATTTATTTGGAGGTACATAAAAATGGCATCAACCGCAAGAGAAAATCATATTGCTCAAATAAACTCCTTACTCATAAAACATGGTGCAACGCTAGACAGATATGGAACATATCACATCGGAGATTATAAATTCGATACACGCGCAGTAAACTTAAAAATCCATCATGGGAAAATCAAAATCAAATCAGTTCCAATGATGAAAGTAACTCTAGAATCATTGGATAAACTATTAAAAATTTATGCAATGAAGGAGAGTGAATCAAAATGAGCAGATACAACAGACTTCTCCAAGAGGTCATACTAGAGGCAAAACAATTAAACATTCCAATATCCCAAAACATTGATCCTAATGTTATTATCAATACCAGAGCAAAAAGATTTGGAAGATGCTCAAGGAAATCGGATAAATTCATTATTGAATTATCCTCAGTATTTGATAAAGCAGAAGACAAAATGGCAAAACAAACTTTGGCTCATGAAATACTCCATACATGTCCTGACTGTCTCAATCATCAAGTTCAATGGAAATCTCATGTTAACAAAATGAATAGAGCATATGGATATAAAATTGAAAGAACAAATTCATGTGAGAACATTGGAGTAGAAAGAGAAATATCTATGAATGCTAAATATACTATTGAATGTCAGAAATGTCATAAGAAAATGTATAAGGATAGGATATCGGGCGTAATTAGAAATCCTGAAAATTATCATTGTAAATGTGGTGGAAGGTTGACAGTGAGTTGATAAGGAGGGTGAAAATTGATGATTCAAGAAATATCTAAGTATAATGGTTTAAAATATACTGATTCAATTAAAAGAAAATATAAAAGGAAATCCAATAATTGTTATACCTATGCAATTAATCAGCCTTTAAATCCATATACTGGGAAATATTATGAAGATTATGCTTATTGTCAACCAGGATATTTAGGTGGGAAAGGTATAGAATCTTGGATAGATTATTATGATATAAAAGTAGCAAGTAAAAAAATACTTAATTCTACAAGAAGAGATTTGAGACGTTTGGGTTATAAAATACTTAAAACAACATATAAAAAATATATTGAAGATGAAAATTGTTGGAAAGTTGCATTTTGCATGGCAAATGATGATTACCATTGGTTAAGACAAAATAAGGATGGTACATGGTCTCATAAAAGAGGGGCATATGAGATAACGAATAGAGATTCTAGTAGAAAAATAATACATAATCCAGAGGAGTGTGATAGAGGTGAGTATTCAACTTTTATAGGATTCTATTTAATTAAAAAGATTGAAGGAGTGAAAAATAAATGTTCTTAATAAATGCTTCGAAACAATGGTTTGAATCTATTATCCACGGATTTAGACGACCTGAATCATATCATGATAAATGGAAAAATAATTATTTTAAGAAAGAGGTAATGTAAAAATGAATAATGAAATGTTTTATGAAATTGTAGATAAAGCAAAGAAGTATGATCAATTAGTAAAGATTAATAAGGGGTTTGAAGTTTGTTGTTCTTTCTGTGGTAAAAGTCAATCAGCAGTTAAAAAGATTGTAGCAGGGCCAGGAGTTTTTATTTGTGATGAATGTGTTGAATTGTGTAATGAGATTCTTAATGAAGATGAAGTTAAAGAGGAGGATAAATAAAATGGGAGAATATTATTTAGAAGATGAAGTTTGGGATAAATCATATAAAATTAAGGAAAAAGAAATTTATATGAATGTAATCGAAATGTATAAAAAGGGATTAGAAATGGATTTAGGTAAATGGGATGTATTTCCTATTAGTAATCCTCAGAGATTAACAATGAATGACCTAGAAAAGAGAACCAATGACTATTATTTAACTTGTGATTATGATAAAAGTTTTAGAGGTGGAGCTTGGTCAGGAGATTGATTTTTTATTTAGCATATAATTACTATTTTAATAGAAAGGAGGTGATTCATATCAATGCGAATGCGAGGTTACACTTTAAAAGAAATGTCCCAGATATTAACACAGCATGGATGGAAACCATCACACAGGAAAAGTTCGCATATAACTTTCCAGAATGAAAACACTAACGACCATATTACATTAGTCGACCATGGAAATTCAAAAGAAATATGTAGGCCATTGGCAAAGAAGATACTCAAGCAAGCAGGATTATTGGAATTTGCTTATGGATGCGAATGTTAATACATATTACAAAAATAAAATATATTGACCATGCATTATTTATTCAAAACTTAATATATTTAATTATATGTTAATTGCATTTTAATTAAATAAAGGGAGTGGTATAATAAATGAAAAACATGAAAATTAGGGTCATAATCATTGTTCTAATCGTCTTATCTATCGTGGTGTATATGAGTGTCAACGATGATAGTAAAGAAGCTTACAAGTCAAACTCAGGTCTTACAGTGAAGATTTAAGAAAGGATAGTGATTATTTTGGAATTGGTTCAGCCCATACGTAGCAAAGAAAAAATTGAACAAATGAAAAAATATCTAAAATCTCATAGTTTACGCGATTATACTCTTTTTACATTAGGTATCAATTCTGGTCTCAGGATTAGTGATTTACTTAAATTAAACGTATCTGATATTGTAGATGAAAATGGTAAAATAAAAGAAAGAATTACGGTGAAAGAGAAAAAGACCAGTAAAGTAAAAACATTTCCATTTAGCTCTAATGTTGTTCAGGCTTTAAAAGAATATATTGTTTCACTAGAATCAAACCAGACAGTCTTATTTGGGTCTAGAAAGGGAGATAAATCAATTACTAGACAACAGGCGTACAGGATATTAAATGAGGCAGCTAGGGCAGTCGGGATAAAAGAATCCATAGCTACGCATTCCCTTAGAAAAACGCTAGGTTATCATGCTTATATGGCAGGAGTGGATATCACGAGAATTCAGTCTATGTTAAATCATTCCTCGCCTAAAGAAACTTTACGATATATTGGTATCACTCAAGATGAGTTAGATGATGTTTACAAAGAATTAAATTTGTAACCAAAACAAAATAAGAAATTTATCTTAATTTTAGGAGGAATGTCAATATGGCAAAAATTGAAATCGGAACAATTGCACATGTAAAAGAAGCTGATTACCCATGGGTTATGATAACCAGAACAGGTAAATTAAAATCCCATTTAGAAAAAGTAAAAATTACAGGATATTATGAAGAATATTACAAAGTAGAGTATTTAGAAAATGAAATATTACAAATAGATAATGTAAATCAGGGAGGAGTTCTTTTCAGAAAGAAAGACATAGTTTTGATGTAAAATTTAAATTCGAAAGGAGTCGCCTATAATGAAACAATTAACAAAACGTGAAAAGATTATTAAAATACTATTAGAATGGAAGGATGATGATAAATAAATGTATCCACTATACTTCATCCCTAAACGAGTTATCCAAGAATATCAACAAAAAATCCATGATGGTAAATCCCTAACCACTCCAATTATTAAACGTAAAATTAGTGCAATGATTTATGCTACAAAATATTGCAGAGTTAATCTAGGAAACAATAAATATCAACATAGATTCGGTCACTGTAAAATTATTGTTGAAGAAAATAATTTAACTGTATCAAAAGTTGAATATACTATTGTTGGAAATGTTAATGGAAGTGATGGTAAATTTTATAATAGAATATGTAAGAAATATTATGGTTTGAATGATAAGCATACTGAATTTGCAGAGACTTGTAGAAATAGAATTATTGAAGGAGTATGTTAAAAATGAAAAAGTTATTTGTTTTATCAATTATCTTAGTTGTTACTTTAACTGGATGTGGTACAAGTAAAGGTGATGATGCATTAGGAAATAAATTTACGATTAAAAGTATTACCAAAGGAGATGGTTTAAATGCAGATGTTTATGTTTTAGTAGATAAGAAATCTGGAGTAAATTATTACTACATAAATGCAGGTTATGGAAAGTCATTATGCCCTATCTACGATAAAGAAGGTAAAGTTGTAATTGATAAAGTTGAGCAAGAGTAGTCCTATGTAATGTTGATTTTATTTGAGAAGAAAGAAGTTGATATAATTGATCACTAAAGAAGAGTTTTTAAAGAATTGGGATGCTAAAATTACGGAAGAAGGCATCATGCTTCCAAAAGATACGTGTTTTGTATTCCTTGCTTCAGAATATTGTAATAACCTTAAATTAGATATTGACAATAAGGAAAGAGAATCAATTCAAAACTTTGGTTATTGGCTTGAAGGAATGTTTGAAGTTTGTGATGGAGCAGAGGGTAGATCAAATTATAATTGTCAAGATAGGACATAAGAAGGAGAGATATTAATGGAAGATATTATTATTGGAATTAAGAGAAGTAAAAGTTGTTCCGCAGTAGTTTATTATCAATATCCAGAAGTTCAAAATATTATAAGTCACAATTCTGAATTATATTGGTGTCATGAAAATTTTACTGGAACAACAATATTTATTCTCAAAAATACACATGAAGGGGAAGCATTAACCGCATTACTCCATTGTAAAAGTCCTGTTGAATGTATAGAAGATTTTTTACTTACTATTGTGTTAAACAATATGGAAGTTTCAGATTTTAGAAACTTTATGGAGAATTGTCGTAAAGATTCTTTTAAAGATGGAGTAAAACATAATCAACAACAATTAAGAATGGTTATGGGATATTAATCCTAGCAAACTTAGCATTTATCTTATATAAAGGAGGAATAATTTTATGACATCAGAAGGTTTCATTGTAGGAATTGACTGCAAAATAAAAGAATTATCAGAAAGAATTGAAGAACTTTTACTTATATGTGAAAAAAGATTAAAAGATTTGGGATGCAAAGATAAAGAGGATTTAATTTTCCCTTCTAATATTTATTATAGAAATGATGAATTATATGTTACTTGTGATATTTGGGTTAAAAAATATTGGGATGAACTAAATTATATGGAGGAAAATTAAATGTTAAAGAAGATGATAAAATAATAAAGAAAGGATATACATATGCAAACACAAACTCAAAATATAAAACTAATTCAACCAAAAGTATTTAATTTCCGCAAACATTGGTCTAAGAAAGTAAAACCATATCTATTTCATAAAGATGTTCAACATGCTTTAGATTATGGCATGAATCTAATGATGGAATTATGGAGACATGAAAACAAGATCACTAATGAAAAATTAGAATCAATGACTGAATATATGAAAGATTGGTACTCGTGGACTCCAGGTAGTCCTCCCTATCATAAAACATCCTCTGATTATTGGTGTTATCATAGAAAACCATTAAAGCATTCAGTAGGTTGGTATCAATGTCGCCATTGTTGTCATTGGATTTGTTACTTTTGTATTGAATTAGGAATGAAAATATATCCTAAATTAGATTGGTATATAGTTTCTGGAAGGAGACATTCAGTAGCAGTTGGATTTAAGTATAGTCAACCTTATATGATATTTGATATACTTAATTTTGAAGATATGTCTGCTGAGAATATATTGGATTTCGCTGATAAGAAGATGACTAAGAAAGTGTATGAGAGGAAATGGAAGAAAGAGAATAGATATGGTGTTAAGAAAGGATGATTATTAATGGACAAATGGGAATTAATTGATTTTGAATGTATTACTAGAGCAGAAGGAATGATGGATGATTATGAAATATATACTTTGAAAAAAGGAGATATTATAAAAAGAGTAGACGATTATACTTTTAATAAAATGAAGAAATTGGGTTTGACAATGGTAGGTTAGAACAGCAATTTCAAATTAAGAAAGGAAGGTTTTGAAAAATGAATTATGAAGAGTTAAAAGATGAAATTAAATGGTTTAAATATAGGTATACAGGTTATGAATCAAGAGAGTTAGTATCTCCTTCTGATTTTTCAGAATTAACAGATGTTGTCTTGTTCTTAATAAATAAAATTGAAGAATTAGAAAACAAGTTAGAAATTAAATAATATGAAAGTCAGTTTGATGAGAAGAGAGGAATTTAAAAAACAATGACCGAGAAAGAATTATTAATCCAAGAAACTATCATCTATCTTCTTGAAATTAAAAAGGATTATTCAAAAAGTACCTCAATGAATGACATCGGCAAATTAAGAACTTTAACCAATGCGGTAGAATTATTACATCAGTATCTAGGATTAATGAAGTAGAATCAAGGAGGAAGATAATATTATGCCATTATTAACTTTAGAAGAAATGTTAAAAGAAATAGAAGATAATTCTATTTTTCATTCAAATTGTACTAATGGAGAGGAATATGAAGAATGGTTAAGAACAGATAAATCTAAAGAGGAGATTAAATAAAATGAAAATTACAACCACCCTAGAAGTTTCCAAACAAGAGAAAAACATAATCTATAATGCTTTAGAAGCATACATTAAATATCTCAATGAGATGCTATCAGACAGCCCAGAAGGTACTTGTAAGACTTCAATTAGTGAAACCTTAACACAGACCAATAGATTGATATCAGAGATGGAATTAAGCATGTAATAAGTAGAAAGAAGGAATTATAAATGATTGAAGAATACAATCTTAGTGGAATATGTTTTATGTCAGATCAATTAACTACACTTAAAGATGCTTTAAAGCAAAATGAAAACTTATGCTATTTTGATATATTGGATTTGAATACGTTGGGATATGTGAAAAGATACGAGATTATAAGGGAAGATGAATTTATCCCAATGACATTTAGAGGAAAATATTTAAGAGAGGTTGATTAAAATGCAAGAGGACGCTAATCATAATTGTGAAACATGTCATGGTGAAGGCCAAGTTTATAAGTATTTCGCTAACCATAAATACAAATATGTTTTATTTGAGTGGTTATATTGTAATCAATGTTTTCCTGATAGTTCTGGCTACTGGCCTATAAGTGATAATGTAATAGAAATAGATGGAAATGAATTTGACAGACTTCAAAAGGAAGAAATGTATTCTGATGATACAGGAAGCTCACTAGGATAAATTATTATTGACTAAAGAAAGGAAATTAAAAATGGAAAATATCATGAAAATATTCGATGCTCAAGACAAAGAAGAAATGAAAAATGCTTTTATTGAAATTATCAAGGAACATTTTAAAACACAATTAGAGGACATGAGTGTATATCTATTTGATCCTAATGAAATAGAGGAAAAAATTAATGATGCATTTTCAGAAGTTGTAAAAGAAGTCAAGGTAGAATTTAAAGAAAAACTAAGAGAGCAAATGGTTATATTTTATGATAAGAAGGTAAATAAGATATTAAGTGGAATTAAGTAGAAAGGGATTGTTTATTATGAATGATCAAGATAACCTAAGTTTCAAAGAAAGATATGCAAAATTTAAAGATTACTATGATAATAATCCAGTAGCACTTGTTGAAGATTTTAATCCAGACATTAAACTTCTCCCATATCAAAAAGTAATCTTGAATGCAATGATGGCAAAAGATAGAACAGTTTCATTTATTGATGCTCGTATAGCACATAAAATATGGTTAGCTAATTTTAGATTAGAATTAATGAAATTAATGGGAATGGATTTCACAGTATTGAGTCCTAGTGGTAGAGATGATTATGAAAAAGGTGTATTGGTTGAGGAAGTAAAGAGTGAGAAAGGAAAGGATTAAATATATGAAATTATTTATATTAGTTTACCGCATCAAAGATAAAATGTTCCAAACAATTAATAATAGTCATGACCTTGAGAATAATTTAACAATGATTAACAACACAGATGATTCAGAGATAATATCAATTGAAACTATTAGATAGTCAAAACAATTCAAATCTTTATTTCAATTGACTATTGGAAAATAATTCTTGACAACAAAGCAAAAAATAATGTATAATGTTGTTAGTAAATATATAAATAAATATTTAGGAGGAAAAGAAAATGATTAAGAAAATTGACAAGAAGAACAAGTTTATCTCTACGTTTAATCCAGAAACAGGCTTCTATGTTCGAACAGGTGTAATTGATAAAGATGGAAAAGATACTGGTGTAGATCCATTTATGAGTTATATGCCAGAATTAGTTGATATTGGTTGTATGGGTCGGTGCATCCACGGAGAATCAGGTTTATGTGTTAAAAGTGGCATTGAATGTTATCAAGATGGATTACATACTAAAAAGGATAATATGCTACTAGATGATTTCAAAAAAATTATTGATCAATTAAAAGGTCACTCATTTCAAGTTGCTCTTGGTGGAAGAGGAGATATTAATAAACATGAGGAATTTGAAGGTTTGGTTAAATACTCAAAAGAAAATAATATCATTCCAAATTACACTACTTCAGGATTAGGACTTACTGACGAAGAAGTCAGAATTACTAAAAAATATTGTGGGGCTGTAGCAGTTAGTGAATATCGTAGCGAATATACAAGAAAAGCAATCAGAATGTTTATTGATGCTGGTATGAAGGTTAATATTCATTTTGTATTAGGAAATAATACAATTGATGAAGCAATATATAAATTATCCAATAATGGTTTTGATAAAGGAATTAATGCTGTGATATTCCTAATGCATAAACCAGTTGGATTAGGAAGTCAAGAAAATGTATTGAAAGTAGGTGATGAACGTGTAAAAGAATTCTTTAAACTTATTGATAATGTCAAATTTGATTTTAAGGTTGGTTTTGATAGTTGCTCCTGTAGTGGAATCATAAACTTCACAGAAAAAATTAATAGGGATAGTATGGATTTTTGCGAAGGTGGACGCTATTCTGCCTACATTGACGCACAAATGAATATGATGCCTTGTTCTTTTGGTAATCAAGATAGTAAATGGTTTGTTGATCTTAATAAATTTACAATCAAAGAAGCATGGAATAGTGAAATATTTGAAGGTTTTAGAAATAGTCTTAAATATTCTTGTAAGAGTTGTATTGATAGAAGTAGTTGCGGTGGTGGATGTCCATTCGTAAATGAAATTACATTATGTGATAGAAAGGAACGTGATTTTTATGAAAATTAGGAAAGACTTTATTACGAACAGTTCCAGTAGTAGTTTTGTAATTGCTTTTAGTAAAACTCCTTTGTCAATTGAAGATGTTAAACAAGAATTGTTTGGAGATAGGGAATGGTACAGAAATCCTTTTAGAGATGAAGTTTATGATGCCAAACAAGTTTCTGAAACGGTATTTAATGACATTAAAAATCAAGAACCTGCAAATTTAGAAACAGTCTCAGAAGCGATAAGTTGTGGTTGGTTTGAAGGTATGTTTGATTATGATGATTTTAAATCTCTTACTGGCGAATATAATTGGGAAGCATATACCAATGCTAATAATGAAGTTTCCGAAAGCATAGCTAAAAAGTTTATGGAAGAAAATAAAGATAAAATTTTTTATACTGTAAGCTATGCTGATGAAGATGGGCCTTATTTTTCAGCATTAGAACATGGTACTTTGTTTGATAAAATTCCACATATTAAAACGAGTTGTCATTAAGAAAGGAGGTGAATAAATTGAAAACAAGAAGCGATTTTGTAACAAACAGTAGTTCTTCAAGTTTTATTTGTACAAAATGTAATGATACTATCGAGTGTTATGATTGGGACGCTGAATATGAAAGAGAAATGTGTAATTCATGCTATAGTGATTTAAGTGAAGAAGACCAAGTAAAAGTAGATAACGGAGACTATGAAGGAACTGTAGAAACTATAAAATTTATTGATTATCTATGTGATGAATTGTGGTTAGACAAAAATAGAGTTATGGAAAAATATAATGAATGGAGGAATAGATAAATGAAAATACGAGCAGATTTTGTAACTAACTCATCATCAAGTTCTTTTATTGCGGTATTTGCGAGAGTTGCAGATAAAGAAAAAGCAAAACCAATCATAGAAAAGTATGGATATGATACATACACAGGTGAAGAACTTTTAAAAGCAATGAAGCACAGAAGTTGGAGTAAACTTTTTGAATGGGACTGGGCAGGAGTAGATATTACTCCATCTGAAGATTATGTACAGAAAAACATTGATTCTGAATTCATATTCTATAGAGATAGTGAAGATATCGATGAATCAGATGGTTATCCTAATTATGATATTGATTCAGACGATTTTTCAGAAGAAACAATAGAAGCCATTGACGCAGTAAATATTGAAAATGGGTTTGTAGATATTGAATCAGATTATGGTGCAGGAAGGAATGGTTAATATATGTGCAAGATAAGGTTAGATTTTATCACAAATAGTTCATCTAGTTCATTTATAGTGGTAGGTAAGAGTATAGGCCTAGATGAAGTAGATTTATCTAATGGAGATTATCTATTTATGGGCAAACAACTATGCGATGGTCAAGATGTAGTTAAAGTAGATGCCGATATTTTAAATTATCTTAAATCACATTTACATAGTAATTATGGAGAATTAAGACTAGGAGATTATTATGTATCACTTTTGAAATCTTTCATGATAAAATCTGATGAAGATGATGATTGTTTATTTACTATTAACGAATTAAAACAACATGTAAAAGAATATGAATCATTTCAAATTATATCTGTCGAGAAAGACTATCATGGTTCGGAAGACGTTAATGATTTAAGAAATAATTATTAGAAAGAAGGCTAAATATATTGGCAAAGATTCGTTTGGACTTTATCACTAACTCGTCAAGTTCGAGTTTCGTTATTATGTATAAAACAATGCCGGATATTGACAAACAAGTTCTTGAGCAATATCCATACATAAAGAACTATGTTAAATTATTAGAAAAAGCATTGATTGGTGATAGTGAGAATATCACAACGCTTGAAGAATTGGACACATATTATATTGGTTATTCTGGTTATAAAACTATAGAAGAAATGATAAAAGAAGATGGAGATTATTTTCAGAAAGATTACAACAAATATAAAGAAAAGATTGAATCAAATTATAATATTACTTTCAAGGAAGTAGATTATAGTGATGAACATACAAGTGAAATGCTTAAAAGTTTACATGATGGTGAAAATTTTATTGTAGAGGAGAATGATTAAAATATGAAAATGCGTTTGGATTATGTAACTAATAGTTCATCTAGTTCCTTCGTTTGCTTTGGTGTAAGCAAAGATGAAATTGATATGGGTAATGAGGCATATATAAATCTATTCAATGAGTATGTAAAAGACAATAAAGATACTGAATGGTTTGAATTAACAGATGAAGAATTAGAAAAAATGACTGATGAAGAAAAGATTGATTTTGTAAATGATAGTGGCGAAATTGAATCTGATCAATTATTTAAAAGTGATATTATTAGTATTGGTGGTTACGATAGGGATGAAGTAGGTATAGAACCATGTGTATTCATTGATAAATTCCCCGATGAAAAGATTGGAGACATTAAGAAAATTGTAGCCAGAGAATTAAATAAACAATTTGGAACTAGTTTTGAAGAAAACGATATTGATTACTTTGAATCTGGTTGGAGAGATTAAAATCTAAATTATAGGATTCTGAAAGTCACTTATAGCAACACTTTCAGAATCCTATTTCCACATAAATTTACATTTGATGGGATATAGTTTGTTATTAAATTGTAAAATAAATGTTTGCTATTATATTTATTATATGTTATAATTAATACAAAGGAATGAAAAGAAAGAGGTTTTAATTATGAATAAAAGATTATATATTAACTTTGAATTAGATCAAGAGATTTCAGAAAAAATTATCAAAGACCAAAATGTACATACTAGTGAAATTGGTTTTATTGTTGTAAAATCAGAATACAAAAAGAAATTCGAAAAGAAATATGATATTCCGCTAATAAATTTCTCAGAATGGTTTATTAATAGATATAGCCAAACTCATATAATCAGTGAATTAATTTATGAAATAGTGGAAACTGAACCACTTTTGAAAATTACACAAAAAGAGAATATCTTAAATGTTAATTTAATTCCTACAATGATCAAATCTGCACTAGATAAATTATCGCTCTTACAGGATGATAAAATTATTGAATATGTTCTAAATTATAAATTAGAAGAAATTTTAAAAATTGTTATAAAACCATTTGTAATGAGTGAGATAATGAAAAATTATCAAGACTATCTTAGAGATTTAGAATTACAATATCGTATTGATTGGGTTAGACAAATTACAGATATTTAGAGGAAAATTAAGGAGGTGAAACAAATATGTACGAAATTAATATTCTAGTTGTAAATACCTTAAACAATGAAATAACTAAACCCGATAAATACAATACATATTGGAGTAATGGTGAACTTTATGGAAATCAAGATTATTTAAAAATAAAATATGAAATAGTTTTGATTCCTGATTATCCTGATTATCCTGATTATCCTGAATACTAAAATAATATAATAAAGGAGAGATTACATAATGAAAATTGAATTAACTAGAGAACAAATGGAATCAATTAAAAAAGAATCAGCATTAATTGTAAACAATGAAGAATGGGAATATGTAGAGCAAGATGGTGAAGAAACTGAAGATGAACATGGAAGATATTATTCTCATATTTTTATGCGAATGTCTGATAGAAAATGTTTTAGGATAAATTTGTTTTATATAAGATACGGTTATAAGGATTATGGGTTCGAAAGTGATTCACAGGAGAATGTGGCCTATGAAGTTGAGAAGAAAGAGATTGTTAAGTATGAGTGGAGGTATGTTAAATGAAAATTGTAGCAACTAGTAATTATAGTCTGGATGATTACAGTGAATATACCATAGCTGAAGGATTAAATAGTTATTATGGTAAACTGATTTGTGATTTTCTACAAAGCAAAGTTACAGATGGTGATGATGCTTGGCCTGTATTAAAGGAAGATGATTATGTTCCGTTTGTATGGGAACCTTAATATGTTTTTATTAAGTTTTGTAAATTAATAAATAAAAATTGCTTGCATTGTGATAGTTGATATGTTATAATTATATGTTGTAGAAATATAGAAGAAAGGAGGTGAATACATATGTGTTTTGTAGAAGTAGATATTAATGCAATCATTGAAGAAAAATGTAAAGATCCTGAATTTAAAAGAGAATTTGAAAAAGTTAAAGAAAGATATGGTAAGAAGAATATTGGCAAGAAAAGATATAGAGCAATTGATAGGGCTAGAAGGATGAAGAAGTAGGAGTTTTTTGTTATATGATACATGAGAGGAGGTGATTTAAGAAACATGTCAAAAACAAAACATAATTGGATAGATGACTTAGAGTGTGGAGATATAATCCAAAGACATGAAGTAGGTGTAACTTATTCGTTTGTTGGAATTAATGAAGCTGGAGAATATATGTTGTATGGTATGCCATATGGACATAGTAGGGAAGTGTTTGAAACATTTACATTGGTTAAAAAGAAAAATGAAATCAAGATAAACGATCATCCAAGAATAAAAAATCATAATATCGGTGCAGAATTGGGTTATACAACACTTGAACAAATTCATTATCAATATAATGGAATCATTGAATTTGAATTATCATTTATACAAGATATAAACTCATTTATTAGTAGGCTTATAAAAGAGAAATGGAATTTCACTGTAGATGGTTATACTTCAACGATTTTAAAAATAAAATTTTATCAAGTAAATATAAACAAATTTAAGGATGTGATGATATAAATATGATTGTAATAAATAATTTCTAATAATTATGAAAGGATGATTAATTTAATGCAATCGCTAACAAATATACAACAAACAAATTCAAATAATATATTGAAAAAAGATTATTGTATTATGTCATTGCAACTAGCCAGAATATTAATGGATAAAGGTTATGAATTACATAATATAGCACCAAACAAAAGATTCCCAAATTTAAATGTATATTATTTTTATTATAATGAATTTATTGAACAAGAAGTAA
>Ga0209318_1000944_pt1 | contig 22283 bp, 28 predicted proteins | sample RifGroE1_FD_183999 | JGI IMG/M metagenome (GOLD analysis project Ga0209318, IMG submission 183999) | Groundwater microbial communities from Rifle, Colorado, USA - Groundwater E1 (SPAdes) (version 2) | ecosystem: Environmental > Aquatic > Deep subsurface > Groundwater | place: Rifle, Colorado...
CACCACCACCACCGCCACCACCGCCACCACCACCGCCCTCGTCCTCGTCCTCATCCTCCGGCGGGATTCGAGGGTCCACGGGCGTGGTCCCGCCCGTCCGCGCCGGGGGTCTCTCGTCCTCCGCAGGGGGCGGCGCGCCGTTGCCCGCGGCCTTCGCGAAGGGGTCGATTCCGAACATCCCGTAGCCGTACTTCTTCGCGTTCCCCTTCCCGCCGAAGAGATCGTCGGCCTGGGTCTTCTTCTGGATGCCGAGCATCGCGAGGTACTCCGCGAGCTCGAGCTGCGGCTTGAATCCGGCCTGGTCTCCGAGGTACCGGTAGTCCGTCCGGCCGGCCGTGCTCGTGTTGCTCATCCCGGCCTTGATCATTCCGGCCTCCTAGGGCGCGAGAGCGTCAGGTGCACCCGCGGGTCGGTCGCCATCCCGGGGAGCTCCTTCGCCCACTCGATCATCGAGAGGAGGTAGGTCGCCCCCGGGCACCGCATAAGCGGCAGGTTGAGCCTCTCGAGGACCTGCTCCGCGGCGTGCTTCAGCATGAGCATTCCGTTGCGCCGCGTGGCGCTGTCCGTTCCCTGCCGCGTGAAGAGGAAGTGCCCCTCCGGGATTGCCTCCATGTACCCGACCCCGATCACCATCCCCGCCTCGTCCTCGACCACCGCCACCTCGAGGGTCGGCCAGGCGAAGAGGTCCTCGGGGAAGGGGATGCCGGGGCTCTCAGCCACGATCTCCGCGATCCTCGCCCTGTCCCCCTCGGTCGCGTTGCGGAGCTTCAGTCTTCCCGTCACGGCTCTTCCTCCAGTCCGAACTTTTGCTTCTGGTAGACCCACCGCACGCCCAGGAGGTACGGGTCCACTGACGTCGCCCCCCCGCTCCGGTAGATCCGGAACGAGATGAGCGTGAGGGGGTTCATCTTCTGCGCCGGCGCCGGGAACCTCGCCACACACTGGCGCGAGTCGTCGCCGGCCCCAGTCGCGTAGCTCGTGGTGATGAGCAGCGTCGCGAAGAACTGCTCCTGCGGTCCAGCCTCGGTCATCTGGAGGGCCCAGGTGAACACCTCGCCGGCCGTCGTGGCCGCGGCGAAGGTGAAGACCGCCTCGCCGTACCACTCCCCGTCCTCGACGTAGCCCTCGGGGACCTCGACGACCCCCTGCATCACGTCTCCGCCGACGAACCCCGGGAGGCGGCCGACGGCGATGTTCGCCCAGGTCGGCGCCGGGACCCCATCCCGCATCGCGGTCACGGACGTCCAGACGGTGCCCCACCTCCCGTAGGACGGGTTCGGCGCGTAGGTCCCCTTCTCGAGAGCCTCGCGCGTCTCGTTCTCTCCGACGAGGAGAACCTTCAGGGCGTCGTAGACGTTCCTCTCCCCCCGGAGCTTCTCGATGGCCGTCCCCGTGAGCGGCTGCATCAGGGAGTCCTCGCGCGGTAGTCACCGAACGGGTTCCGGCGCATCCACAGGGCCAGCCGGTGGAGGAGGATGCGCGCACCGGTCCCGAGGATTCCCAGACGGATCCCGACCCTCTCGTCCTTCACGTTGCACGAGATGTGCTGCGTCCCCCTCTGCGGCGTGTAGAGGGTCGGGGCCGGAAGGGCGACCGGGATGCCGTCGGCCTTGACGAGGAGGGGGGTCACGAGGCCGTCGCCCTCCGCGTTCAGGGTGAGCCGACGGAAGAGCCCGAGCGAGCCGTCCTCAGCGCCGATCTTCCCCGTCTCGTAGGCCCACGAGATTGCCGCGGGGTTGAACCCAGTCCAGTCCTCCGTCGCGGACGGATCGAGGTACCCGACTTGGTTGTTGACGCCGTAGAGCTTCGGGACCCAGAGCTCCGGGGTCGATTCCCCGCCGCGGCGCCCCACGGTGATTCCGCGCGCCTCGAGCGGCCACACCGACCAGCGACGGCCTCCTGCCTGGCCGGCCGGACCGAAGCCCCCCGCATAGTCCAGGACGTAGATCTTGTCGTTGTGCGTCGAGGTCCCCGTGGGCACCGCGAGGTAAACCCTCCGGGCGATCTCGTCCACCGCAACGTCGATCTGCCACGCCTCGGGCCAGTTGATGGCGGCCCACTCGACAGGGATCTCCTGTGCGAGGTTCCCGTCGGTACCGACCGCCGCGCCCTGGAAGAGCCAGCACCCGGCTCGGTTCACGAGGATCTTGAAGTCGGGACCGTGCCCGATCGACCGGCGCCCGCAGGCACCGAGGAGATCCGACACCTTGTCGATCGGCCACTCGGACGGATGGCCCGAGCTCTTCTGCGTCACCCAGAGGCTCGAGTCTTTGGCGACGTAGAACCGAGCGTCCCATTCGAACCCGAGCCACGCCGTCTCACCGTCCGCGGGGCCGAAGGTCTGAGCCCCGTAGAGGGTGTCAATCGACCGGGCCGCGTACGGCTTTGTCCACCACACGGTTGACTTGTGCGTGGTGTTGGCCGGATCAAACGGCTCGCAGAGGAGGACCGTGACGTACTCGAGATTCACGCCGGGCCCGATCCCCTCGAAGAAGAGCTTGACGTCGTTCGAGAAACTCCCCGTACAGATGAGCTCCGACACGTAGATGGTGTTGGCGGTCAGCGGGGCCAGGTCCACAGTCGCGGACGCGGATCCAGTCGTTCCCGACACGCCGTACTTCAGGCTCCCGGACGCGGCCCCGGAGCTCTTGATGTAGGCGATGCGCACGCCGAAGGTCCCACTCCATCCCCCCGTGGCGAGCGAGGCGATCCCCGGAAGGTCCTTCACCAGCGATCCGAGGTTCAGCAGCCTGGCCGGGGTCGCAGCGACACCGTCGAAGCGGATCACCGCCTCCCCGCCGCCCAGGCCGTAGAGGGTGCCCGCCGTCACAGTCCAGCCCGGCGGCACAACGCCGGGCAGCGACCCGTAGCCGTATCCGAAGTCCGTCCCCCTCGAGCCGCCCTCTTTCCACCCGGCAACGGCGCGGTGCTTCTCCCCAAAGTACGCCACCCGTCCCGCGTAGGGAACGGCCAGCGCCGGGAACTTCGCGCTACGCAGCCGCGGCTGGTCGTTCACGAGCTCCATGCGCTGGAGATCGGCGTCCGCGAGTGTGAAAAGGAAGGTGAAGCCCACGGCCTCCAGGCTCACCGCCCGCCGGAACTCCGTCTCGGAATCGGACGTCGTGATCCACACCGACGCGAACGCCACGTCGGAGGTTTGCGGGATGCTGGCGCCCGGAGTGATCGTCAGGAGATCCCCGGTAAGCGCGTTGACCGCCACCGGCTCTCCCAGGGGTCCCTCTGAGCCGTCCGTGAAGGTGACGTTGAGAGCGACCCACTTCTGCCCGCCAGTGACGCTTCCCGCCCCTCCCGTCCGCACAACGGTCGGAGGTCCCGGTCTCGCGAACCGGAAAAGACTGAACCCGAGACTGTACGTCGTCCATTCCCCGTACCCGTTTGCCCCTGATTCGCAGACGATCGCGCGCTCGAAGAATTGCCCCGCCGTGAGGATGAGCGGAGCGTTCCCATGCGGACTGCAGGGAAGCACGGTTGAGTAGACGTACCCTGGGTCGAGGCTGATTAGGTACCCCTCCCCGCTCGCATACCCCACCACCAGCTGACGCCGTGGCGAAGTGCCCAGGCGCGTGTTGACGACGAGCAGGCTTCTCGCCGGAGAGCTGTTCGCCCCCGTGCTCGCAAACCCCGTGATCCCGGGCCTCGAGCCAACGCACGATTCCGGGAAGACGCAGTTCTCCGCCGTCACCGCCGAGTACGGCGCGAGGTCGTTAGGAGGGGTCGACGAGTCGATCCCCCCGAACCACTCCAGCGCCAGGGGCCGAGTCTCCTGGAACATCAGATCAGACCAGCTTCGGCAGGACGATCTCGATGTTGACGACGTCTGCCGTGACTCCCGCCGGGTAGGCACCCGCGGCCAGGTCCGCGCCTGTCGCGATCACCGTGACGGGGACCTTTCCCACGTCCAGCGTCGCGCCGGCCGTGAAGCCGTAGAAGTGCCCGGAGTCCCCCTTCCCCCAGATCCTGACCTGGGCGGCCTGGTTCTTCGAGACCAGGAGGCCCGGGATCGTCGTGAGGTTCAGGGTGTCCCCCGCGGCCGGGTAGTTCGCCGAGAAGGCGAGCGTCCCGCGAACCACGGGCACCTTCCCGCTGAAGTCGGAGAGCTTGGGGTTGACCGTGAGAGCGAGTGCCATCGGGGCCTCCGTCAGGTGATGTAGGGGAGCCGGGTGCGGCTCGGGTGGTAGAACTTCCGGCGGAGCACCCGCCGTTGCTTCTGTCTGATGGCCGTCGCGTAGAGGTTCTCCCTCTCTCGGGCGTAGTCACGCTCGAACTTCGCCTCGGCTGCCGACGCCCCCTTCGCCCCGCAGACGAGCGCCGCCGTGAGAAGCGCCACGGCCTCCGCGGAGTCGATCATCGGGAGAGCGTCGGTCGGGAGCGCCACCTCGGGCGGGACGCTCAGGTAGTCGATCTGCACTTCCCGGTCCGCGGTCGCGCCGGCGAAGCGGATCGCCCCACCCTGCCACGACCAGGACCCGAGAAACTCCCTCTGCTCCGTGTTCGCGAGGTCCTCACGAACCTGCACCATCCCGCGCCAGTCCGAGGCCAGGGTCGAGCCAGCCGCCCTCTCGTGGAGGACCACCGGCTGGACGAAGTCGGCCGGGAGCGGTGGCGTGCTCGTGAGGGTCAGCGCCGTGACCCCCGCCGGCACCGTGACGGTCGCCTCGAGCCGGTACCTCTCGATCCCCTTCGACCGGAGGAACCCATCGAGACGGCTCTGCGCGATCCCCACGTACGGCAGGAGCACCGAGTCCTGGTACTCCTGCACGTCGAGGTCGTTCAGGAGCGCCCTGACCTTCCCCGTCACGGTGGCGAGGGTGTCGGCCATGACCTACCGGCCCTTGCCCCTGGCCTTCTCGGTGGCGAAGTCCTCGGCGGCCGCCTGCTGCGCGGCCAGGAGGCCGAGCCGGGCGGTCCGGGCGTTGATCGCCGGGACGTACCCCAGCTCGATCGCGCGGTCCTCGTCGAAGATGGCTCCGCACGCCTGGTGGTAGGCCAGCTTCCCGGACACCTGCTCTCCGCAGCCCGGGCACTCCTCGGTGATCGACGTCCGGATCGGCGCCCCCCACGGGACGTTCATCCGGAAGACGTGCGCCCCGATCTTGGCGTGAACGTCGACGAGCTCGGGCTTGTGGAACTTCTCCCACTGCGAGAGCCCCTCCCCGATCTTGGAGCGCAGGAGATCGGTGTACCTCTCCTCGGCCGCCACGAGCTCGTCCTCCTCGGGCTCGGCGCCGCGAGCGACGAAGACCCCGTGATCGAGGAAGGGATCGGCCAGAGCCTGGGCCACCACCCTGCCGTCCCGCTGATGGATGATCCGGTCGTTGAAGCCCCGGTCCTCCGGTTCGTTGATGACCGGCTCGACCCGGCAGACGGTGAAGCGGCCGCTCTCGGCTCCCACCGGCCCGCGGCCCGGCAGGTCGTAGCGCCCCATCGAGCCGTTGAAGAGGCTGATCGGCGTGTGGCAGACGGAAACGATGGTCGGCATTTCTCCCTCTCTCAGGCCCCGGGGATCTCGAGCCCCGCGAGCGACACGTTCGGCGTGAGGCCGGTCATGCCCCCCACCTCGTTTTCCCAGATGTCACGCTTCACCCGACGGGCTTCCTTGTCGCGCAGCTCGCGCCTCACCCGCGCAGCGCGGAGGTTCTCCGCGATCCGCTTCTCCCTGCCGGCCGAGTCCTCGTCGTCCGGGGGAGTCAGGCTCCGGAGGCGCGCCCACCAGGACGCGAGCATCCGCAGGCCCGTCGTCGTCGGCCTCGCGGGGGTCTCCTCCCCGTCCTGGCCCTTCTTCCGGAAGTGCCGGAAGAACCGGTACTCGCCCCTCGAGGGATAGATCGGGCGGGAGAGGTAGGAGAGACCGTCCTCCCACTTCCTCTCAGCGGCCTCCCATGCCTCTCTCGAGACGCGCGTGGGGACCCACTCCTCCACGAACCAGAAGTCCTCGAGCCAAGGGAACTTCTGGTCCCACTGGTAGCGCAGGCGCGGGAGGCCCGCGTCCTCCGCTTCGACGTTCTCCCAGAGCCCGCCCACGAGCTCGAGCCGGGAGCTGCCGTTCACGATCCGGAGCATCGGGTCGCCGTAGAGGTTTCGGCCGGCGAGGTCGTCGAGGATCCTCTGCCAGTCGGGGTCCGCCGTCGGTGCCCACTCGTTGACGACCCACGCACCGGGCATCAGAAGAGGCCTGGCGGGCCCCGCTCTCTCCGCGGTCAGGGTTTCGAGGTCGAGGTCCGCCAGGCTGTTGGTCATCGTGGTTCAGGCTCCTCAGTAGCCGGTCGGCTTCACGAGCGAGGAAACGTACCCGCCCGCGGAGGTGTCGACGCACATGAAGGCGCCTTCCCAGATGAGGTACCAGACGTAGGCACTCATCGGGTAGCCGTCGGTGGTGGAGTAGCGCGGGAAGAGGGTCGCGGTCCCCATCTTCAGGAGCTGAACGTCCTCCACGACGAGGCGCGCCCAGGCGGACGGGACGAAGTAGTCGAGCCGGGTGTCGGGAGCGTGCGTGCACTGTTTGAAGGGGCGTCCGCAGAACTGCCCGTCGGTCTCGATGTCGAAGCCGAAGTCGGGGACCTTGCCGTGGTTCGCCGGGCCCTCGAGCTCCTGGATGGCGGTCGCGCTCTCGGCCAACCCGGCCCACTGGGCCATCGAGCCGATCCACAGGCCCTTCTTGACGGAGTCCTTGCCCCGCTTCTGGCGCATCTTGTGGAGGAGCTGGTAGCCGTGGGAGTAGGTGAGCTGCGAGCCGGCGGGGACGTAGGGGGTCCGGATCTCCGGGTACGCCGCCCGATCGAGGCCGCCCACGAGGCCCGTGGCGGCGCCGTTGTGCCACCCCGGGATGCCGGCCACCGTGACCGGCGTCGCGCCCGTGAGGCCGCCGAGGCAGTAGACGTCGCCCGCGATCTGCGCGGCGAAGGCCGCGGAGAAGACGACGGTCTTGGTCTCGTAGTCGACCGAGACGACCTCGACGTCGGTCACGCCGCCCGCCGTGGAGCGCTGCGTCGCCTGGTTGCTCGTGTAGCAGGTGACCGCCATGCCCGGCTGGAAGTTGCGGGCGTCGTCGAGGACCACGGTCGTGGTCGTGTGCCCCGACACGACGGCGGCGAGGATGCCGTTACCGGCCTGGAACGCGAGGATGTCCAGGAAGGCCGCGACCCCCTTGCTCGAGTCCTCCATCTCGGACTCGACGAGGTTCTCCACCGCCTTCTCCGGGCTGTTGGAGTGGTACTCGACCGCGAGGCTCATCTCCTTCGCATACTTCAAGGGATAGGGGCTCGCGGTGTACTCCTTGCGGAGCCCCGCGTTGCCCGGACCGAGAGAGATGGCGCCGTTGAAGTTCGCCATCGACGCGCGTCCGCCCGTCCGCACCCAGATCGGCGCGCGGTACGCCTTCTGACCGATCGTCACGACGTCGGTCCGCTTCTTCATCAGGTTGTAGAGGTCGGCGTCCTGGGGGACCATCTTCGGGAGAGGGTTCTTCTTCCGAACCTTCTCCAGGTAGGTCGCCACCGCCTCGCTGTCGATCATCGGCATGGCTTATCCCTTCATCACGGCCCGGAAGATGTCGCGCGCTGTGGGCCTCGCCCCGGGAGGCAGAGCGGGCGCCGACGTCGTCGCCGGCCTCCCTCCCGTCGCCTCTCGAATCGAGACCACCTTCGCGGCCTTCCCGAGCTTCAGTTGTGAGGCCTTTCGGATCCGCTCCGCGATGCCGTCGGTCCTCTTCCGGAACTCCAGGTCCACCACGTTCTTCGCCCGCGCCCGGATGAGGCCCGCCGCCTTGGCGATCCTCTGCTCCGGGGGGAGGCTCGTGTCGTTGAGGGCCTGAATGAAGAGGCGCTGGACGGCACCGTTTCCGGCGACGGTCCGGTGAACCCCGTGAACGATTTCGTTGATGACTTGCTCCGAGGTGAGGAGCCCATCCGGGTCCCGCCTCTTCACCACGTCGGCCACCAGCGCCCGGACCTCGCGGTCCGCCGCCTCGTTGCCGCCTGCGAAGAGACGCTGCCGCTGCTCCGCCTGCCCCCGGGTGTCCTGCTCCCGCCTCCGCGCCGGCTCCTGCGCGTCCGGATTCGGAAGGGGGGCCGGGGCTGCGGCCGCGGGCGCCGCCGTGCGCCCCGTTGCGAGCTCGTCGATCATCTCGCGGACCGCCGCCAGCGCCTCGCGCCTGAACGGGTCCTCCGCCGCGATCGACTCGAGCTTCGCGAGCCCCGTTTCCCAGACCTGGCCGCCGAGCTCGTAGTAAGCCTCGGGGGCCAGCTTGGGGAGGCTCTTCGCCACCGTCCGGATGAACCGGTCGGCGTTCCCCGGGTCCAGCTCGCGCAGCCCGTCGAGGAACTTCTCGGGGCCGTCGGCGTCCGGGTGCGTGAAGAGACCCTCGAAGGCGTCCAGCGCCTTCGCACGGTCGACCGTGAGGGTCAGGTCGTCGAGGGACTGGATCTGCTCCCTGTACGCCTGGGCCTCTTCGACCGAGATGCCGAGGGGGTCGAGGTCCCGCTTGTAGAAGTGGGCCGCCCTGAGCTCGGGGAACTTCTTCAGGACCGCCTTCAGGTCCTTCGGGATCTCCGCGTCCTCGAGGGGGTCTTCCTCCGCGGTCTTCTTCTCCGGCTCGGCTTCGGCAGGGGGCTCCTCGCCCTCCGCCTCTTCGCTCCCTTCGCCGTCGGTACTCGCCTCGTCGGCCAGGTCCTCACCCGCATCCTCTTCGCCCTCGCCCATCAGGGCAGCGAAGCGGGACGGCGTTTCGGGGGCGGCCGAGGACTCGCTTGGCGCCGGCGAGCTCGGTTCCGCGTCCACGGTCGGGGCCGCACTCGCCCCGGTTTCGATGTCGTCGCTCATCAGGTCCTCCCGGGCGTGTTACGGGTCGCCCGTGCCCGAGTGCGGGGAAGAGGGTCCCCGGAGCCCTTCATGCCGTTCCCTTCCGGATCTGTCTCAATGTCATCTCCTAGAAGGTCGCCAGTGCGACCCAACTGTAGGAATCCGCGTCCGACTTGCCGCAAATCGCGATCGTGTCCGCGACCCCGGCCCCGCCCGCTACGTAGAACATCAGGCCGCGCGCAGTCGCGTCGCACGTCGGGCGACTGCCGGTGACCAGCCGCACCCCGGTACCGACCAACCGTGCCTGTCCCGTGCTCCCCGCCCACACGTCCGCGACGGAGCCGTTGCCGAGTACGACGCGGTTGTCGGCATCGACGTAGGCTGCGTAGCCGATGGCCGTCGCGTTGTTCCGTTGCGCCGCGGAGCCGAGGCCCGCCAGGGGGCCGATAAACGTGCCGGTGCCGCCGGTCGTAACGGCGTTTGCCGTGCTCGGCGTGGCCCCCGACGAGTACCCGGCTGAGAAGCCGATCGCGACGTTGGTGTTGCCCGTCGTGACGCTCCGGAGCGCCGAGTGCCCTAGCGCCAGATTGGTCGCGCACGAAGTGCAGACGAGGAGCGCGCCGGTGCCGACCGCTACGTTGCTGAACCCGGTTTCGATGGCCGCGAGCGCGTTGTTGCCGACGCTCGTATTCGTTGAACCGAGCGTCATCCCGAGCGCCGTACCGCGATAGACGCGCACCCCCGCGAAACCGTCCGAGTTTGACCCGCTGACGGTCAGCGCCGCGTCCGCGCTGTTGTCGTCGTAGGTCGTCGTCGCAATCGGGATCGTCCCCGACGTGACCCACCACGACGACGTCGGCCCCTGCTTGGACGAGTAGACCTTCCACCCGGTCGCCAGCGGCGGCGGCGAGGCGGGCTGCGTCGTCGTGATCGCCTTCGTCCCGTCCACGGTGATGTTCGCGCTGACCGTCCCGACAGCGGTCTCGCCAGTCGCCGTGACCCACGAGCACTTGACGTTCCACGTCCCGGCAGGCTTCGTGCCCGCCGCTATGGCCGCAAGCGTCGCTGCGCCAGGGGGCGCGACAGGGGTTAGGGTGAGGGCGCCGCCGTCCACGCTGACGTTCCGCGCGACGGTGGTCCCGGTGCTCGTCGTCGTGTCCGTCGTCGGCGCGTAGACCGTCGGCGAGCAGGCGAGATACGGCGGCGTGCCGGAGAAGTACGGCACCAGCCCGTCCGCGCAGCCCGTAGGGGCCGTCGCCGCCCCGTAGGACCACCCCTCGTTCATCCGCGCCGGCCGCTGCTGCTGCGCGAGCGCCTCGAGCGGGACGAGGAGCACCGCCAGGAGCGCGAAGAGAGCCGAGAGCCGTCTCATCGCTTGTGCCCCCACGCGAGGAGGACCTCGTTGATCGTGCCCGCGGCCCGCGTGATGTCGATCTGCACGAGGCTCGAGGGGCGCAGGTCGTAGTACTCCGTCGCCCCGGTGTAGGCCACGAGCGCCCCGGAGTTTTTCGTCTCCATGAACGACGTCGGGCTCTCCCCCTGGAGGATCGAGATCGACCCCTCGAAGCCCGTGCCGCGGATCTGGACGCGCAGATAGGCGACGTCTCCGACGCTCTGCACCCCCGAGCTCCAGTTCGCCGTGATGTCCGTCGGGTTGAGCTTGATGACCATCGTCGTTCTCCTACATCACCGGGGCGCCGAGGCCGGGCGCCGTGAGGTCCTGCCCGGGGCCTACGGGGTTCGTCATCGGGTTCATCTCGCGCGCGTCGGGCCTTGGGCCTCCCGGCCTGGGAGGGCCGCCAGCGGCCGGCGCAGGCCCAGGGGCAGGCATCGGAGGCGCGGAGAGCATCCCCACCAGCGCCTGGCGTTGCTGGATCGCCATGAGGTGCTCGCGCCAGTGAGCCTTCACGTTCTCCCACCCGGCACTGTTCTGCAGGCGCACCTTCCCGCCCTCGCGGCTGTTGGCCCAGAGGTCGATCGCCTGGATGTGCGCCGCGTGGTCCTCGAGCTCCACGTCCACCGGCACCGTCGAAGACGGCATCCCGGTGTAGGGGTCGAGCGAGGGGGCCTCGTCGAGGAGGGCCTCGATTTCCCGGCGCTGCTGCTCCCGCGCGTCCTGCCCGGGGAAGCGGAGGTCCCGGTGCCCGAGGTTCTCCGCCGTGATCGCCTCGTTCTGGGGGCCGAGGACGAGGCCCTGGAACGCGGCGTTCGCGGAGTATTCGAACCAGGCGGCCCGGCGCTCGGCGGGCCCCATCGGGAACCCGGCATCGTCGTCGCTCTCGATCCGGATCTCCCCCTTCAGGGAGTCGATCGAGATGGTCTGCTTTCCCCACTCGCCCGAGTCGTTCTGCGTCCCTACCTCGACGTCGTCGTACCCGTCCCGCGCGTAGATCTCCACCGCCTGGAGGTCGCTCTCGTTCGAAAGCGCCTCGAGCTCCTTCCACGGGATGCCGTGACGCATCAGCCCCTGGTCGCGCATGAGGCGGTAGCCGCCGAGGGTTCGGCCGGCGCCGCCCGCGTTACCACCCCACAGGGCCGGGACGATTCCGCTGCGCTGCTGCGCCCTCTCGCCCCCCAGCTCCTTCTCGAGGTTGCCGACCTCGGACGGGAGGTTCGCGGTTGGAGTCGGCACCACGGCGTCCCGGAGGCTCCCGCCGTCCGCCGGGGTCTTCGCCTGGTAGATGAGCCCCGGCTGGATGCGCCCCGCGGCGTACTCCTCGGCGCCGAGGATGTCGTTGTTGACGATCATCGCGGGGATGCCCTGCCGCGCCCCCTCCACCCGGAGGTTGAGGAGCTCGTTCGCGGTCTGCTGGAGCTCCCAGGTGGCGCTCCCCGCCGAGACGACCCCCGAGCCGTGCCCCGGGAACGTGAACCGGAAGGTCCAGTGATCGTCCATCGACTCGTCGAAGGCCTCGCAGAGGACGTCGCCCATGAAGACGAGGAGGGCCCCCTCCCCGAACTTCTCCTTCAGCTTCGCCTTCACCCCGGGGTCCCCGACCTCCTCGAGCTGCCAGGGGCGGAGCCAGGCCCTCTCGTAGCAGAGGAGGTGATCGGGCCGCCGACTCGATCCGTAGACCAGGCCGCGCCGGGCCTCCGTCTCGTAGCTCTCCGAGGAGGACCCGCCGCTCCCCTTGTCGGTCAGCTCATCCGCCTTCTGGGGGTAGAGAGCCTTCGCGTGCGCCCTGGGGACGTCCTCCACGAGGGAGACGTACCCGCACTCCCTCACCAGGCGCGCCCCGGGGGTCCGCCGCATCTCGATCAGCCCGTGCGCGGTCTTCACCACGCCGGCCTTGGGGATCTCGAGCATCCGCGCGACCCGGGGAACGGGGCCGTACTCCGGAGGTATCGGGCTCCCCATCTCGAGCGGGGCTCCGCAGTCGACGCACGCCGGCGCCTCCATCGGGGAGGTCTCTCCGCACATCGCGCATCGCATGGACGCGGGGCTCGTCTCCCCGATCTCGATCGTGATCTCGGGCTCGGTCGTCGACCCGAATCGCGCCTTGTCCGCACGCAGCCGCGTGTAGACCGCGCCGAACCCGTCGTTCCAGAAGTAGTAGCCGAGCCAGCGCCGGATGGTCAGGGAGTCGGTCGCCTTGTTCACCCACTCCACGAACCGCTCCCCCTCCTCGGCCGCGATCACGTCGCGCGGCTTGTCCGGGTCTCCGGGGGCGAAGCTGGTCTGCACCGGGTTGGCGATCATCAGTGCCACGAAGTCGAGCCCGTACGGCGTGTAGAAGTTGTCGATGTGGAACGAGGGGAGGTCCTGGTCGGGCTCCGCCTCGTCCTCGAGCTGGCGGATGACGTCGACGTACCGCCTCTCACCCGGATCCCAGGCCAGGAGCTGCCGGCCGTTCCACCCTTCCCGGCGCTCGAGAGCCGGGCGGATCTCCTCCATCCGGAACCCGTCGTCGGAGTCCTTGATCTTCGTCCAGATCGCCTTGAGGGCGGCCTCTTCCTCCTCGTCGAGCTCCACCGCGGCCCGGTCGTACGTCGGGGCGTGGTCGTCTCCAACGAGGATGCCCCGCTGCTCCTCGCGGGCCTCGTCCTCTCCACCCTCAGAGCCCGTGAGCGTCGCCAGGAGTCCCTCGAGGCCCTCCATCAGGTGTTCTCCTTCGCGGCCTCGTCCAGCGTCCTGCGCGCGGCCGCGGCTTGCGCGAAGCGCCGCTCGAGGTCACGCTTCGCCCGGCTCGGTGAAACGATCCGGAAGGACGGCTGCGGGGGCCGCGGCTGCACCCCGTGGGAAGAAACCGGCCGCGTGCCGTCGTGCGTCGTCTCCAGCTCGGGAATCCCCTCGTGCTGGCCCGCCGCCGGCTCCGCGGCCTGTCTCAGCGTCTCCACCGTCTCCTCGAGACGGGCGAGGCGCCGGTCGACGAGGATGTTCTGCGCCACGATCGCCGCCACGGTCAGCGACTGCACGACGATCAGCACGGTGCCGAGGAGAGCGAGGTCGCCGCTCATCGCGCCCTCAGCTCCCGGTTGATCACCGTCTTGAGCTCAACGATGGTCTCCCGGAGGCTCCGGACGTCCTGCTGTAAGCCGTCGATCTGGATCGTGAGACGCCGGATCTCGGCGTCCTTCGCCTTGTCCGAGGCGTGCTGCGCGTCCGCCGTCCGCACGAGCTCCATGTGGGCCCGCGGGTTGATCTCGTGAAGCTGGATGAGCTGGTTCACCCGCTGGTCCAGCGCCCAGACCAGAATCCCCGCGAGGGAAATGCCGAGAGCCGCCGTGATCGCCACGACCGTCTTCCAGAGGTCCTTCATCGGAACCACCTGCGGCGGGCGCGGGTCCCTCGAGTGGGTGAACTGGTACTCCTTCCCGTCGGACGCCGTCACGCGATCACCTCGGAACATCTCCGTCCTCGTCGACGGTCACCGGCCCGAAGAACCACCCGAACACGATGGTCCGGGCCGCCTTCCGCCCCCACCCGGCCAGCGCCGACACGAGGAAGAGGACGAGCGTCCTCCACGAGAGCTCCTCGGCCATGGCCCAGGCGGAGAGAGCGTCCGTGATGGCGATCGCGAGGCCCGCGTAGGCCCCCACCATCGCTCTCGAGTGCCACCACGGAATCGCCGCGCCGGGAGACGTCACGTCCTCAGTCCTTGATGTCGCGGTCCGCCTGGTCGATCAGGGCGGCGGTCAGGAGCAGCGGCGATCCGTCCGCGGCCCCGAAGGCGCGCGCGTAGTCCACCGCGTTCCTCTCCCCCTTCGGAGGGAGCACCTTGATCGCCTCGTCCACGACCTTCGCGAGTTCGAGAGCCTTCATCGCCAGAGCGAATGCCTCATGTGCGTCGAGTGCCACGTCATGCCTCCTTCGGGGGTCTGAGCGGAGGAAGCGACGCGAGGGCTTTCCTCACATCCGCCGCCTTCGGGTTGTTCATTCCGACGAGCTTCGCGAGAGCGACGCGCCCCTCCGGCGAGTTGCCCAGGAGGAGGAGCTGCTCGAGCACGGCGAGGGCTTCCTTCACCGCGTCACCTGATCCTCGTGAGCCGGTACGCCGCAGGCACCGTCCCAGGCACATCCGAGTGGTAGAGGAGGACCTCCACCTCCGCACCGTCCGGCCACCGCAGCACTCCGCCCACCGGCGGCGTCCCAACCAGCATCGGCGCCGGCTGCAGGCGCAGGAGCGGCGTCCGCTCGCAGGCGCACGGTGGGGTCGTCCCCCCAGGCAGCGGCGTTGCCGTAGCCGTAGGGGGCGAAGGGGAAGGGGTAGGGCTTGGGGATGCGGCCGGCGTCGGTGTCGCTGTGGCCGCCGGCCGCGGGGTCGGTGTCGGAGTAGCCGTGGCGGGAGGCCGGGGCGTGGGGTAGACGGGCCGTCGCGTGGGGGTCGGCGCCGGCACCCACTGCGCCACCGCCGTCCCCGCCACGAGAACCGCCAGGAGCCACGCCCACCGGTTCACTCGCCCGCGATCCCCGGCGTTCCGCCGACCGCGTACTCGTTCTCGAGCCAGCTCTGGATCGTCTGCCCGGCGAAGGCCTCGCGGGCCCGCGCGTTCGCGCCGAACGTGATCCCGTCGTACTTCGCGACCTGGATGAGCCCGGTCAGGAGCGCGAAGCCCGTGAAGGCCGGGTCGAGCATCCGGTACTTCTCGAGGAGCTCGGGGTCGAGGACCTTCAGGCGATCGATCTCTCCCCACGCCTCGTCCTCGCCCGAGCCATGCCTGGCGAGGTTGCCCTGGTAGCCGACGCAGTGGTTCGCGCGGCGCACCGCCTCGAGGACGTCCGGGCCCGCCATCCGGCTCCCGAGCCCGTACCTCGGGGCCCCCGGGCCGGGACGGTTGAAGATGAAGAGGGTTCCCGAGGGGACGGGGTCGGGGGTCCCCAGAAGGTCGATGAGCTTCTCCTCGAGAGCTTCGACTCTCTCCTCGAGGGACTTGAGGTCTTCGGATTTCGCCATCTACTTCTCCTCGGGCAGTGACCGGACCGCCTTCGCTTCGGCCGTCCGGAGTTCCTTCAGTTGCTTCGGCAGGGCCCCCTTACGCTCCAGGGCCTCAACCGCTTCCTCGAGCCGCTTCCGCCACCCGGCGAGCGCCGCGTGCGCCTCTCGGCACCCCGCTCCCGCCACCTCGACGCACCTCTCCTCGTACCGCGCGTTCGCCCAGGCCCACCCGTTCGCGGACGTGAGGACCTTCTGCTCCGACGTCGCACAGCCGGCGGCCAGGAAGGCCAGCACGGCGAGCGAAAAGGTGAGGGGGCGACCGGGGAGGTGGGACCGGCCGCCCCCTCGGGGGGGGAGAGAACCCGGCGCCTCGGGTGACAGCCCGACGAACCGGGGGAGGAGACCCAGGGAGCGCCTCACCGGCCCCTCCGCCAACGACCGATGGTCGTCGGGAGGTAGCGGGGTCGCGCCGTCTTCTTCTTCTCTTCGGCGCGGATCTTCTCGAACATCAGGTGACGCTCGGTCAGGTCGTGCACCGGGATCTTTTGTTCCTCAACCCGGGCGACCACACGCTCGCGCAGCGTCGGCTCCGGGCCCCTCGAGCGATCCACGTACTCGGTGGCGTACCGCCCTGCGTCGCACCCGTGGTTGTTCACGTCGACGGGGGTCTCCTTGATGGGCTTGCCGTCGGGCGCCCTCGGCCAGGCGTAAACCTCGAGCTCGTCCACCGTGCAGGTGGGGAGGTGCCGCCCCGCGAGGTCCGCGTCCCGCTCCGCGATCGAGCCCTCGACGAAGAACATCCGGGGCTTCCCGTCCCCGGCGACCCGGAGGCGCGCCTGGACCTTCTGGATGCCGGCCCCGATCTCCTTGATCGCCGCCCGCGTCCGCACTCCCCGGCGGTAGACCGTCGCCCGATCCTCGAGGTCGTGGTCCGCCACGATCGCCTCGAGGACCATGTCTCCCGGTCCCTCTTCACCCGGCGGGCGGAGTTTCTCGGACTTCAGGAGAGCCTTGATGTCCTCCGCGAAGTCCTCCGCGAGGCGCTGCGTGCGGTAGAGCTCCCGGACGAGGTACATCCGCCCGTCCCCGTCGATCCCCCAGAGCTGGAAGACCGAGGGGTTGTTGAAGCCCCAGTCGATCGAGCCGATCCACCGTGTGATCTTTGGGAGCTTGTCCCTCGAGATCAGGTGGATGCCACGGTCGAAACCGTCGTAGACGATTCCCTCCGCGGCCACCCACTGCCCGTCCCGCAGGCGCGCACGCCGCACCCCGGTGAGGGCGTCGAGAGCCATGAGGCTCCGCGCCCCCTGCTCGGTCATCTCCCCGTCGTCGTCGAAAAGGGTGGGGTTGTCCTGGTGCTTCGAGTGCAGGACCCGGAGCGACTCGCGGTGCAGGATCCAGTGGCTCGGGGGCCCCGGGTTGCAGTCCCCGAAGATCATCGGGGTCTTCGTCTTCGCCCCTCGGCCCGTGCAGCGGGTCGTCAGGATCTCCCAGTCCTCGAGCGTGAGCTCCTCGGTCTGGTTCACGACGATCCAGTCCCGCTCCCCCGAGAGGACCTTCCCGGGACGGTCCATCCCGCCGATGTAGAGGCGGGCCCCGTTCTCGTACTCGTAGAACTCCGGGTGCGACCCGCCGTAGGTCGTCACGCCGCCGCGGATCTTGATGATCCGCTCGTAGGTCTCTAAGACGGTCCCCGTCATGTCGGCCCGCACCTTCCGAACGAGCGCCGCGCGAGCCCTGGGAGTCGCACGCAGGAGCGTGTCGAGCCTCCAGATCACCAGCCAGGTCTTCCCCGTCTCAGCCGGCCCCGCCAGCATCCACTCGTGCTGCGTGACACTCAGCGCCTCGAGGGCCGCGCCCCGGAACGTCGGCACCCACGCACGCTTCCGCTTCCGGAGCTCCTGCTCCGCGGCGACCGCCATGCGGAGCACCTCAGTGCTCGGCGGCGACGCTTGCGTCGAGCCTTGTGCGGAGAGCATTCAGTTCCTCGTCGGTCATCGCCTCGAGGTCGAAGGAGCGAACCGCCTCTGGGATGAGGGGCTTCCCACCCTTCCCCGTCAGCTCGGTCCTCTCCGCCCACTCGGGCCGGTGCTTCGCCAGTGCCTTGTGGAGGGTCCTCTCGAACTGGACCGCTTCCTGGGCCACCCGCTCGCCCTCGAAGTAGATCCCCTTCGTCATCTTCCCGAGTGCGAGGTTCATGGCGTGCAGCTCGAGGTCGTCGACCCCGGCCTGCACCGCCGTCTCCCACGCTTCCGCGAACTCGGGGTTCTGCTTCCTCTCCTGGTACGCCATCGCTCGGCTGATCGACGCCGCGTCCGCGGCCGGCTGGATCACGCCAACGGACTCCCGGAGAGCCTTCAGGAAGATGGGGCGCCAGTTGTACGGCTTCGGGCCGGGCTCCCCCGCGCGTGGGAGAGTCAAGACTTTCCGAGTCCCTGCCGCCTTCGCCGGGGCCGCCAGGACCTTCCGGGCTCCGCTCCGCCCCCTGGCCTTCGCCTTGGCCTGCGCGGCCGACTTCTTCGCCGCCTTGGCCTTCGGCCGTGACGTCGGACTCGACTGGCGGATCTTGGTCACGCCCCCACGGTCGGGCGTTACAGGATCAGGCGCATCCTTTTCGAGTCCCTAAAGGGACACGTTTTCCGCCTCGAGACGGCAAATACCGGAGCGTCGTCGGCACGGGGTCCAGCCTGACCCAGGGCACGAGGAAGTTCCGCCCGCAGCCGGCCGGCGCCGGGCACGTCCACAGCCGCTCGCTCACCTCCCGCTCCCTGCGAGGGTCCGGGTCCACCTCCGGGACGTGCCGGGGCCCCCTGCGCCTCTTCACCGCCACCGCCGGCTTCCCGCACCACGGGCACCGCTCGGGACGGATCAACCCAGCACTCTCCGCCGCACCAGCTCCCCCCGTCTTGCCTCCACCGCCGCCACCGAGCTCCCCACGGGGATCCCGCAGAACGTCCCCTCCCCGGCGCACCGCCCCTTCCTCCGGCCCCTGGGGGCCCGTGCAGCCGCCGCCCGCAGCTCGGCCTCGATCGCCCCGGACACCCAGTCCTCGGTCCTCCAGACCACCGCCTTCACCCCGGGCACGCTCCCGAGGACCTCGAGCCAGGAGTCCTGGTGCGACGTCGGGTCCTCGCCGGTCCGCTTCAGCTCCGCGAAGATGAGCCTCCCCTTCTTCGCCATCGTGAGGTCCGGGTACCCCTTGTCCCCCCTCATGTGGGTCGCCCACCGCCCTGAGGGGAGGACCGCGGGCCGGAAGTGCGCCACCTTCCACCCGAGGAGCTGCGCCAGCTCGATCACGTTCCCCTCGAGCTCGGACTCGCGGACGGAGCGAAGATCGGGGGCCGTCGCCGCGCGCCGCGTCAAGTCTTCTCCCCCTGCGACTTCTCCTCCGGCTCGCGGATCTCGGCCAGCGCCTTCTTCCCGAGCTTCACGAACTGCCTCCCGCGCTCCGTCGGCCAAGACCCCATGATTCCGCCCCCGTGCTCCAGCAGGCCCCTGTCGTCCAGGGCGTACATCAGCAGGAACGCGGCCCCCACCACAAGCGCGTTCTCCGACCCCGTGTCCAGCCCCATCCCTTTCAGCGTCTCCCGCCTCGCCTCGGGCTCTTCCTCCACGAGCCGCACCGCGAGCTGCAGGGCCTCAATGGGGCACCCGCAGCCGCAGGTCCCGAGGACTCCGATGCCGAGGCCGTCGGCCAGGGTCTCGTACGCGCAGCCGTCGACCTCCCACTGCCCGTCCTCGAGATGGACGATCTTCACGGCCTCGGTCTTCATCGCTCCCCTCCCTGCCCTCCGCAGGCCTCCCAGGCCGCGAGGTACGGTGCCTCGAGCTCTTCGATCCAACCACTCGCCTTCCTCAGTTCATTCACCAGGCGGACCCTCTCGCACAGGGTAAGGCGCGCACCGAATTGCTTCCTCGCTGCCCCCGCTTCCCGGGCGATCTGATAGCCGTTCCACGTCAGTTCATTCACCAGGCACCTCCGGGAACTCCCCCTCGGCCTCGTCCAACAGTTCGGCGAGGGTCATCGCGGTCCTCCCCCCAGCGCCGCCGCCAGCCGCGCCTTGGCCTCGTCGATGCGGGACACGAGGCCGACCGGCACGTCGTAGTCCGACCAGTACACTGCGCTCTCCGCGAGGTCGGTCAGGACGGCGAGGGCGAAGCGGGAGGCGTCGAGGAGCGGATCGGGCAACCGACAAGGGTTGCTTGGCAGTCCGTTCATAGCGACGAGGAGATCCTGCACGGCGTAAGCGAGCTTGCTCGGCATGACCGGGTGGCCGCAGTAATCCCCGAACTGATCGACGCCTCCGAAGACATCGCACATGGCCTTGTCTGCGCGCTCCTTCGCTTCCGCGACCGTCGGGGGCGGCGGGGCGGGGGCCATCTCCGCCAGCGAGTGCGCGTTGATGGCGGCGGCGACGGCGGGCGTGACGTCCGCGAACGTGCCGCAGTTGATCGGCGGCGTCTGGTAGCCGTCGTCGTACGCGGTGGGGACTGGACAGGCGCACGGGGCCATCTCGCAGATGCCGCACTCGCCGAAGCGTGCGGGTCCTGTCAGCGGGGCGGGGGCGGGCATGACGGTGCCGGTCGTACCGGACCATTCCATGCCTGGCAGCGTGGCGGGGGCGTCAGCGGGGTCGCGTGGTTTCGCATGGAACAGCCCGACGAGCCGCTCTTGCTCCGGGCGGTGGCAGCGGCAGTCACACTCGGCGTCAAGCGACGTGGCGTGCAGGCACATCCGACAAGTGAACTCTCGTTTAGCGCTCCCCTTCGCGGCGTCGAGGAGGGCGCGGAAGGCCTTGGTGAGCGACGAGATGCGGCCGGCGAGTGACTCGGACAGGTCGTGCCACTCCTGCCGGCCCTCGTCGTCCATCGGCCCGTACCAGCGAAGCAGCGCCGCCTCGGCTTCGCGTATCGCGGCGTCGAGGTCAGACGTCGGACGCTCTGGTCCGCCGCGCTCCTCGACGGTCAGGCCGTCAATGGTTCCCATGGTCCTCTCCTTTCCCGCCGCTTTCGGCGGCGAGGCTTGTTTTCAGCCATGCCTTACACGCGGTGCACCACTTCTCTCCGGAAGATAGCCGCGAGAAGAACTCCTCGTGCGACATACCGAGTCGGGTAGCCGTTCCCCGGAGAGCCCCGACGCGGCTACCCACGGCGGCTCCTTGTGTCAAGGGCGGCGAGTAGATCCGTCAGGGCTACGATCATGTCGCCCTCCATCTCGGTAAGGTGGCGCGGGTGGAGCTCCGCCGCGAACAAGACTCGGCGTGCGTTCTCCTCGACCTCCCGGCCCGCGTCGAGCGGTAGGAGGAACTTGCGGAGCGCCTCTACGTGCGCCAGCACGGCCGGCGCCACCCGGATGCACTCGTGGTCGTCGTGTCCGCAGGACTCCCCATCCTCCCCGTAGCTCTCGTGCTCGCCCGCTGGGCACCCGCAGAGGCACACCGCGTTGCACTCCTCGAGAAGCCCCGTCAGCCTCTCCACCTCGGCCCGGTGCGCCGCGTCCACCTCGAGCAGCTCCGCGCAGTGAGGGTGATCAGCGTCGTCCGGGAGAGAACGCACCAGAAACTCGACGTGCCCCCTCGTCGGAATCCCCTCACGCCCCGACACGCTTCACCTCGCTCCGCTTCCCCAGCTTCTCCAGCCGCTCCATCACGATCGGGAGCTCGATCTCCTGCACGGCGCTCTTCGCCACGTCCAGGGCGATCCCGCGCAGATCCGGCCTCCCCGAGTCCAGTAGCCCGCCCGCCATCCTCAGCCGGTCCGCCGGGCTCATCGCCATCACCTTCCGGAACAGGTCCTTCACGTCGATCTCGCTCACCGTCCCCCTCCCTTCCCCACGGCCATCCTCGCGTCCTCCACGACCGCCGAGGCCACCGCCGCCTCGAGCCTTTCCCTCCACCCGTTCGGTTCCCTCCCGTTCCACTCCTCCCCGCCGCGCCACCGCTCCCAGGCCTCCTCGAGGTCGTCCGGCACCACCGGCCGCGCCGGGTGTATCAGCGCCTTGTAGACCCCGATCACCCAGAGCGGGGCCTCCTCGTCCACCACCCGCCCGGCCGGGGCCGCCGAAGCCGGCCGGTGCGCCCCCGCGAGCGCCCGTGCGTGCTGCGCCTCCACCTTCCCGGCCTGCCGGTGGTAGCAGGTCTTCGCGCACGCCCTCCAGACCGAGACCCCCTTCCACCGGGTTTTCTCGTAGTGGGCCCAGGACGCGCGGATGTCGTGCTCCGCCCACTCCGGCCAGGTGGCCCGGGCGTACGCCACCCACTCCTCCTCGGTCGGAGGGACCATCCGCGGACCCCTCTCCGCGCGAGCGCGGGGGCCGGGGGCGGAGCCCCCGTCGTCCGGCTCCGCACTCGCCTCTCGCCTCTCGCCTCTCGCCTCCGCCTCCGGGTGCATCCGCTGTGCGTCTGCTACGCACGTGCTACGCGGCTGCTGTGCATCTGCTGGCGGCGGCGGGTATTTGCTCTTCAGCGCCCGCCGCTGCTGGCGGAAGTCCAGCAGCTCTAGGTAGGGCTCCTCCTCGACGGCGTAGAGAGCGATCAGTCTGGCTGTCTGGACCTCTGCCAGCCAACGGGAGATGTCGGCCTCGCGGACCTCGTCGAGTCGAAGCGGGAAGCACCCGGCACGTAGGAGAGCCGGATCGGCCGAGTAGCGGCCAAAGTCGTCCACCACGGACATGAGACGGCGGTAGAAAACCTCCGCCTGGGGCTTCAGCCGGTTCACCCGGCGAGACGTCAGGATTCCCTCGCGCAGGATCCGGTTCGGCACGGCTACCTCTGGGCCTCGGCCCGTGCCGCAGAGAACTCCAGCCGCGCCAGCCGGAGAAGCGTGCCAAGGGTCGGGGGCGGGTCGAAGGCCCGGCCGGCGTTCCTCGAGCGGTAGGCCTCCGCCCGCTCCATCTCCCGGACGAGGAGGACCCTCGGGCGCCCGGTGACCCTCACGAGCCGCCGAAGCTCCGACTCGCTCCCCACCAGGAGCGCGTCCCCGTCCTCGAGAAACTCGTCGATGTCCCTGAGAACCGCCTCGAGCACCTCCGGCTTCTCCCTCGAGAGCGGACTCCTCACGACTTCGTCCTCCCGGCCACCCCCCCCCCCC
>Ga0209318_1000947_pt1 | contig 22262 bp, 42 predicted proteins | sample RifGroE1_FD_183999 | JGI IMG/M metagenome (GOLD analysis project Ga0209318, IMG submission 183999) | Groundwater microbial communities from Rifle, Colorado, USA - Groundwater E1 (SPAdes) (version 2) | ecosystem: Environmental > Aquatic > Deep subsurface > Groundwater | place: Rifle, Colorado...
CTTCCTCCTTTTAATCCACTCATTAAAGGTTCAGTAAGGACTTAATGAAGTCCACTCTGTACTTAGACCCTGAAGAAAGACTATGGATTTGATGGGAGATCTTAATGCAATCTCTTATGAAGTCCATAGTCTCCTGGTCACCCTTGAGGTTCATAGCAATTTTGAACTTCTCCACATTTTGAGTCCAGATGGTATGATCTTCCATGGACTCCCCATCTGCTATATCATTCTCCAGATAGTAATAGCAAACATTCTCTAAGCGTTCGAAGGCTCGAGCCATGTCACTCTCGTGGTTCTTCCTACATTGGAGGATATGTAAGAGGTCGATTAGTTGTTTCATCTGGACCTCCTTTTTAGAGCACTCAGAGCACAATCTATATTATGAGCTAATCTTCTATCTCTATTAAGACTATCCATATCAGGATAATATCTCATAATATCTAGCTTAGGGCTACAATCATCCCTCTTCAAGTAAACTACAAACCAAAGCCAGTTGAGGATTCCCACAGTTCTAATCTCTCGTAACCATTTCATACTTCACCCCCTGGCCTTACCTTATGATACCTAAGTATGGTGTCGTTACCCCTCTCTACTCGTGTGATAAAGCCCATACCGGAGAGTGTCTGCACAATCAACTCAAGGACACGGGCATCTGCATCGTGGTAGAATTTCTGCTGGAGTTCCCTCATACTAATCTCACCCGCGAGGCCAATCTCATTCATTACCTTAGATAGAACTTCAGCATGAGGAGATTTTCCAATGCCTGAGAAGGTTTTAGGCATGTTGCGTTCAGTCTGTTCAATGGTACGGATGGAACGACTAAGGTCGTCAGCCGTGACAATCATTGAGTCAGTGTGGCAGGCACTAAGTATTAAAGCAAGTTTCATCACATGCACTGGACGACGCTCACAGTAGGGAGCCAGGTGTGGATCATCGAAGGGATGTTGTTGGTCACTCTTGATGTACCACTCGACCCATAAGTCAATGAAGTCCTTAGAGGGTTTGAAGACTCCTTTCATCATGTGGATTTGTTCCAAGTCATAGTACAATGACTCGCTTAAATCCTTCTCTACCTGAGAGAGGAAGGGTGCAGGACAACTCTGGAATTTGTCTGGTTCATATACAAAGATGATCCTTGAGGTAAGACCGCCTCCTATGGCATCCATACTAAGGCATGAGCGTAGGAGGTCTGGAGTTGTGGCGCCAATCAGATTTATCCAGATGCCTACTATCTCATCAGTACCTTGGTGCTTAGTGCGATAGGTCCACTTGCCATCAGGCCCAGAGCCACAGTCAAACCAGTCAGTTAAATCCATCATGAGTTGTTGCTGGTTGTAGCCTAGGAAGACTACTAGTTCAGGTGCGTACACTGTCAATGAGGAATGGAATGTCATCTCACCAGTCTCAGTATCAATCTCAGTAGTCTGAGCATTCATGATCTCTCGGACTAGGGCCTCTCTGGTGATGGACTCCGCAGCCATCTTAATACCTAAGCGTGAGAGGAAGTTCTTCCCGTAGGACATAGCTGTCCCCTTACGTGCCCTCCCCGCAGGCCCACAAAGTACGACATACATGTTAGGATAGAATTGAATAGGTCCCCAATTCATTACGCACTTTCGCTGGAGGGCAGCGGCCACTGTAGAGATGGCAGTCCAGGTGTGGTAGAGTTTGGGGGGCTCCGAGTTGTTTGTATAGATCATGTAAGAGTCGAGCCAGTCACTTAACTTTCTTGACACTGTTAGGCCTCCTATTAAACATTTCTTTACATTTCTTACATGATACATTAGCAGGAGATTCTACAGTTAGGCCGTATCCTGCACCTCTATGAACGTATCCACAAATAGCTTTCTTACAATTAGTTAAGTCTCGCAAATGTGTAGCACTCATCACTAATCCTTATCTTCTATGTTACAATATGTAATGTAGGGAGCCATCGTTCAGTACACTTATAGTAAGTCTTTTCCAGATACTCAGGATCGAATGAGTCGAGATCTCGACCCAATTCCTTATTAAGTGATACGCCCATTGTTGTATCTGCAGGAATCACAAACTTCAGGCCATAGTGCGTATACAAAGGTGTCTCAAGTGACGCCTTGATTTGGGTTAGGATTCTTCCATGATCTTCCCAGGACACGGGAGTGTCTGGATGCAGAGGCGTCGGGATTTGGAATCCAATTTGATCGTGAACTTGGATAAGAAGTTTAACACTTCTGAAGAGCTCTGATCGGTTGTAGTAGACGAAGTTAAGACCTCGTTCATCAATGATATCTCCAACTGTTCCTTGAGGTATGCAGGCATAGGCGTCCTTGTAGAGGGCATCGTCAATCTTGTCTGTAAAGACAGTTTTACGATCCATGAGATTAGTTAGGGTTCTGTTTCTGTTAATACAGCTCTGTACATAGGAATGGAACCCGTTTCTGACGCCGGGATAAGCTTTATGGTATATGTCAACGATAAGCTTTCCATCTCTATCTGGGATTTCGTTGTAGAGGGAGAAAGTTTTATATCCAAGATCGTAGTTAAGTCCGTGGTTAGCTTTCTTTCCCCAGTCTCTCCAGCTTTTCTTCCCATCCCCAATGGGAGCGAGGGTAGTTTTAACATTGATGTCGCGAGCTTTCTCAGCTCCGAAGAAGATATTTGCCATGATTTTGGCGGTAAGGCCATGGATGTCCTCCTTATTTTCGAATGCTTCTATCATTTGAGAGATGCGTCCCACATAGGCCACGATCCTATTCTCAGCCTGGCTTAGGTCCATCCCATAGAATACGTGATAGGGATCGGCAAGGAAGTGTGTAAGCACCCTATGGGGTTGGTTCTGAAGATTGTTACCTGTCCCGAATATATTCTCAGAGCTTGAAGCCCTAGAGAATCGAGTTCCAACTGGGTTGTAAGAGCATCGCATTCTTCCATCAGGGTCAACTTTAGCAGTATCGAGAAAAGTCGCTCGTTCTTTGTTAAGTCCACGAATTTTAAGGATGATCGAGGCCTCGGGGTAGCCTTTCCTGGCAATGCGCTTGAGTGCTTTTTCATCAGTAGTGTTGCCTCCATCCTTATTTTTATACGCAGGTAATTTCTTGGTGACGTAGAAGTATGTGGCTACTTGCTTAGGGGAGTTAGGATTCAGTTCAAAGCCACATTTATAGTGGAGTTGACGAAGAAGATCTTCCTCTTCCCTGAGTGCATCATCATAAGCCTGCTTCATAGAGCCAAGATTGATCCTAATTCCATGCTCCATTATGAAGACGTAGGGGAGGATAGATTTCCTTTTTCTTTCGTAGGCGAAGTAGTTGTGTTGTTTGAAGAGGGCGTCCATCTGCTTAGGATATGCATCAGCACAAACCACAGAATCCAAAGCATTATAACGCCAACCTGACTCCCAATTTCCAATACCTTTGAGCCAGTATTTTCCGTCATCCTTATAATATGGGATGTCAGTATACTGAGAGCAAATGAAGTGGAGACCGACAGGGTAATCGGGCAGTAGGGTCTTCTGCGCAACCATTGTGTCGTGTATGTTGGAGGTGTGGATTCCATATTTCCTCAGCATGTAGTGACAGTCGAAGACCAAGTTTTGGCCTAGGATTGGGATAGTAGGATCTTCAAGGATGGAGGCAATCTTCTTGAGAATTTCCGCTTCTTGGGGAAGGGTGAAGTAGTCCCCTCTCTCGCATGTGAACGGGATGGACATAACGTCTGTAGGGGTGTAAGCAAAGGAGATACAGGTCATCTCTCCGTTGAAGACATCTACCTCGATGTCGTAGGCTACGGGGTTGCCAAGTTTGCCCCACATAGAGCAGACGTTCAAGAAATTCATACTCTGAGAGAAGGTTGGCCTGATTGCTATATGTCGATCTAGGGTTTTCCACTTCCCCTCTTTTACTTGTCTGGCTCTAAGGAGGTCATAGATAAGGAGTCGCTTGTTCGTGTATTGGTTCTTGGGGAAGATAATAGTACTGGGGTGGATTGAGGGAATAAGAAGTTTGTCAGAAACGAGTGTTGGACTGATAACTGATCCTCTCCACTTTGTAACTCCAACTCTGTCGGCCATTGCGAATAGAGCCGTATTCCCAAGAGCGATAATAATTCTTCCCGAGCATTCTGTAAGTTCTCTTGCGAGTTCATTAATGTACTCCTGTCCCGGAGGGTGGATGGTAGTACCCTTGCGAGGATTGAATTCAATGTAGTGGCCGAGGGGTCTATCGGCGTCCTTCACTACATTTGTCATATAGCAGTCTGCACGATTAATCCCCGCGATGCGGAGGTTATCTTCTAACTCAACGCCAGAAGGTCCACAGAATGGCCTACCGCGCATGATTTCTGTCTTCCCAGGCTGTTCTCCGACAATTATGTACGGGGAATCTTTTGAGCCAGATGGGCCTACATAGGTTGCTCTCATAACTTTGCTACCTTAGGTTAGGGTTTGGGTTGGTGCTATGTTACAATATGTAACGTAGGAAACTCCTACGTCCTTTAGTCTCACGTACTACAGACTTCGTCTGGTAAGGGCCCAGATATAATTTTAGATGGCTGAGGTTGGGATGGAATCCCGCTGGGCCTTCTCCTAAGGAGGTCATTAATCCCTTTAGCAATACACTGCATCATGGCCAAGTGGCAATCACACCCGTAGCAATTATCCAAGATGTCTTGGACTTCAAGAGGGGTGATATACCGTGGGCGTTTAGTATGGGGCATGGAGTACCTCCTAATCGCTAAGGCGATCTGCAGCAATGCTTACATAGCCGGCGATGTCGATGTAGTTGTCACGAGAAGGACGTTGTCCTTGGACGCGAGCCATCTTGAAGAGAATCATCATGTGGGCCACATCCTTCCCTGTCAAGTGCATCCCCTTTCCATCATATTTGTTTAGGTATGTGGACCAGTACTCGGCTATGAGTTCGAAGGAATCTTCAGGCTTTCCGTAGACATCTTGACGCTCTCCACAGATTACATCCTTGGCCTCATCGAGACACTTGCCAAGGGGGCGAGTAGGGCACTCATCTGCGATAGACCTGAGTTCATCCATTAGTGTTTCATCATTCTTATTCACATCACCCTCCAAAGATTTATTACATTCTGGACAAGTACACTTAGATCCTCCGAAACTTCCAGAGGCAGCTGGAAAGTTATGGTGCATCTCATTTAACCAGACCATTACATTATACCTCTTTCCTTGAGTTCAAAATAACATCTCATAGTCGCACGTACATCAGCCATAGCATCATGGGCACCCTCGAATTCTTCCTGGAAGAGGATCCTATGAAGCTCTTCGAGCTTGGGGAATTTCTTCCCCTTTCTACCACTGGGGAAGGGAAGGTTGCAGTAGGAAATGGTTGATGCCATGGTGCAGTAATAAGGGAGTTCCTCTATGTCTGACATCAACAATGAGGAAGTGTCAGGGTCGGTGAAGGTTCCTTGGATTTGAGCACTGGTTATTTGGATCATTTTAATATCAAAGTTGAAATGATGGCAAGCCAATGCATCGCATGATTGGGACATCTCATGAAATTTAAGGAACATTTCTGTAGGAGAGATACCTTCATCATTTGCTTTTTTAGCAGAAATTCCGTGTGCTGCAAGAGCATAGGGATTAATAGGAGTATCTCCAATCTGTACTAAATTAGTAAACTCTGAAAGTACTGTCCCATTTTCTGATACTAGGAGGGCTCCTAGTTGGAGGATCTTAGGCTGAGAGGGGTCATGATTAGGCTTTTTAAATTGCGGGAGATTTGTCGTCTCAGTGTCGAAGAATAGAATATTCATGCGCAGCCCTCCAGGTAGGCTTGAAGTTGAACTATAAATCCCTCTTTGAATTCCTTCGTCAGGTCATTGCCAAAGGCTCCCACTTTGCACGTATGTGCAGCCAGTAGACTGGTACCTGATCCGAGGAAGGGAATGTAGGCACTCTTTCCGGGAGCACAGAAGGTACTGAAGACTTCGACCATGAGAGGTAGGGGCCTCTGAGTTGGATGGATCTTCTGAGCTGGCGGCATAGGGTTGAATTCGAATATATTGGACCGACCCATCTTGTTGAGTTTGGCATTACCTTGCTTGCGGCAATAGAAGAAGGGTTCATAACAGTTGGCGAACTGAGTCTCGGGTTGCATCGTCTGCCCTGTGGGCTTTATCCATAGGCCAGGGAGAAGATTGAGTTTGAATCCAATCTCCTTTAGGAGGGTGGAGATAAAATTGAACCAAGGGTCCATAGCAAACCAGCAGATCATCCAGCCATCATCCCTCAAAATCCTGTGAGATTCAGTCAAGACTTTGGTAATGAACTCAGGGTAGGCCAGCATCTCAATTTCATTATACCCGAGCATGGAACCTTCAGACTTCTTGGAGTGAAGGTCCATTGCATAGGGTGGATCGATCTCGATGAAGTCTATGGACTTGGCTGGGATCTGGGCAAAGGTTTCGAAGCAGTCCCTCAGGATATAGGAGTCATGTAACTTTTTGAAGGTCTTATCTCCTGTGCCCATGTCCTTAGTGAACTTCTCACTCTGGACTGAGTTGTTTAGCTTCTTACCGATGGAGTTGAGTAACTTCAGTGCGTCGGACTTGGACTTACACTTGTCCAGTCCAATCTGCGGGAACTGTTCTATGGCTTGTGCCAACTTAAGATCCCTCGTAAGGTTCGCAGGACTCTCCTTAAGCAACCTAGCGGTGTCTGCCTGAGACCATCCTGCCGCATCAGGTGTTTTAGAATGCTTGGCTCCATGTATGCTGATCTGCAAATCATTAATTTTCCTTTTAAGGGCGATTTCTTCGACATAGGTCATCTCCTTCCTATCTAAGTTTTCAGCGAGTTCGATAGATCTGAAGTCAAGTTCGGTCAGAGGTTGATCATAGATCTTGGCTGGTACATGAGACCATTTCATGTCTAAGATGGCAGCCATACGACGGCCACCGGCCAGGAGGGTGTACTTCTTGTCAGACTTACAGTCTATTTTGAGGGACTCAGTTAGGCCCACGGCTACTGGAGTAATCAATCCGTTTTTCTTGATCGAGTAGATCAACTGACCTAGGTCTCCGTAGTCCTTCCTGAATCTATCTCCAACATCAATATCCTCGATAGGGACATGAAGGAGTTGTGATACATCTTGGGTCATGATTTGTACCTCTTGTATAGTTGCGCTAATGCGCAGGATTTGCATTTAGTTGAGAGGCCTAGTAGGAGGTTGTCCCCACGGACCTCCCTTACATTGCCACAGGAGCAGGTGACAGTCCACATTACATGGCCTCCCTTCGATGGGACTCTCTCTCCAACTTTCCATGAGCCGAAGGTTCTACCTTTGATATTTGTTAGAGGCATCATTCCATCAATCCTTTGATAAGTTCGGCAGCCAGTCTAGCCTTGGCATCATCGGTGAGGCCATTAGCATATTGGAATAAGTCCTGCTGTTTAAGGTTGCCTTTCTTAGGAGCACGGGCCACTTTAGCTGGAGTACTCTTCTGTCTAGGAGGGGGACGAAGCCGGCGCTGGGTGCGAATCCTTCCTAGATGTTCGAAGAGTGCCGCCCTCGTCATGTGGGTGATGGAGATGTTTAAGGATTCTATTGTGGCCATTAGTATCTCCATACTTTAGGTTCATTGAGATGGTATAATTTCCAGTGGCCAGGGCATATATGCCAGCCATCTGAATCTACCCATAATTCTTCTACTCTTTTATTACAGTGATCACAAATAGATCTTATGGAAGTAGCTTTCATCTTATAGAACTGATTTTCTATATGAGCATTTACATCTGTTCTATATTTAGACATGACTTACTCCTTAGGGATAGCAACTTGGGTGTAAACTTCTCCGGCCTTAGCCAGTTGGACTATATTCACATGACCTGATATGATGGCACCTACAGCGTTGAATCCTCCTCGGTTGTGGAGCTCGATGACTCCATCAAGCAGAGCTTGAAAGAGAAGTTTTTGAGTACCATGTGGAAGGATGTCTTGGAGCTTGTTGAACTGGTCTTGGCGAACCTCCACAGATAGGCGTGGGCGATAGTCACTACTCATGATTTGGGTACTTACTTGTCATAAGTCCTCCATGTAAAGAGGGCAGGGGATAGTTAGTCCCCCACCCTTAAGGTTAAATGCTATGTTACATAATGTAACAAAGGGATTACGCCCCAGTGACGAACTTCTTCACTTCATTCTGATCACCATATTGTTCTGAGTGGGAGACTCCTAGGATAGCGTAACCCTCCTTGCCGACCATATTAGAAAAGTTGATCTCAGCCAAACCGAAGGCACGTTTGAAACATTCGAGTTCCCATTTAGTGCCATTCAGTTTCTTAGGTTCCATTTCAGGAGTGGGTACCATGAAGACCTTGGACAAGCCCTTGGAGAATTCCTCATCGGGGATATCAAAGGTGATGATAAAGAACTTGTTGCCAGCTTCAGAGGTTCGGATAATCTTGCCCTCGGAGTCCTTCTTGAATCCTGTAATACGGATCTTGTACTCTCCAGGGTCTACTACTGAAGGCTCCTGAGAGTCACTGGTGTCGATGTCAAGGAGAGTCTCGTTCATTGCTGCCATTTCTTCGTCGAATTCGGACATAATTGTTGCCTCATTAGGTTGGGGTGGTTAGTATAGGGCTAAGGCCCTCAGGTGTTATTTACTTTTGGTTAAAGAGCTCGAGGGCTCCGCGGAGCTTGCCGATTACCTTTGTTTTCTCTGGTGGGTTTACCTCCTCGACGATTGAGATTAGTTGGGGAATAGATTCATTGAAGATATCTACAGCATTCATGTCAGGAGTATTCATAATCTCCTGTCTGAGTTCCTCAATGGTGTCAGCAGGGGTTCTGACGGGAGCCTCCAAGATCTTCTCCGTTTGGTGTTTATCTTCCTCTTTGAGAGGGAGATCGGGGTCATCTGGTAATGTTACTCTAAAGGTCATACTTACCTCCTATAAGGTGAAATCACATTTTGAGTCCTTCAGGTCAACTCCTGAATAGTACTCGTCTATACGTCTGGACACTATATCCAGGTCGTTTGGGATTCGGTTAGGGAACATATCATAAGGACTTTTGGCAGTGGTATAACCATTACTCTGGGTGGCGAAGTAGTACATTTGCTTATCATTTTCGGAGAAGACTTCGCCAAAGAGGACGATGGAACTCAGACCCTCCAAGGTCACCTTGTCATCCAAGAGTTTGCCCAGGGTCTTCATTTTACGCTCAGTGCCGGTGTCCTCCTCGTGGGTGAGGAAGAACACCTTAAGGCCAGGGCGGAGTTTAGTAGTGAGGAGAATAATCTCAAAGATGTTCTTAGCCATCATGGTAAACTTCTCGTAGCCTTTCTCAAGGGCCTTCATCATGAATTCTGTAGCCATGACGTAGTGGCCGTCGTCAATTACGAGGTTCTTCCATTTCTCGTTGCGGGAGACTTCCATCATAGTACTGCGGATTTTGGCAGCATCGGTGGACACCAGCATGTTGTCCTTCTCCTGGTATTGGCCACCTTTAGGGAAGGGGAGAGGTTTGCCCAGAATGTTGATGAGGAAGGTTTCCTTAGGGTCAAGGTTACGGATGGCGGTGGACTTGCCTCGGCCACTCTTGGCTATTATGAGGATGAGCATACTTTTCTGGCCCTTATAGAGGGCAATTGCATCAGTAGGGTCGAGATGATGATTGATTTCAGACATGATTAGCCTCACTAGGTTAGTGTTATTAGATTTCTATTGAGTAATTCTATATCCTATTCTTCGTATGAATAGTTTTCAAGAAGTGCTAAGGTTTCATCAAATTCCCTGGTATTCATCCAGTAAGAACATACTTTAATTCCCTCAAGAAATATTTTCATTACTTCTGCTGGAGGACATTCTGGTTTTAGTATAAATATTCTTCCAGAATTTCTTGTAGCCATATAAAGTTCAAGGGTGTTGGACATTTCTCCAATACAAAGTTCTCTAACTTCATCTTTACATATAATATACTCAGTACCCATGGCATTCTCCTAAAGGGTTAATATCTCACGCAATTCCTCTTCCAAGGGGTTCCAGAAACTCACTTCCAGATCAGTGGGCATCCTTTCGATATGCTGAAGAGGGTTTGCGTGGCTGGTGCACATATCGAGGTAGATACAAGTACGACCCCAATTAGTACAACTTCTACCATTCATTACGAAACACTTCATTATGTCATCAGAAGGGGATGATGTCTCAAGTTCCTCCACATCTCTGTAGATCTTATCCATCCAGGCCTTGGTGTTCTCAAGCCATTTGTACATTTGTATATTGCTTAGAAGGATGGGGAAGCGTTGGAGGATGTACTCGGGTTTCTTAGTCTTCTTCATACAGAGGCAGTTGATGATTACTCCACTGACCTTAGATGGTGGGACCATACAATTGAGGACGTGGGTGTATGTCCCTACCTGAATCCCCATCATGTGTTCGTAGTAGTATCCGTCTCCGATATAGTTCCCTCCCTTCGTCTTGTGCTCCAAAGAGCAATAGAGACCCGTTTCACGATCGATAAGGACGGTGTCCATCTTGAAAGCTAACTTATGCTTCTCAGACAGACTCACTGTACCACCGAACTCCGTCTTGTAGACCTCATATCGGGTGAGGTCATCCGGGTAAGTCTTAAGATATTGGATTAACATGTCGAAGAAGCGAGTAGGAGTCTTCGGGCTATAGATCACATCAGTCTCTTCGGGGAAGAAGGCCCGGTACTCCTGGTTGAACATCTCCAGAGCTTCCATCACAGCTTCCACTCTATAACCATGGAGGATTATGTGTTCCAGGGCGATGTGTACTGCCTTTCCAAAGTGCAAATGGTTATTAGGACGAGCACTCCGCCAACCCAACATATACTCGTAGAAAAACATTCTTGGGCATGATTGGTAGGCTTGGACCTTGGTGGAGTCCAGCACCTCCTGAGACGGGTGGTAAGGTATGGGTAAGGACATTTTAGATCTCCTCAAGTTCTTTGGAAATTCTTTCTTCCATGAATCTAAGTATCCACTGAGCCACTATTACTGATGGGATCAGGGGACATAGTTCGATGATGGCTGCTATGCAGATCTCCTCGGAGATTCCCTCTTTATGCATTGAGAGGACTTTCTTGTATTGTTTGTTAGTCATTCCTTACCTCCTTAGTAGCATCTACAAAATTACATTCGAGAAGGATATTAACTATTTCCTCAGGAGTAGTGTTTGAATCTATAACAGAGAGTTTAGAGAAAAGGTCTTTGAATTCTTCAAAAGCTATCCAACTATCATAGAACATACAGAGTTGAACTGTAGGAATTTTACCTAGATCTATCCAATTAATAGAGAATTCAAATTCACAAGATTCATCCTCGTCATAGAGGCCTATGGTGATGTTATCTATAATTGTATCTGCTGCAAGACATACTTTACCATACCAAGCACGTTTGAGTTGTCTAAATTCTCTTCTCATCTTTTATCTCCTTAAGTATTCTAGCATATTCCCAAGAATTTACTATGTGCTGAATAGATTCTCGGGCTACACTTATGTTATATTTCTCTGATTTCGAAACACACTCTCGATTGGATAGGTGGGAGAGGGTGCTGAGGACTCCTCTAATGAGGAATTTAGTCCAGTTGCGTTTCTGGGCAAGTCTCGTCTTGAGTGAGTTCTTCAAAAGAGATCCTCCGTTGTTTGTAGTGACCCTTGTTGTCCCCACCGATTTGGTAGATGAGGAGATTGAGGACACCGTGTTTGATTGAGAACATGCTGCATAGGATGCTGGTCATCACCGAAGGTCCCGAGACCAGGATGTAGTCCTCTTTCGTAGATGCCTGAATGATAGGCATGAACGTCCGATACATTCGGCCTATGGAGAGGATGCTGATCTTGCCTGCGGTGAGGTAGATCAACTCCCCGAAGCGTGTAGCCTCTGAGAAGTCATGATAGCTTTTGTTAGGGATGAAGACTTTAGTCATGGGAATACTCTCCAATTTGCATCATTATACTTCTACCATTCTCTGACAATTCTTTACATTTAGTAATAGCTTCTAACTGGAAACAGAAAGGATTAGGCCATTTAGAAGATATTTTATATATAGTGTTGAAGAACTTTGCCTGATCTCCAGAATTCATATCGCAGAAGATTTCTGCCAGTTCTTCAGGTGTGGGATGGATCTCGATTGTTATAGTTCGATTCATAAGGATCTCCTTGATTGCTATGTTACAATATGTAATGTAGCAAATACTTTCTTCGAAAGTAGGGTTAGATGATTCGTACTGCTCTGGAGAACAGTGGGACTTTGTTCTTATCAGACATGGTTTGGTACTCAATTTCTAAATACCTACCTGAAAGATCTTCAGGAGCAGCTAACCAATGTTCCCAGATATATGCTCTATCTTGATGAGAGATTTTACCTGCCCCCACAGAGAAGGGAGTCCCCATGTCGTCAATGCAGTTGAAGCCACCTACCATACCTTTACCCTTGCCTTCGGCAGTGATGGCCTCATATACACCAGTTATGAGGTATTCATCTGAAGCTTTCGGCTTAAATTTCATCATAGCAGGGGACCTCCTCCTCAAGTATGTAGCATCTACATGCCTAATGATGAAGCCCTCGTAGCCAAGGCCGATGAACTTTTCGTAAATTTGGTAGATTTCTTCAAGAGTGTTGGCCATATACGGTACAACAAGTTTCAGGCATGGGGAAAGACTATTAGACTTGAACCTCTGGTTCAATTGGATTAACCTGTTGATCTGACTCCCCTCAGTAATAATGTCGAATAGGTGAAGTTGCATAGCTCCATAGTTAGGGTGCATGGTGCTAGTGGTCGAGACCACACTGTGGATTTCAGCCCAGGTCCATCCGTGAACATAGAGTTCACCGTCGAATTCTCCCTGGGGCAGAAGGAGGCCAGCCTCATTTATGTGAGGCACGGAGGATATTATCTCCTCCGTTGAGGAGAGGAGGAGGCACCTATCTCCCTCATGGATCAGACGGCACCTCTCCCCGTTCAGCTTGGGCTGAAGGATGTAAGGAGGGGACCATTTGAGGAAGAAGCGACCTTGATTTAATAGGCGACGTTCTTCGAAGGGGTATGCTAACTGGATGCCAGAGCGTGGATTGGACATATTATCTCTCCTTAATCATTCTCAGGAATGGGGCCACAAGAACAAGCTGCCTTAATCATTGCTCCACAATATTGACAGTATGGAGAAGAATCGTAATCTTCATCATCCCACTTATGCTTGCCACTACCATTGCAATTCATACAGGCACTTTCAGTACCTTCTATATCAGTACAAAGGCCAGTACCATTACAACATTCACAGTCTTCTGTATGTTTCATTAGTGGCCCTCCTTCAACTCTCCTGAAATTCTAACGAGATTGGACAGACAGAACACCTCACAAGTGTTAAGGGTGATGGCCAACTTGGCTGAGTAGGTGCCAGAGTCCCATACATCTTCTTTGTAAGTGGGGAAGAGTTGGAGGAAGGAACCTTCAGTCATGTGGATCTTAGGGTGGTTATTAGAGAGGTAGACTCCAAGGATGCCGTGAGATGCTGGTGCGTCCTTGAGAAGGGAGGTAAGTTCGGATAGGAACTCCAATTGTGTAGTCATAATGGACTCCAGTGGCCGAAGGCCAAGGGCTGTTTTTGATATTAATTTGTGGCAATCTAGTGGAGAAAAATCCCCTCCCCTACGGGGAGTAGGAGAAGGGATGGTTGAGTTAATCTTGACTACAAGAGGGTTTAGTCGACAGCTACGCCAAGTTCCCTCAAGTATTCCTTCTGCTTCTCCGGAGTCCAGGTGGCGAAGGCAGCCTTGACGGCCTGAACAGGATCGACCTGAGTCTTTTCGACGGCCACGCCGAGGACGTAAGTGGAGATGAATTCCTGGATCTTTTCAGCAGAGAGGCCAGCCTTGAGTTTGGCACGAATAATTCCCTGGATTACGACACGGGCGTTGGCTTTGAACTGGGAGAAGACTACGTCAGAGCCGAACTTCTCACTTGCTGCCTCGATGGAATCACCGAGGTCATAGTCCACCTGACATTCCTGCCATACAGCCTTTCCCTCACCGTCCAAGACTGCATTTCCATTCTCATCTTTTACCTGATACCGTGCTGAGATCTGTTCCATTGCCATAATGTTACCTCCAGTTGATATTGTTATTTGTGGGCTAGATGCCCGATGTATGGAGCGCCGATGTGCTCCGATTGAATGGCCATTATACCATGCTGAATGGGTATGTCAACAACTAATGGAAATTTATTTCCATTCCTACACAAGAGTAGGACTAAGGGTAGCTAGATGGATATCCTGAGGACCTTCGTCAATCTCACGGATTACCCATCTATCCTGCATTAAGTATCTAGCTGTCTCATTATCGAATTGCATAGTGAGTTCTCTATCTTCTGAGTTAGCCACTAATGTGGCCTCCTCAAGGGAGTTAGCTTCAACTATGGTGTAAGCAGTGAGTGGAACTTTGGCTACAAAGTGATAAGTAGGCATAGTAGATCTCCGTGGGTAAGGGTGGCGTATAGGAATAGTAGGGTCATAATTCCTCCATTGGTATGGGTTTGATTAGATGGGTTAGTCTGGGCCAAGGTTGAGAGTGCCACAGTACTTCCACTATGCTAGGGTAGCGATATGCTAGGCTGTAGTACTCGATGCCCTCAGGCACAGGAATGGAGTTCTCCACCTGTATAGGGTGAAAGGAAACTCTATTGTTTCGGATATTGTAGTACCTATTCATCACAGGACTCTTCTTCTGGAGTGGTTAGTTTGTACTGCTCCATATTGTGAGAAGCAGTGAAGAGGGCCTGAGATAAAAGCTCCATAGCTTCTTGAGTGAGATGCATATCAGTTATGAAAGGTTTAGCATCTGGACCATCCCAGAAGGTTGAGATTCTTACTGAAGTATTAGCGTTGGACCATCTAGTTACTTCTATAGAACGATTGGGATTCCTAGTGTCCTTAGCTATGAAGGAATGTGTAGGAGTGATATTTGGCTCTGTCATGATTATAGTCCTTTTGGTAGGCCGACTGGTTCAGATGGCTGACACTTGCAGGTTATGGAACTTAGAAGTTCCTCAATGAAAGCTGCCCTCTCGTCCTTATTGAGTGATGCTAAGACTTCTTTCATTTGATCCGCTCTAGGCATTGAGGAACGGGTGTAAGTAGGTTGAGTTGTGAGAGTGTGTTTGGGAACTCTCTTGACCAAGCCAGAAAGTTCAGCCTGCCTAATGATGATAGCCGTTTGCAATTCAGACCACTTCTTTCTCTCGGCTTTGGCCTCCACGAGTTCGGCCTCAAGTTGCCGCTCCCAACAGAGGGAGTCAGTGAGGGAGGCTCGCACTGAGGCAAGGGCAGAGCGGAGTGTGGAGAGTTTGGTCATTCTATTAATGGATTGCTTTGTTACATTTTGTAATGTAGCAATATCTTCTTCCGGAAGGGTGCTAGGAAGGGGTGGTAGAGTGGTGGGACAGGCCTCAGACAGTGGAGCATATTCTTTGGTACTAGTTCTCTCTTCTTCTGTTCTCATTAGTTCTCCAGTACTGCCGCTGGCAGCTAGTGTTCTTAGGCTTGGCACATTAGTGCCACTAGTGGTGGCAGGGTTAGACTCCGAAGGGGCAGAAACTGTGAGAGGGGTTCCAACCACTAACATTCTTAACATATTTATAACTAGAAGTTAAGTCTATAGTTCCCTTAATTATACCTTTTCGGAGTTCAGTAAATCTTTTTCTAGAATAGGTTATATGACCTCTTCGGCCAGAGAAATTAGGAGCATTCTTCATTTTGAGACAGTGAAGGAATTCCTTAGGATCATCAGCATTTACTATAGTTATACCAATGTCCTTGACACACGCTACTACACGCCCTTTATACTTACCACCATTAGCTGAGATGAAATCTATAATTTTGTCTTCGAACATGGCAAGCCTCCTTTGTTATCCAGTTATTTCATCAAAACAGAGTTCGCACAACCCTGAGATTGAATACTCTTTTCGGCCTGCAGGACTATAGCATCTAGGTGCTGCAATCTTCTTACAGTTGATACATACACCTATCTCTTTGGCCCTTGATAGAGGGATGCCAAACAGCTGACGGGCCAAGTCTTCTTGGAGTGCGTGTAGTGAAGCACTAACGTGCTGGGGTTCAGAACTCATGACTTCTTTCTCCTTTTGGTATGAGTTATTCTATTGGAGGGATTTCCCCAAGTACTGAGAACATATCCTGACTTCTTTTCTGACCTTCTTCAATCTGGCCGCTGAGTTCCTTGAGTAGACGCTCATTGAGTAGAGACTGGGCCTGAAGGAGTTCCGGAGAATCGTTACCCACGGCGGCATCCCTCCTTCCCTTTGAATGAAGTTTGACTTTCTCTACAGGGTCCAAGAATGTCTGAAGAGAGTTAGGGTTGATCTTACCTTCTTTAGCCAGAGCTTTGAGAACATTAGTCCTCTGAACACCTTGGGTCATCAATCCTGTGGTGGCCAGGAGTTCAGAGGCAGCCTCCTGAGAGTCGATAAAGTCTACCATATGTGAGGTGACGAGCATCTCAGCAAAGGATTCAAGGGAGAGTCTGGCTAACTCAGAAATGGACCTAGGGGCCTCACCAGCACCCCTCCAAAATGCGACTAATGTCGCCAGGTGCCTCATGTCAGCACGGGTGGAGATGGCAAGGGTTGCCTTTCGGGTATGAACTTGATCTAATTTACTCATTTCTTTCTCCGCATTTTTCCTCTCATTTTCCAAAGTTTCTTGGCATTGTAAGACTTTGGCTTAGGATACTCTTTCTTAGCAGAGTATCTGAGTTCGTAAGATCCAAAATCTACTGGACATCGTAGCAGTATGTCTATTTTTGTTTCTGGATACATTATACCTCCAATTATTATCAGTATTGGACCTCATCACATTAGTGATGCCAGTAATGGGCCACAGTTGAATTCTACTTACAGTTGGAGATAAACTCTCTTAGAACCTTATCATGAGAGGAATCATTCTGACGAATTCCAAGAGAGTGTTTTATCTCAGGGATGATCTCAGTAGGGTTAATGGCCCGAGAAGTGGTGACCATCCGAGTGTACTTCTCTTTCTTGTAGGAATTGAGAGAGTGGAGAGATCTGGTAACAGCTTCGATGTACTTGATTTCTTGTGACTTCATAGCAGTAGCTCCATAACAAGAGTTGATAAGTGTAGGCTCATGTCCTAGGCATGGCCCTGTGGGACGGTGGAGATAGGACGGAGTCCTATGTTCCATATTGTAATGTAGCAACCAATGGTTGCTGGAAGGATAGGGTGAAGGTGATTGCTATCCGCAATCCTACAAACCTTTAGGCACACCTGTGCTCAGGGCATCAATAATAGGTTGGAATATTTCGTGGGCAGCATGAGTACCAAAGTAAATGAGGAGACCCACTAAGGTGGCAGCTCCGAGGCTCCAAAGGACTCCTAGGCACACTGCTTCGGTGGACATTGCAGACAACGGGGTGAAGGTGTTCTTGTGTGATGTGGAACGAGTATTAGTCTTCATGAGATTCTCCAAGAGGTTGAGATAATTTGGGACACTTGCCTTGAAATATCTTCAACATTTCAAAGGCATCTGCCATACTAGCCATTCTAAACCAACTTTTGGGCATAGTGCTACGGCCCTGTACGTAGTGAAACCATACGATGTCAGGAGGATCTACAGCAATCTCTGCTACGAGTTTACCCTTCTCATACAACTCATACATGATGAAACCCTTCTTGACATACTTCCTAGTCATAGGCCCTCCAGTAAGTTAAGGTTCTGTCTGATTGTCCCATTATTTTAACACACCCATAATGCATTGTCAATATCTAACCATATTATATTATCTTGACTTGGGGGCATTGTAGATGCCCATTGTCATGGATGACATGGTTGTGACGCCTTGCATGTAAGTCATGCATGTCATGGACCCCGTGTGTACGCTCATTGTCCATATTCCAATGGTACATTTCTCTTCTCTCATTTATATATAAGTAGTTAAGTATATATTGATTGTTAGTTATATATGTAATAGAATTTCTATATATACATATTGTTAATTACTTATATATTATCTTTTAATTAGATATGTATATATAACTGAAGACAAATGTACCATTGCAATTTCGCACACAGACCGGGTTCATGCGGTGCATGACATACATCAACCCCATGCATTGCATGACAATATGACATGCATGACAAATGGTCACTGTGTGACCCTTGCTAATACTCCATATATGTCCAATATAGGAATTGGATACGTTTGGAGAATTCATAGTAGTGGCCGACCTCAATAGATGCCTGCCTTTCCATAATCCTATACACTATCCAATGTTTCATGATGATTCTCCTTATTGAATGGTTCCTATGTTCCATAATGTAATGTAGGAATGGCTCCTTTCGAGGCCACTCCCATCATGAGCTTGACCGATGTTATCCTTGTTCGGCCTCTTCTTTAGCCACAGCTGCCTCGATCAAACTATCATACATTTCTTGCGTGATGAATCCACCCATGACCAGAGCATCCAGGCGTTCAGTCTCACTCAGCTTATTCATATCGGCCGCCACGGCTTTCTTCTGTTCCTCAATGGTCATGACCTTGGCTACACGTTTAGCGAACATAGCCTGGCCAATGGTCAATTCCCGGGGATATTCCCCTTTGATGAATGCACTCCAGTTGTTCCGAATCTGCGATTGAATTTCCACCGTATACGCTTTGAGAGCGTATTTGAGCATGGTAGCGTCATCACATTTCTCCACATTGACCACGACGTCGAATACATTACCGGCCAATTTCTCCTCGTTGTTCATTGCAATCTTGAATTTCATTTCCATGATATGCTCCATTGGTGTTGGTTGATAGATGGGAATGGCCTTCATTGACCATTCCCGAATAATCCTCAATAGCCTGTAATTTCATCGGATTCCAAGCTGATAACTCCGCTTGGTTCCCATCCCATGCTAATATATTTCAGCCGATAATTTACGGAATCATATTCCGGGCACAGCTCCGATATGTCCACATTCAGCACCACATCAAGCTCCGGGTTAACCTTTTGTAATTCAATGATCAGCTCACGTACTTTCATAATATTCTCCCGATGTCCATTGGCCACATGGCCCTTTCACATGATTCCATTATACACCATTGCCACCAGGTTGTCAATCGGCCAGCATCCTATCCCATGTGAAGGCCGGGTCGATGGGGGAAAGCTAGTGGGCGACGCATTAGAACCCCCTACCTACATTGTGTTGGAGATTTCATTATGGTACCAATTGGTACATGGTGATCTTCTACGTTCCATTTCGTAACATAGCAATCACTCTTGCCCTATGGGCAATCTTCTACATTCCATAATGTAATATAGCAACCATCATTTGGGTGGGCCCGAACACTAAGGTGTTCATTAGGAGCGGAACGAGCGACAGCGAGCAGACAGATATCCTTTCCACGATCACTTTCATGAGTATGGTTCACATGAGCATTGCGAATGGTAGGATTGGTGATCCTAGTCCTCTCTAATATACCATTTACTTCATTGACAACCCCAGACCAGTCTGGTACAATTCCCACATAGGCAGGAATTTTACCTTACTTCAGAGGCACCTTATGACAGATCTACAAATAGCAGAATACACAACTCCCTCAGGGGAGATTAAGACATACTCCTATCCGAAGTCCCGCTGGACTGATTCCTCTCGAGTTGATGGCCGCCACCGTAACGGAGGTCGTAATGGTGGAAAGAAGGCTGAGGGAGATAAGAAGCAGGGATGGCAGATCTCCGAGATGTGGGACAATCATCATGAGATAGCGCGCCGGCTGGTTCTGGGTCAATCTAACACTGACATCGCTGAGGCGATGGGCTGTACTCCTCAGACAGTCTCTAATGTGAAGAACTCTCCTGTGGTCAAGGATAAGTTGTCCATCATGCGGGCTGCCCGTGATGCTGGAACTGTGGATCTTGCAAGGGAGATCGCAGACCTTGCTCCATTGGCCATTCAGAGGATTAAGGAAGTTCTCGAGAATGGTGCTATAATGGGTAAGGAAGCCAGTGCCTCAGTAATCCTCAAAGAGGCTAATGGTCTCCTCGATAGGGAAATGGGTAAGGCCATCCAGAGGGTTGACACCCGTGGTGTCCATGCCCACCTCTCTATGGAAGACTTGGATCGCATTAAGCAGAGGGCCCAAGAACTAGCTGGACTCAACGAGTAACTCATCACATACAGTGATGTCAGCGGGCCCCACCGCCACGCATGTGCAAGTGAATCTTCAGGGCCGCTTCCATTAGGACCCCATTTCAGAATGGAGGATCTACCATGGATTTACGAATTATTACTCTGGTGACAGTGGGATTAGTGCCCTTTCTCTTCGGAGGGTGTTCGGCTAGTATCAATTTCACCGACATAGCGTTCTCTCAGAAGGTGAACGAGGGTGGGACTGGGACCATGAAGACGGATGCCGCCGGACTTACCAATTCCACGGTCCCAACTCAGGATGCCTCTGGTAGTGCAGCTACCCAAGGAGCGATGGCCGCTCTAGAGGGAATCAAGGACTCTGTTGCTAAGTACCTCCCCACAGCTACATCCACCACTGATAACTCAGTAGTCTCCTCGACACCCACCGCGTCCACGGTCCCAGTGAATCTTCCTACTACTCCAGCCCCTGGAACTACTACTCCAGAGGTGAAACCTCCTACTCCCACTCCTCTTAGTGAGGATCCAGTCACAGATGCGGGCGAGGTGAGTGTTCCTACTCCAGGTGTGAGTGAGTCCTTAGATTACAACTCCAAGGAATCCTTTACATCTTATGGTGTTCGTAACGGAGGACGCCAAGCTTGGCGAATCAATAAGAAGGGGCCAGCTTTTGGTTCTAACATCAAGGTAGTCTTCGCCAACGGTCATACTGTCTATGTAAAAGACACCTCACATAATTATCGTGAGAAGGATGGATTTGTATTTAAGCCTGGTATCGGACCGAATGGTGTAGGAGATGCTGACACTGGCACTGATCATGGTGGAGTTTATCTTCATGCCCCTTATGGTAACTCCTCCAAGATTGCAACTTTCTATTACAATAAGTAGTCCAGCGATGGTCATTGTGTGTGAGATGTGTGGTCACAGGTACATAGGGCCCTTTTGCCCAGTTTGTGGCTGGCCCTCTGATAATGATGACTGTGAGGATTAATTCTTAGGAGAGGGTCATGAGAGTCATAGCGGATGACAGCCTACACATGAGTGACAAGGACTCTAATGGTCTTCATGAAGTTAAGGACCGCTACTGTGATATGAGTAATCCTTGCTTCTCCTTTGACTCTAATGGTCGTTCCGGAGAGGGTTGCGAACACTTCAAGAAACTCCCCACAGGTGTCAAAGTGTGTACTAAGTGAAATACTGGATTGGGTATGATAGAGTCGTGGCTGAGGACTTCTTTGTCCAGACAACAATCTACGGCTACGACATATCAGATAAGTTCTTCCATCTCTATCCTTCTGGCAAACTCGAGATCTACCAAGGTTATGCGTGGGATGGGAACTCTGGACCCTTTCCTAACTTCACTTCAACAATAGAGGCGAGTTGTGGTCATGACATCATCTGTGACCTCATAAATAGTGAGAGATTGCCAGATGTGGAACAGCCTAAGGCTGACCAATTCTACTATGATACAGTAATCAGGAAGGGGCTATGGCCCTGGGTAGCACGTCAGGTGACCTTGGTCATTAGGCTGCATATGCTTAAGAAAGGATCGAAGAGGTTTAATCGTAAGGTGTATGAAGCCTAGGAGAAGTGATGACAGAGGAGATGGAAGTGTATGCTGGGCAGGGATATAGTGATCGGGCAGGATCTAGACGCCGTTACAACCTAACGAATGAAGATCTTGAGGCAATCACCGCAATCGTCGAGGCAGTAGTCTACAAGCAGCAGCACACTGACATGAATTGTCGCTTCGCTGCCATCCAACCAGGGGACCTCAAGGCCATGGTGGATGCACATAAGAAATTCACCATTATGATGGATGATAATAGGACGGTGGTTAGGAGATTTGTCCTGGTTCTCATTCTGACTGGTGTGGCCGGTACCACCATCTACGGATACTGGGCTAAGTTCACCGATGCAGTTAAGAAAGTAGTAGCAGGGGGATGAGGGATGTCACCTTTACTCAAGCGTCAACAAGAGTTCACCCACCTCCTAACCCAACTCTTCATCTTCATTCACGACAATGGTTATGAATTCACCTTAGGTGATGCCTATCGTAGCCCTGACTCCCCTTATGGCCTACCAAACTCTCTCCATAAGCTGAGATTGGCATTAGATATTA
>Ga0209318_1000950_pt1 | contig 22135 bp, 35 predicted proteins | sample RifGroE1_FD_183999 | JGI IMG/M metagenome (GOLD analysis project Ga0209318, IMG submission 183999) | Groundwater microbial communities from Rifle, Colorado, USA - Groundwater E1 (SPAdes) (version 2) | ecosystem: Environmental > Aquatic > Deep subsurface > Groundwater | place: Rifle, Colorado...
GCCGCCGTTTGGTTATCGTGTGGGTGAAGATAAGAGACTTATAATAGAAGAAACTGAGGCAGAAACTGTCAGGTTGATATTTAAGCTATACCTAGAAGGTATGACAACCGTACCTATAGCCGAGTATCTAAACGCTAGAAATATATCAACTCCTACCACGTCGAAAGGTCTTAAGAATGGCAGCGGTGGAAAATGGAATGCCAGTCACATAAGTATTATACTGAGGAATAATGTGTATGCTGGTGAATACAAGACTATGCTGAGAAGCAAAAAACACACAGACGGTAGGGTAATAGAAGTTCCTGCACTGGTAGGGAAAGCTGATTTGTTGCAGGCAGATAAAATCCTGTTGTCTAATTTAGATGCTGGCAGAGGCAGTAAGGGGAGAGATTACTTGTTACGTGGATTGATTTTTTGTGGGAATTGTGGTCGGGCCTTGGTTGGCAGTACCGGGGGCAGGAAAAAAGACAAGGTTTATTACCGCTGTACCGGCGCTACGAATAAGGGCGTTGGTAAGCAATGTGATATGAAAATGATCCGGGCCGCTGACATAGAGGAAGCCATTTGGTCGGACATACAGGGGTTTATTGCTAATCCTGGAGTAGTGGCTGAGGTAATAGAAAAAAGCTTAGGCAAGGAAAAAACCGTGCTACAGCCAGTAACACGGGAGTTAGAAGAAATAGAAAAAAGCCTGCTAGATAAGCAGGCCGCACGACAAAGAATATTGTCGCTGATTACAAAAAATATTATATCAGATACGGAGGCAGAAAACCAGCTGCTCACACTGGCTGGTGAGGTTAACGCTCTCAGTGTTAGGCGGGAGCAGTTACACAGTCGCCTGCATCGGGGGCAGGAACTGTCAAACCAGGCCGTCAACGTGGCTATGATTTTGGAGCAGATCGGGGAAATGGGCAGCGAAGAGGATCGAAGGGAAATCATCCGGGCCTTGGTTAAAAGAATAACGGTAAATACCGTTATTGAGGACGGTAAAAGGGAATCAGAGGCTCGAATAGAGTATTATTTCGGGTTGTACGAGTATGGACATCTCAGGAGATGCTCTAACTCATACAACCCGGTGGTAGGAGGCTGTAGGGTAGAATCTACCTGGGTTTTTAAGAGTAAGAGTAAAGGGAAAGGCGAAAGAATAGCTATGCTGTAATTATTAAACCCGGCGATTATCGCCGGGTTTTTATGATCTATGAGTTAACCGCTTTTTTATCTCTAGTGTCAGTTAAAATTCCTTTTTTAGTAACTATGTAATCGGCAAGTCCTTTTAAGTCAACTTCGTTGTTGTTTTTCAAGCGGTAGCCCCCTTTAAATATATTTAATAATATATACGCTAGGGGGCTATGTTTTTCCTGCTATAAATACTAAAAAACTGAACAAATGTTTGCCTATTAATTATTGACATATAGTTTTAAATTTCGACATTTGTTAATAACTATGAATTTTCTAGTATAGCTTTTATTAGATATTCTAATTGTTTCGGCGTAATTCCGTTTTTGGCAGCTTCGCTGGTTAGCTTTATAAAGGGAACATTGTTTTCGTCAATCACAAAAGCCTTTTCTTCATCTGAAAGATGTTGCAGTATTTCTGCCGGTCCAATAACATCATCCTCTATAAAATAAGCTACGTTTACCCCTAGCACCTTTGCTAACTTTTTTAATGTCTCAGTGGACGCTCCACTTCGCTTGCCGCTTATTAATTCTGATATTATAGATTTACTTACTCCGCTTTCGTTTGCCAGTTCTACGGCTTTCTTATCCCTTATTATTAACATATCACTTATTTTTTCACCTAGAGACTTCAAAATAATCACCCCCCATCTAATAAATTCTACATTGCGAACTAAACGCCTTTAAAACTTATGCGAACTTTTATGCAAATATGCTTGACAAGTTCTATTTTGTGAACTATAATAATAAACAAGACAAGCAAAGAGCAATAATAGCTCATTTATTTTTATGAAAGTAGTTCGCAATGTAGAACTATTATAACCAAAATAATAAAAAAGTATACGGAGGTGAACTGCAAATTGATTGGCGAAAGAGTTCGTTTTTATAGAATTAGCAGAAAACTTACTTTGGCCGAACTTGCCCGATTATCAGGATTAGGCAAAGGGCATATCTCGGACATCGAAAATGGCAAGCGCAAAAATGTTGGCATTGAAACAGTTTTAAAGTTAACCGATGCGCTCGGAGTTAATATTCAAGATTTGGCCAGAGATAAAACAGTTGGAGAGCTTGAAAAATACGCCTAACATCATGGACGTGACAAAATGGATCAACGGCAAATTACACGAAACATTAAACTTATTTTACGGGAAAAAAGATTAACACAAAAACAGTTTGCCGAATCGCTGGAAGTTTCAACTTCCCACGTTTCAAACATCCTAAGTGGCCGGGTAAGAATTAGCTTACCGCTATTACTTAGGATAGCCCACGTGCTGGAAGTTAAACTTAGCGATTTGACTAAGGGAGATTAGGGATGCATCAATAGGTTTTTAGCTTAATTTACTGGGAGGTGGCCTAATGAAATCGGGGATCAGAATAACCCGTGAATACTGCACTGATGATGTTAATTTTCAAATAGCTATCAAAAGGCTTACCGCTTTTGTGAAACGGAAGATTGAGGAAAGTCAGAAGGGCGAGAGCGTTGTTGTAAACAGTTAAATAACTTGGGTAAATATTACAGTTTGGATTAAATAAAAAGGTGGTGAAAATTATGTTACCAGGTAGAGGAAGAGGAACAAAAACAGGATTAGCAGACACAGGATCAAAAGAAAAAGCTCTCGCAGAAAAAATTATGCAAGAGCTTGCCAAAGAAAATCTTACCATTAGTCAGGTTAGTTTTATTCTGCAAATTGCACAAACCATGATACAGGATGCCAAGTTTACTGATTTTGTTCCTCAAGAGTAGTTTCTATATTACTTAGGTGGTTCCTGATTGAGCCAAGCTCTTGAGCAATAGTAACAATTGAACACTGCCTATCTTCTTTGTTGTATAAGCCGCATTCGGTATGACAGTGGACCAGCAGATCGTCAGGTGTATTGTCTTTGGGTATTTCATGATTTCTAAACGGACAGAAAATATCAAATTTATATGACACGGTTTCACCTCCCTTCCTGGAACGGTAGTATGGACAACTAGCATTTCGACATGGAGGGAGAAAATCCCTTGAAAGGTGGTGTAAGTCATAAGCAAACACGATTTGTATGTCAAGGCTTTCTTAAATACTGTGGCAAGTGATGATTATGAAAGTACGGACAGTATTAAGAAAATGATATTTTACGGTGTCAAAGCGATTAATTCAATTCCAGACAGAAATGTGAAATATTTAAGATGTAATTTTCAGTTCATAGAAACTATTCAGCAAATGATGGGAACTTTAAAGCCTTCGGAATTTGTAAATATATTCCCTATTACGAAGGAGTATGACGGTAGTAAATACCAAACGAAAGATTATTTTTACACCATGGATTATATAAAAAACCTGCCAGATGAACCTATAGGTGATATTGATTCAGTAATTAATTTCCTTTGGGAATATCAAAATAATGACATACGGTTCTTTGTTGTAAATATATTCGGTGCTGTAAGTGACCTACGAAAGTCACAAGGGCAACCCGGTTTAATGGAGGAATGGTGTACTGAAAATGGGATAAAAACCTACGCAATACACACCGACCAGAAGGGTAAAGAATTCATGGTTGATAGCGAAACTGGCAAGAGCTTCAGGGTTAAAAGAAAAATGCCACGGTACTTAAGATTGGTACGGTAAGCAGGGGGTGGATGGGATGGCAAATGACTTAATCATAAAACAGGTAAATTTTGAAAATGTAAACATGATAGCCTGCAAGACAACCGATGGAAAAATAAACGTCGGGATTAGGAGTATCTGTGATGGTTTGGGTGTGGCTTTCAATGGCCAAATGGAACGTATTAATCGCGATGACATACTTCCCATAGGGGTTCGTAAAATACGAATACCTACTCAGAGCGGAGAGCAAGAAACAAACATGCTTGACATTGAATTTCTCCCATTTTTCTTAACAGGCATAAAATCATCAATGGTAAAGCCGGAGATTGCACCAAAGATTATTAAATTTAAACTTAAAGCCAAAGATGTTCTGGCAGAAGCATTTCTTAAAACAGTAAAGCGCAACTCCCTGCCATACCTAGATCAATTAGGCAAGGCTTTACGCGAAAATATAAAACTGACAAAAGGACTTTCAATGCCAAATCAGCTTAGATCGCGGGCTAATGCACTAAGGCGACTACAGGATCAGACAGGCGTTGATTACAGTTTTGACATTCAATTACTCGAAGCCGATGCCGACGCCCAGGAACAAAAACTCCTACAAACCGAAGCCAGAGCAGTCCAGAAACAAGCCGAGGCCGAAGCAAAAGCCGAACGCAAAGAAACCAAGGCACTAGCCAACACTCCCACAGGACAAGCCTCTCAGGCCTTGGAATGGCTCAGAATAGAATACACCAAGCAAGGCGAAAAACTAGCCCATGTACACGAAGACTGGCTGTTAGTACGCTCAGACTTGTGGAAAATTTGGGCAGGCAAGAATAAGTTAAACCTGACCATGATATTCAGAGAACTGCATAAGCAGGGAATAGTAGAAAAACATTCCGAAAGTGGCCGTGAAAGATACGGCATAAGTAAGCGGATAGGCGGTAAAGCGTTAACTTTTGTTTGGGTTAAGAGGGATAAGTTAAACTGGTTAACTTATGCAGTTACCGAACAGGCTCAATAAATTTGAAAGGAAAGGTGGGTTTTAACTATGACAAATATTGCTCAAACCGTTACCAAGAACGCTCAGGAGCTAACAGTGCTCCTGGAAGCCGTGAAGACCAAAATGGGAGCAGTAGAAAAGCTTTACCCGCTACTAAACCAGGTAAGCGAAGACTCTGCGGAGCATTCGGAACTGAGAAGGCTTATGGTGATTTGCGGTGGTCATTTTGCTGATAATATTCACACCATAGCAGACCGGGTAAAGTACCTTACAAAGCCGAGAACTGAAGGCAAGCTGGTACTAGGCAAAGACGGCAAGTACAGGCTAGATACGGACGATCATATGTTTTCGTGCAACAGTCCGATTGAGGTGTATATCAACGAACCAGGACATGACCACGGTTGGCAGTTTGGCAGAGTAGAACATAGGGAAAGCATGGGTGGGTACTACTTCCGTAGCTATAGCTGTGATGACTACAGGTTATATCCAGGTATGCTTGCGGCTGTGAGGGACTAGCATGACAGTAAACGAACGCAACATTTTACTGCAAGGCTTAGAATCCCTGCATCTGCTAATAGTGCAGGACAACAAACCCGCTGCTATGTTCGCGATATCCGAGTCATACAAGAACATTCAGGCTATGGCGCAGTGCGACCAGTGCGGAGATTATTTTCAGGCCCGGGAGATGGACGGGCGTTTCTGTAGTCGGTGTGTTGCGGTACAGGAGAGCCTGTCGAATTTTGGGCAGGATGAAATCGTATTTTGAGGGGGAAGAGGTGAGAGCATGAAAAGAGCATGGGCAGGTAAAGGAAGTTGTTGTCTTAGGTGTGTTAACTATCTAGTTATTGTCAAAATAGGTAGTTATGTTTGTGGTAATCATGCATGTTTTTACTTTGAAAGCTGTAAAAAATGCTCTACTTTTAACTGTAAAGGATTTCAGCCAGAATCACAAACGAGCTAAGAGGTGAAAAATTTGCCGTTACTAGAACAGGATTGTTTCGTCATAAAGTTCACAAAGTCTGGTAAATACGAATGCCAGCCAGATATAAATACCGGATCGTTTATATACGGAGACATTGAAATAGCTAACAGGTATGCATCTACTCAGAATGCGATAACCATCATGGATGCTTATAAAGGCCTTGGGTGTGACTGCAAGATTATCCCGGTTACAGTGACCATAACCGAGCGCAAGGAGGTGAGAAATTTGAAAACCAAGCAGGTAAATATTGAAGCAGTTCGGCTAGGCGACATCATCGGCGGTAAGGAAGTTGTTACTATTTTGGATAGGCAGGATGATAAGTTTGTTAGCCTGTTTTTAGACGGTGATGTAATAACAATTAATGGTCTTTATGGCAAAACAATTCCCGTTCAGAGATAAATTAAACCGATTACTGGTTACTATGGAGGTGAAAATTTTGAACTGTAAAATCTGTGGACGACCTACCATAAGCCGTATTTGCCCGGAGTGTGAGCAGCAGGTTGAAAGCCTGTCGGCTAAATACCTGCCGAAAATTAACCGACTACGGAACGCTGCAATACCAAACAAAAATACCGCCCTGCAAGGCGGCTTAAGAATAAACTCTCAGGCATTAGTTTACCACAACTAATTGCTTACATCAAGGTGGTGGAGTTACGTGGGTTGCCAGTCCGTTGTGTATGACAAACAAAACCGGATGCAATACCATCCTGAATATCACACTAAGCATGGTGAACCTTACAGTGAATCAGAAAAAGAGTACCTATGCAAATATTTTGAGGTCGATGGTGCAAAATCAATTCAGTTTGCGCTTGACCGAACAGAAATATCCGTAGCTCAGAAGGCGCATGATTTAAGGAGACAAGGGTTATTTGAGTATTACAAAAACCTGAATAAATATTGGTAGCAAGGGAGGTATCAGATGTCAGATTTAAAAGCTATAGCCGCCAAACTGGTTTTAATCGCAAAGGACTGTGGATATGCCCAAAAAGACGCCGTGAATCAGCAACAGAAATACAAATATGTTTCTGCTGCCCACATCCTGGGCAAGGTAAACGAATCCTTGGCAGCACATAACTGCTGCAGTGTGCCGGAATTTTCGGTAGTTGAAGCAAAGGATACTGCTACAAAAAGCGGCGCCATATGGCAGTTAGTTACCGTTAAATGCAGTATGCAAATTATTGATGCCGACACCGGAGAATCAGTTATCGCGACTAGCTTAGGGACAGGCACAGACCCCGGCGACAAGGCGGTGGCCAAAGCTCAAACCATGGCGATAAAATACGCCTGGCTGACAGCTCTGAATATTGAAACCGGGGATGACCCGGAGGCGGATCCGAGGACGGATAACGCAGAGTTTACCGGGCAGGGTGGGCAGCAGGGACAACGTACAGCCCAGCAGATGCTTATAGACCAGAAAATACAGCAGCTAATGGGCCTGTGGCAACGGGCAGGTTGGGATACAAACGGCATGGCACACTATTTCCAAGAACGTTACAAGAAGCCGTTTAATCAGGTAACCGGGCCGGAAATAGATGCTTTTATCGTGGAGGCTCAGGATTATTTACAGAAACGAACAATTCAGTATTAGGAGGTTATGATTTGTCATTAAACGTATGTACGCTAATTGGTAGATTAACCAGAGACCCGGAACTAAGATACACACCCAGCAGTGTCGCGGTATGTAAATTCGGTTTGGCCGTAGACCGCGACAGGAAGAATAAGGACGGAGAAAAAGAAACTGATTTTTTCGATGTACTGACGTTCAATAAACAGGCCGAGATTGTAAACACAAACCTGCAAAAGGGGCGTCTAGTGGCCGTTAACGGCAGTATTCAGGTCAGGGTATACGAGTCGAACGGAACCAAGGGAAAGGCCGTTGAAGTGGTAGCTAATAACGTGCAGTTCCTGGATTACCCCAAAGATGGGCAACAGCAGCAGGGCAACGGACAGGGGCAGCAGCAAGGCCCGCCTAACGGATATCAGGGACCTCCTCAGTGCGGTGGTGGATACGTGCCTCCTCCTGGTAATGGGTATCAGCAAGGACCGCCGCAGGGTAACGGGTATCAGCAGGGACCACCTAACAACGGCTATCAGCAGCCGCCACAGGGGCAACAACAGGGACAACAAAGGCAGGGACAACCCACACAGCAACAGTATTGGTCAGAGGACGATATTCCCTTTTGATGGGAGCATGAACCATGCTACAGCTTAGACCGTACCAAGAAACATTAATCCAGGATGTCAGAAACGAATTCCTTCAAGGCCGCCGCCATCCGTGTGTAGTGGCTCCGTGTGGTGCTGGCAAGACTATCATCATGGCCTGGCTAGCACAACAAACAGCTGTCAAGGGTAACTCAGTACTGTTTGCCGTACACCGTCAGGAGCTAATTGAGCAGAGCAGCAGCACGTTCGTAAAACTGAAAATTAATCACGGCATCATAGCACCTGGGATGCCTAACATAGACGAACCTATACAAATTGGGAGTATATTCACCGTGGCCCGGAGGTTATCCAGGATACAGCCTCCGTCGGTGATTATATTCGATGAAGCCCACCACTGCAAAGCAAATACTTGGATAAAGGTAATGGAGGCTTTCCCTCAGGCGTATGTAATCGGACTAACTGCCACCCCGGCCCGGATAGGTGGACAGGGGTTGGGTGATATATTCGACAGTTTACTACTTGGCCCGAGCGTTAAGGAATTAATCAGTTGGGGGAATCTCTCGCGGTTTAAGTACTTCGCGCCACCTGTCAAGGCCGATTTAAACGGGATCAGGGTGAAATATGGGGAGTATGTCAGGTCAGAAGTAGCTTTACGGATGGATAAGTCAGAGATTATAGGCGATGTGATCGAACAATATAACCGGTTATGTCCTGAAAAACGGGCGATTGCCTACTGTGCAAGCGTGGCCCACTCAGAGCACACGGCGCAGATGTTCAGGGATGCAGGCATCCAGGCCCAGCATATTGACGGTGAGACGGAAAAGGGTGTCAGGGCTGCAGCAATTGAGAGTTTTAGGCGTGGTGAAATCAAGGTCCTCTGTAACGTGGACCTGATTTCGGAGGGCTTCGATGTACCGGCCATGGAGGCGGTATTGTTGCTCAGACCGACGCAAAGCCTGACGTTGCATATACAGCAGTCAATGAGGCCCATGAGGCCGGACAATGAAAATCCGGAAAAGGTAGCAGTTATCATTGACCATGTCGGCAACTGCTACCGGCATGGACTGCCGGATGAGGATCGGGAGTGGACTTTGGAGAGCAAGCCGAAAAATAAGCAGACCAGGGAAATCAGCCTGAGGCAGTGCCCGAAGTGTTACGCGGCCCATAGGCCAGCACCAAAATGTCCTGAGTGTGGCTATGAATATGTAGCAGAGAGGGAAGGCCCGACACTGAGGAAAGGTAACTTGGTGGAGATTGACGAGATCGAACGGATTAGGCGTAAGCAAGAAGTTGGCCGGGCGCGAACAGTAAAAGACTTGGAGAATATAGCTTTGAGTCGGGGGTATAATTTGCGCTGGATTGATAAGATGAAGGAAATCAAGAAAATTAAGAGGTGATTTTAAAGCTCCTATACATCGAAACATTGGAGGGTAGGCGCGGTTTTAGCCTGTTTACTCATATTGAAAGACAATCTTTATGTTATCTGTTTAACGCTGATTCTGTCAGTGTCAGTTTAGTGGGGTAGCAGACAAAACCAAAGGGAGGGCTAACAGTGACTAAACGTAAAACACGCATCCAACGCCTTGAAGGCCAATTACGCAAGGCCAGGCGTGACATAACTGAGATACAGGAAATCTTGTACATTCAAGGCAATATCCAGATTGACCAGGGCAATAGGCTGTCAGTGTTGACTAAAACCGTCAAAACAGACATTGCCCGCGTTTCAGACAGTGTACGGGTTTCGAACGTCTGGTTGAAAGCTATGCAGTGCAGGATTTATCGTTTAGAAACGGGTGGATTTTGGCAGTGGTTGTTTGGACGGAAGTATAGGAGGAAAACTAAACATGAGGCCGATTGAGCAGATACTTACCGAGCTGAAACGCGAACAGGACAAGCTTAACCAGATGCCTCTTGGTAGTGATTTGACGCTGCAGCATAGCATGGTTGTAGATGAACTGATTAACGAGTATTACGCGGTTGGTGGTTATTTTAGTGAAAGGAAGGCGGTTGTATGAAGAACGGCAAGAACCCAACGCGGAGGCAGTGGGGAATATTACAGAGGTGCCGGTTAAATCCGGCTAACTGGTTGGTGGTAAAATTTCTGATTGACGAAATGCACGTAGTTCACAGGCATTCAGGTAAAGCCAGGGTGATTAGATATTAAGGAGGAATAATTAAGTGGTTGATAAAGCTATCGAAAAAATAAAAACCGAAATGACGGCTAACGCCAATAACTCGTATGTTCAGGCGGTAGGTAGTATGTTGCTGCAGTACCTGGAGGATAGTCCTGTATCAGCGGAGCAGGTAATGACGGAAGGCAAAACTATTTCCGGAAGTCTTACCGAAATGCGTAAAGAGGCTGAGAAAAAGAAAGTTGGCAACTGTGCTGTTTTGACCGACCAGGAAGGCTTTGCGATTGTACTGCAGTATTTCGGGATTGAAGCAGTGGCAGATCACCAGCCGGTACCGGCTCAGGCCGTGGCCAGTGTCGTAAAGGCTAAATCCAGCACTACTTTTGATGTCAACTTGGACGACCTATTATCCGGGCTATGAACATAGAAGAGTGCTTTAGGCACATACCGGACTGGTTGACTCCGGACATGAAAATATTCGTTCACGATGTAGTTTTTAAGGATAAACATTATATTTTCGTTGAGCGGGACGGTATTAGTTATTGCACGCACTGCCGACAGTTTTTTAATACTGACAAACTTAGACATAAACAGATATTTATTTGCCCACACTGCCTCGCTAGCTGCACAGTCAGAACCAGTTGGCGAGGACGCAAGCGATTGATTGACGAAGCATATTTCACGTACTACCTTAAGTCTGCCACTAATCCGGATGTCATCGTTGCCATCGGCACATATGCTGTCAGAGACTTTACTGGGGATTACAGAACGGTAGAAACGAAGTTTACTGACATGGATTTATATGTTTTTCAGCCTGGCACTGCCGGTGTAGCATTTCACCGGCAGACATACTACAGCATGGCCAGGACAATAGAATCAAGTTCATGGTATCAAGCACAGGCGGCCAAATGTCAGTATAGACGAGATCGTAACCTAAATATCTACACCACATACTCACGCGACAGTATTGCAGAGGCGGTAGCAGGAACACCGTATCGATACAGTACGTGGGATAAATATGAGATTGACGATATGGTGGAGTTTTTTGACCTGTGCAGTCGGTATCAGTGTATCGAGTATTTGACCAAGCTTGGTTTTAGCCATTTAATCTACAGCAAACTTAACTACGAACGTACTTACAGATCAATTAACTGGCGCGGTAAGACCCCACTACAGGTCTTAGGATTATCGAAACAAGAGCTTAGTTATATTAAAAAAAATAACCTCACGATGGATTTTTTAGACCTAAAAATATTGAAACAAGGTAAGCTTGACGGTTCAAACTTTACTGTAACTGAGGCTGAAAATGTTACCGCAACTTGGGGGCATTTGATTGAGGAATACTTAGGGTATAAGCAATACGGTAACATTAGGAAGTTTCATAATTATTTTACTAAACAGATAGCAAAAAACAAAATAAAACGCTACGACGATTGTTTCAGGACATGGCGGGATTATCAAGCAGACTGTGACAAGCTTGGAATGGATTTATCTAGGGAGAGCGTATTATTTCCCCGCAACTTGCACAGAGCACACCAAAACACTATTAAGTTAGTTAAATATAAAGCTGACGAGCTGCTTGATAGAAAAATAAAGCTGAGAGCTGAAGCGTTGACAATGTTTAGCTTTGAATCAGATGGGTTGTTAATCAAACCTGCAATGTCGACTAAGGAGCTTATAGATGAGGGTAGCGCATTAAGTCACTGCATCGGAGGATACGCGAAGTATTATGCGTCTGGGGATAGTGATTTATATTTTATTCGCAAAACAGAGGAACCCGATAAGCCATATTTTTCAGCTCAGGTAAAGAAGGGTGAATTAATCCAGTGTCGCGGGTTAAAAAACTGTGAAGCGACCAAAGAAATCGAAGAGTTTATGGAAATTTTTATAGATACAATGTTTAAGAAACCAAACAGAAAGGAGGCAACGAATTGAGCGATAAAACGGAGAAAACAGCGGCAGAACTGCCGACCGAACTAACGATTACCCGCACGCCTGAGGCCGTAGCTGCAGAAATCTGCGCCTTAAAAAGCCAGACACAAACGATTATCCTGCACGCAAGCGTGGAGATCGGGCGCAGGCTAACAGAGGTAAAAGCTATGTTGACGCATGGCTTATGGGGTAATTGGCTCAGTGTGTATGTAGATTATTCCCAGTCCACAGCAAACAAGCTGATGAAGCTGTATGAGGAATATAAAGATAAAGTAAATTCGGAAACGTTTACGAATTTGACATACAGTAAGGCTATAGCTTTGTTGGGCGTGCCTGCTGATGAGCGGGAGCAGTTTGCAGAGGAAAATGACGTTAAAAATATGTCAACTAGGGAGCTAAAGAAGGCCATCAAGGAGAAAGAGGAATTAGAAAAACAGCTCGAAGCAGCTCAAACTATGTACGCCAACAAGTCTGAAGAGGCCCGCAAAATATTTGAAGCCAAGCAGCAATTAGAATCTGATGCAAGAGTTACAGATCAGGTTTTGCGAGAGAAAAAGGAACTGGTAGAAAATTTACAAAAATCTCTCGCCGAGGAACGTAAATCATCCAAAGAGAAGGCTGAGAAACTGGCTGAGGCTATAGCTGAAACTAAAAAACAGCTTACTGAGGCGCAGAGCGCAGGAAATGAGGCCTTGGTAGGTAGTTTACAGGAGTCTCTTGAAAAGACTGATAATGAGCTACTGAAATCACTCGAAAAAATAGCAGACCTTGAAAAACAGCTTCTGGAAAAACCCATCGAAGCCACCGTTGCAACCGTTGAAAATGTTCCGGAGGAAGTTGAACGGGAACTGGCTGAGCTGAGAGGTAAGGTTACCGAGCTTGAAGCTAAACCTGACCAGCAGATTAGCGAGGGAATTTTAAAATTTAAACTGCATTTTGAGCAGTTAACCAAGTGCTTCAACGATATTCTAGCAGACATTGAGGAGATCGGACAAACCGACGCGGAGGCACAAGCTAAGCGAATTAAGGTAGTGGGGACACTACTGGACAAGATGTCAGAGAGGCTATAGATGGCTACAAAAACAGTCAGCACAACTAAAAACCTGCCCTTTGAAGAATCAGCTAAACTATTGTTTTGTGTGGACTGTAAGAATAAATTACCAGGATGCAAGCCTGTAATTATGACCACTGAAGACACCTGGCTAGAAGCTGGCTTTGAACATGAATTTAGACTTGTATGTGAGGTAAAAAATGACACAGAAAACAGTTAAATCAATGCGCGTATCCTTGGAGGAAGAAGCTCTTCTCAAGACACTTAGGCAGATAGATACAAATATCGGGTTATTCGCGTTAGCTGTAAGTAAGACCATTTACAATGATTTGGACAATGATTTCCATGCTTTATTTATGGAAAAATTAGTTTCTAGGGGTGGTAAGTTATGTTAGTGGATTTCGTAAACTGTGGTAATTGCGAGTGCCAAGAATGTCAGAAAAATCATTCTTGCCCTAAGACGGATATGTACGATAACCCCTGTATTAGCTGCGAGGGAATGCCTCCCTACGCTCCTTGGGAAACGCCTGATAATAAACTGCATGAGGTTAAATGCGATAAAAAGAAATCAACAATTATCAGCATGGAGGTGCCAGAATGAAAGTTTTTATCATAAACCAATTAAACCAACCAGTCCAGTTGAGCGTAGGTAAAGATGATTATATTTTAAACCCTGATCAGGAAACAGAAATTAACCTAAAGGAAGGTGACTGCTTATATCTCGATCCTTTGGGTGATGCGGTTAACGCTCAGATTAAAATGGTTGTAGAAGTGGCCAAGCAGATTAAAAATTCTGGTGGAACTGCAACTGCAGCAACAATGCAGGAGCTAGAAGAGTCTGTAGACTCCTTGGGTGGTGTGCAGATATGAGAGAACACGACATTCAAAACGCCATCCGTGAACACGTCAGTAAAAACCGTCTAGGCGTATTATTCCGCGCCAACGTCGGCGAAGCCTGGACAGGCTCAGAGATTCAACACAACCCTGACGGCAGCATAACTATTAAAGACCCGCGCCGACTTAGGACAGGTCTGCCGGTGGGATTTTCGGATTTGTTTGGAGTAGGCCAGGACGGTAAAGCTGTATTTGTAGAAGTAAAATCTCAGAAAGGTAAACCTACTCCGGAGCAGATTAATTTCCTACAGCAGATGCAGAGGCAGGGCGCGTATGTGGGTACTGCCAGAAGCACAACCGACGCTGATTGTATTTTTAACGGCTTCGGGAGGATAACATAGTGGATAATTATTGGGATAAATTCCTAAGTAAAATTAAAAAACACGCGGCGGCAGTTCGGGCGGCTCGCGACCTGTTATCGGCCATCTACATAACAGGTTCACCGCAGGAAATCCAGGAACTATTATATTATCCGGAAATTGAAGACCTGGAATTAGCACTAACCGAACTTGACGATTAGTAACGGGAGGGGAAGGATAATTTGAACCAAATACACAGCTTTTTATCCCTCCTATATCAATATTTAGACGAAAAATTCTACCTTTACCTTTGGACGTTACCAGGTCGCAAAACACACCTATTCCCGGCTAGCGACTTGGTGGGGATGTCCGAACTGGCTAGTCAACTACCTGGTGATGTTTACTTCGGGCTTGGGGCTACCGGTCGTATACTCACCGACTATGAGCGGCCCAAAAACGAGGAAATCGCGGCCATACCGGGGCTATGGATTGACATTGACATACAAAGCCCTGGGGCACATAAATCCAATGACCTACCTGCTGATATAGCAGAGGCTATGGCAATATTGCCGGACATTCAACCTTCTCTGGTGGTTTGGAGCGGTTACGGGATACATGCTTACTGGTTGTTTCGAGAACCTTGGGAGCTTGAATCAGCAGAAGAACGCAACGAGGCAACCGAGCTATTACGTAGCCTACAGAGCGCAGTAAAACACAACGCGTCCCTAAGGGGATGGAAAGTGGATACTACTGCAGACCTTGCCCGAGTGCTGAGACTTCCAGGAACACAGAATCACAAACTACAAACACCAGTTCAGGCCACAGTCATAGAGCAAGCAGATGTTCGGTATAATCCAGAGGATATTGAAAACCTGCTACCCGAGGTACCGAAAACAACTGCCAGCACACAACAGCGTAAAACCAGTTTCGAGCGCAGGCCGACTGATGGACAAGCTGACCTGATGCTTCGTAATTGCCGGTTCATGCAGCACTGCCAGCTAAACACATCAAAGCTGAGTTACTCTGAAAAACTTGCTGCAGCAACAAACATAGTCAGAGCGTCGGACGGAGTAGAGGCTGCACACTCCTTATTCTCCCTGGATAAAGACCGGTATAACTACAAATTTACAGACGCAAAAATAAACGAAGCACTCGAAAAAATGAATCCGCAGACGTGCGAATATATACGCGGAGTGATTGGATTTCAAGGATGCCCTCAGAACGGCTGTCTAGTAAAATCGCCTTGTGGTTGGAGTTTATCTATCACAGCGCAGGCCAGGGCCACTGTCAGGGCTATCCCGACACCTACAGAGGAGATTGTTTTCACAGATACCGTTCTTGGAGCGTTGGCAGTCCTAGAGAAAGAAGACCCTGCAGAATTTGTAAAATTTAAAGGCATATGTAAGGGAAAAGTTAACCTAAACAATCTTACAAAGGCCGTCAATCAACACAAAAAACAGGCCAAGGAAAGTCACCTCAGAGTAGTGCAGGAAGGAGAGAAAGTAGGAGACAGGAGATTAAAGGACACAGTTTCAGACGTGCCGATTGACCTTGTCTTACCTGCAAATTTCTCTTTTGAGAGGTGGGGCGTGTCTCTTAAAAAAACAAACAGCAACGGCGACCCTGTGCTATATAAAGCCGTTGGATGTCCACTGGTTATCACAGAACGCGTGTTTAATGTGGATGGTGAGACGGAGAAAATAGAGCTTTGCTTCAAGTATCTAAAGAAATGGCGCAGAATTTTACTGCCAAGGTCAACCGTTTTCGACTCCAGGAGGATTATGCAGTTGGCAGATTTCGGGGTACCGATATCATCAGAATCAACAAAATATGTGGTCAAATGGCTGGACGCTTTAGCCGATGCGAACCAGGACAAAATTCCTGTCACCTACTCTGTATCAAAAATGGGTTGGCGCGGGGAACGTGAGTTCATCCTGCCTAACCTCCAGCAAAAATACAGGATTGATATAGACGATGATGGCAGTCAGTCAACAGTATCTGGTTTTACTACCTCAGGTAAACGCGAAGAATGGATTGCTAGTATGCAGTACCTAAGGCAGTCACCCAAGGCTAGATTTATATTAGCGGCCAGCTTTGCGGCTCCGTTGCTTCGCATTCTAGGGCAGAGAAATTTTGTTATACATAACTGGGGCAACAGCCAGGACGGGAAGACGGCTACCTTGTGGGCGGCAATGTCAGTATGGGGAAACCCGGACAAGCTGATTGGAACTTTCGATGCAACCAGCACGGCTATGGAGCGCAGAGCGGCGTTATATTCCGACTTACCGCTTGCTATCAATGAGCGGGAGGTACTCAGTCAAAATAAACGCAACGACATCTCTCCATTGCTTTACATCATGGGTGAAGGTAAAGGTCGCGGTAGGGGAACTAAGACAGGACTGCAAGGCACGGCTACCTGGAGAACTATCGTAATGTCAACCGGGGAAGGAACCTTATCAGCGGCCGGCAGTTTCGACGGAGTTATGACCAGAGTGCTGGAGATTTCAGACGGTCCACTGCAGCATGACAGGGATTTTGCCCGGCAACTGTATTATCTCCTGCCTCGCTCACACGGTTTTGCAGGTCCTGAATTTCTTACACAGTTATTACAAGCAGATTATGGAAATATTTTGTCAACTTACCGTGAATTTCAGGCCATGTTTCGCGCTGGTTACCCTGACCGTATCGATTCACATATAGACGCTGTTGCCTGCATAGCCACGGCAGATTATTTATCCAGTGCTTGGGTTTTTGGGGAATCGTGGGACATAGCACGGGCTGGGGCTATAGCTACGGCAGGGCAGATACTTGCCGGGTTAATTACCCGCTCTGATGCAAGCGAAGCAGGCAGGGCATGGAACATATTCGTCGACTGGTTGGCTGAAAATCAGGACAGGTTTTCGTTGACCAGTCAGGGGCCAAAGTATGGGTACTATTTGCAGGAAAAACAGAATCCTAAAAAGATAGATATCTATATTATCCGCAGCGTGGTAGATAAATTTCTGACTGATAACTTTTCAGCCTCCAGGAAGATAATTCGGGAGTGGGCCAACCTTGGGAAAATTGAAACGTTTTACCGCGGCGGCAAGATGCGCTATGACACGATGGGCAAAACGATGGAAGGCGGTATAAGGCCGCAGGTTATTATGGTGAAAAGTTTCTAGAGTGAGGTGGAGTAATACAGATGTCTTTTTTAATATGTTGCTCAAGTATACTGCCAGGATGCGAAAGAATTGTTTTAGATTACGATAACGGCAGATTAATGAGGAGTTGTGATACTTAATAAGCGATTCGCAAGTGGTGGTTGTATGATGCGAGACGATTTACAAAAACGCTGCTTAGCTAACAAATATAGCTTCTGGAGCAATAAGCCAGTTACTTATGAAAGTCAATACTGTAGACGTAAACGATACGAAAGAACTGGTTCGTTTTATTACGAACCTAAATATTAATAACTCAGGTCAGGAAAATAATTAGTGCAACAGTGTCACAGTAGTGTCACAGTAGTGTCACAGGGCTGAGGCCGCATGGTGTAAGGGTTTATATATGTAATGTGACACTGTGACACTAATATCTATATATGCTATATGTATTTTACCCCTATACCCTTAAGGGGGTAAGGTGTAAGGGGGTATAAAAATATACTCATACCCTTTTGAAATTAGTGTCACAGTGTCAAAAATACTCTGAGTACCAGTAAAATCAATGCCTGTAGTGTTTTAAAATTGTGACACAGCTAGTGTCACCGTAAAAAGGAGGCTATCTAATGTCTAAAATAATGCATAAAATATCCATGTCAGATAAAGGCAATTTATATATGTGTATGCCGAGGGCTGAAAATATACCAGAACCCAAAGAAGGATGGGAATTAACCCAATGTCCGGTATGTGGTGACGATTGTTATTTAGTGCCAACAGGTAAAAGGATACTTAAGGATAATGAGCGCGTAAAAGCCTATTGTACGAGGTGTTCGCTCAAGGCAGGCGTCGGCCATGCTTTACCTTAAAGATAAATGTGGCTGTGGAGGCAGGGTAATAATTAGCAGTTACCGTGACAAAGAGAAAGTACTTGTCGATAACGGTACGTGTGAAAGATGCTTACGCAGTTACCCTTTTCCTCCGGAAGACTTCAAGCAGTTTTGTAGACTACATTGCTACAAGGAGGATGAGCAGATGGAACCAATGGCAGAACCTAACTTCACAGACTATAACCTGCCCTTAGAGCAGTTACTCATAAGGCGTGGTGGTCTGATGGAATTAAAAAGCCATCTACTGAACGAAACAATATATTTTGCACTGGACAATGAAGCTGCTAAGAGGGCACCAGTAGGAGCAGTCACATACACGTTACACGAGCTCAAAGTCCTGTTTAGTAATAAACCATACCTAACTACTCCTGATTCTGTCAGACGTATACACAGAGCCAAAAAAGCCTTCGGTCTGGAATTCGTAGACACTCCCGAACTGGACAAGTTGCCGATAGTAGACCCAAGGCCGGATCTGCCTGAGGATAGCTTTATATGGGAACAGCTTATGAATCTGGCAGCATCCGACCAGCAGATTGGTCAGTTATTGTTTGCCCTAAGGTGTCATGGTATGCGGCTGGTACGAGGTAACACCAGTTGGGTACTCAGGCCCGAGATAAGACCAGACTGTTTTGAATCCCTGGCCGATTATGAGGAGCTTAAAGCTAAATGGCTAATACCGCACGGACAACAGGTTACCAGGTGGCTTAAAATGCTACCGATGGTGGGAGGTAACTGTATTGGATGCTAACTTACTCAAAGTGGAAAACTATCGCGGTAAATTCGTTATTAACGAAGCCTATCAACCAATAGCCAAAGCACTTTGTGTTAAATTCCCTGAGCTAAAGCATATACCAGTAGACAGTATCTTATTTTTAGACCTTACTGAGGCCAAAGGAGTTACCGGTAATAAAATTAAGAACGCTCAGATAAGTAAAATGCCAGACAAGTGGCATGAAATCATATACCAACTAATTGGCAAAAGGTTCATGTATTATATGGAGTTTTTCAAACGTAATACAGGACATATGAGTCAAGAGCAGATTATCCTACTTATTTATCACGAGCTCAGACACATCGGTGGTGACGGTGACTTAAACCACCACGACATCGAAGAATGGGCTAACATGTACCATAAGCTGGGCGTTGACTGGTCGGTTACTAAACGTAAACTGCCTGATTTGTTAGATGCGGAGGTTGATTGGGACAGTATTAAACAGACTAATCTATTTACGTTTCCTGTGAAATAAGGGGTGATTTTATGTCCGGAGTTAGATATATGACCGAAGATGAAATTAACTATATCAAGCAGAATGCTTTATTATGCACTGCCACGGCGATAGCAAGGCAGGTGCATTTAAACCCAAAGACATTAAGCGAATTAGCTAAGCTGATGAGCATAAAACTTTCTAAGAATAATAAATCGCAAGCTCCTGTGTTCACCGGGGAAAGTTCATTCAAAGCTAAGGGACAAGCTACAGCACTGCCGAGGAAAGCAAGGTACATCACGGCTAAGCAGGAAAAATCTATGGATGAATCATTTCTAAATCCAATATTTAAGGTTAATTTTAAGCCACATGAGGTTTTAATAGACAGGCTGACAGGATACTGGAAACACCGTAATGCAGCTGCACAGTAATTATGCAGTTTAAAAAACTCCAGGAGGTGAGTCTGTGGGCAAGAAAAATACGGCAAATACTTACGATATAGCCAAGTCTGCAGCAGTGGAAGCTTTGAAGCTGCAGAAAGACGAAGAGCGTCAGTATGTTAAAAAGAACCGCTATCACAATACTGAGCTACTTCTGAGGAATTACCTAAGCCTCATGGAACATTATGAGAATGCTAAGGATAAAGCCTCTGACATAATGGCCCTTGACGACCTTGATATAGACGAGGTTATCATTAAGGCGATTAAGCGGTCGCGGGTAAGGACAATGATAATGATTAATCAGATAGATACATGTTTGGAGATACTGAGGTTCAGACAAGCCAGTAAAGGGCAGTCGGAAAAGTATGAGGTTATACATTTCCTTTACTTGGACAAGGCCCGGAGGGATATACAGTTCGGGGAATTGGTTAAAGTAGTGGCTGAAGAGTTGCAATACAACGAGAGATCCATATATCGTTGGAAGAATGAAATGGTTGCCGAATTGAGTATTCTTCTGTTCGGAGTTGACGGTTTAAAGCTTGATTTATAAGGGTTTTAGAGTTTAGCAAAGCCTTGTCAAAAAGGTGTCAGTGACATGTCAATTTAGATGTGTTAGAATTGTACCATGAATTTTTGTGTTCAAGAGAACTGTCCAATTGTGGGAGGTTTTTGTTATTTTAGCGCCTCTTGTGGGGGCGCTTTTCTTATGTCCGATTATCAGGGAGAAGGTGGTGACTTTGGCTAAGTGGACAGAAAAACAAAAACAGAAAATACTGGCACTGGCCGAGGCATCTACCATCAGGGAAGCGGCTAAAAAGTCAGGGGTACCAGAGGGAACCATAAAGCGCTGGAGAAGTGAGCAGAGGTCAAGAAGCGAACCGAACCAGGAGCGAACCGAACCTAAGAAACGAACCGAACCAGAACCGAACCAAGCTACTGAAGACACGGAGTTAACTGAGGAACTAACAGAAAAACAAAAGCTGTTTGCGGAGATTTACGTAAATAACTTTAATGCAACTCAGGCTGCTATTAAGGCTGGCTATTCTCCTGTTTCTGCCAAGGCAATCGGGTGTGAAAACTTAACCAAACCCAACGTAAGAAAATACATAGACTATCTAAAAGAGATTAAAAAGTTTTCCATCATGCTAAACGTAGACGATATAGTAGAGCGCTACATGAGGATTGCTTTTTCAGACATAACTGACTTTGTTGATTTTGGAACAAAAGAATTCCCAATCATAACAGAGTCCGGAATAGCTAAAGATAAGCATGGCAACACATTAACGGAAACAAAAAATACTCTCACACTTAAATCAAGTGAGCAGGTAGACGGCGGGTTGATTGCGGAGATTAGGAACGGCAAACAGGGAGCGTCAATTAAACTTGAGGATAGGCAGAAAGCGCTTAGTTGGCTATCAGACTTCTTCGAGTTTAATCCAGAGCATAGGCACAAGAAAGCACATGACGAAAAGAAACTACAGCTTGAACGTGAAAGGTTTGAGCACAGCAAGAAGATGGACGAAATGAAGGTGTTTTAAGTGTCACGACATGCGGCTATAAAAGCTTTTCTATCGTCAGACCCTTGGATTAGTTTTCGACTGATGCTGATTGCTGAGCGGGGTAATAAATGTCAGAGGTGTGGAAAAATAATCCCACGTTCGGTTGATATTATCGGACACCATAAGATTGAGCTAACACCTGAGAACGTCAACGACCACAACATTAGTCTTAACCCGGAGAATGTTGACCTGGTATGCTTTGACTGTCATAACGTAATACATAAGCGCTTTGGGTATCAGAAGAAGGGCAGGATCGTTTATATCGTCTATGGTCCTCCGATGAGTGGCAAGAAGCAGTATGTGCAGGAGCGTATGCAGCGCGGTGATATTACTATCGATATGGATAGGCTATATGCTGCATTGTCGATGCTGCCAGACTATGATAAGCCTGATATCCTGCTGAGTAACGTCAGAGCAGTACATAGCTTACTGATTGATAACATCAAGACACGTTACGGCAAGTGGGGTAATGCCTATGTGATTGGCGGTTATGCTGACAAGTATAAGCGAGAGAAGTTAGTCAGCGACCTGGGGGCTGAGTTGATATTCCGTGATGTGAGTCGTGAGGAATGTTTGGCTAGGCTTGAGATGGATGAGGTTAGGCGGTATCGGGTGACAGAATGGCAGGGCTATATTGCGAAGTGGTTTGAGCAGTACGTTCCTTGACTCCCCCCAGGTCCAAGAATTTTAAAAAGATTCTAGTGAC
>Ga0209318_1000956_pt1 | contig 21992 bp, 25 predicted proteins | sample RifGroE1_FD_183999 | JGI IMG/M metagenome (GOLD analysis project Ga0209318, IMG submission 183999) | Groundwater microbial communities from Rifle, Colorado, USA - Groundwater E1 (SPAdes) (version 2) | ecosystem: Environmental > Aquatic > Deep subsurface > Groundwater | place: Rifle, Colorado...
AAATTATTTTATTTATAATATATTGTATAAAAATATCTACTGACGATTTAGAAAGGAGATAAAAAATGAAACCTATAATATATGAACACAAAGGATATAGTGGAAGAACTTATAAAAATTATAACTGTGGAAAATGTAAATGTCTATTAGCTAATAATAAAGAAAGTTTACCAAATTTTTGTTCTAATTGTGGTGAAAAAGTAGATAAATAATTAATAAAATTTAAAAAAATGAGGGAAAATAAAAAAGATAATGAAAAGACAATTTAAAAAACTAGAAAAGTAAAGGTTTGATAAATAATGAAACTTTATATACTTAAAAATCCTAATAAAAGAATTATTGCTATATCAGAAGATAAGAATTTTATTATTAGATATATTCTTTTAAAGAAATATAATGAATTTAATATTGAAAAAGAATCTAATAAGAAAGAAATAATGAGACTAATTAATACATTTAGTAATTTAGTTTTAAATGAATATGAAGAATATATACTTACATCTGAAGAGTTATATGTTATTAATAATACAGTAGATGAATTTACATGTAAAATAACTGATAGTATAAATAATCTTTTATTAATAAAAGATTATTTATCATTATCTAATAAAGATAAAGATAATATTGATAAAGTACTTAAATTATTAATAAAAATAAACAAACCAAAAAGACTTAATATTCTTTTAAATATTAAAGAATTCATAATGTCTATTTTTAATACTAATTTATCAGATTTATTTAAAAATTACTAATATAGTAATTTTTAATTTTTTTGATAACTATATTATAATTATTTTTTTCCAAAAAAGGAGATAAAAAATGAAAGGTAAATTAATTGTTATTGAAGGTGTAGATGGGTCAGGAAAAGAAACCCAATCTAAATTATTAACTAATTTATTAAATTCTTTATCAGTTGAAACTAAATTATTATCATTTCCAAATTATAATGATTATTCATCTTATTTAGTTAATAAATATTTATCAGGTGAATTTATAAAAAATAATAATTTAGATGTGTTAAGTTATATAAAACAAATATCAAGTTTTTATAGTGTGGATAGAGTTTATACTTTATTTAATAAGAAAAGTGATATTAAGAGTTATTATGAAAGATTATTAGATGGTTTAAATATAATTTGTGATAGATATACAACTTCTAATATATTACATATGTCAGCTAATTTACAATTAAATGATAATGGAAAAGATATATATTCATATGTTGACTGGATACAATTTATGGAATATAGTATGTTTAAATTACCAAAACCAGATTTAGTTATATTTTTAGATGTTAACATTAGAAATGTTATACAAAATTTAGAAAATCGTAGTAATCAGAATATAAATGATATAAATGATATTCATGAAAAGAAAAATCATCAATACTCTGTAAATAGAATAAAATATAGTATTATTCCTTTATGTGGATGGGAGAGAATTGATTGTATGTCTGAAAATAATAGATATGAAATGTTGAGTAAAGAAGAAATAACTGAAAAAATTATTCAAGTTATTAATAAAAAATTTAATGTTAATTATACAAGTTATATCCATGATATTAAAATCACTTAAATAATAAAATGGGAAAAATACTAATTGATAATGGAGGGGAATAAATAATGGGACTTACTTCTACTTTTTTCCTAAAAACAAAATGTCAAAATTGTGAATTTTTTAAAACACGTCAATGTCCAGGAATTTTTATTGGTAAAAAAGGTGAGATTTTTAATGAATCTATAGGAATAAAATGTTTATTAGAAAATACATTACATGAAGAATGTGAAAAGTGTTATCAATTACATCAAATGGATTGTGCTGGTATTCATAAACCAAGAGAATTAGATTGTTTTTTACATCGAAAAGAAAGTAGTTTAATAGAATTAAAATATAGTAAATATATGGAACGAACATACAAATTATCTACAAATTCCACATGTTTAAGTAGAAAAGTGGGTTGTGTTATTGTAAAAAATGATAAGATTATTGCAGAATCCTATAATTACACTATTAATTGTAAAGATGTATGTAGAAGAAAAAAAGAAAATATACCTTCTGGTAGTAGATCAGATATTTGTAATTCAATACATGCTGAATTTCAAGCTTTAGATAAAGCTGGTGATAATGCACATGGTGCCGACCTGTTTGTTAATTGTTCACCATGTTTTTTATGTGCTAAAATAATTATTCATAAAGGTATTAAAAGAGTGATATATGATGAACTTTATAATGATATTGAAGCTATTAATTTATTAAAAGATACAGGTATTGAATTGATTCAAATTAAAGAATTAATTAAGTTGGAACAACAAAAGATGGAAGATAAAAATAAAATGAATTTACATGAATCAGAACCTAACTGGTGTGAAAAACAACGTATTGATACATTAGAACAATTTGCTGAAATTAATAGAAAAAAGGGTATTAAAGAGGAGAAAGAAAGAATTATTCAGTTATTACAAGATAAGAAATTCTTCTGTCAAGTAAAAGATATTGACAAGTATAAAATATATAGTGATCTTATTAGATTTATAAATGGTGATATCGTAGAAAACAAAATTGGTAATACACTTATTTTAGTCGATATAAAAGAAAATTTATCTGATTTAGCTCATCGAATGTGGTCAGGTTGGATGGAATATTTATTTAGTAAATGTATTACAAATGAAAATGGTTCACTCACTATACCTCAAGAATTTGTTGAAAGATGGTCTAGACAAATAGACACCTGTTATAAAGATTTAAGTGAAGAAGAAAAAAATAGTGATAGAATTGAAGCAGAAAGAATTATTACAATTTTAAAAGATATTTAACTAATTAGTTAAATAAAATAAAAAAATAAAAAGGGGATATGAAAAAATGGAAATTACTGTTGTAAGTACAAGTGGATTGATGGATATTAAAAATTTGGTGGTTAAAAATAAACTTAAACTATGTATGTCTGAATTACGTGAATTATTAAAATTTACAAATATTTTTTTTATATTAGAAGGAATTAATAGGGTACAAAGTACTCTAATATGTGAATGTAAAGATTCATATGTACAACAAAGTCAACGATATGTTCAAATGAATTCAAATGCTTATACTAAAATGGAAGGGTTGGATGAAAAAGATATTAATAAAGCCCATTCATTAATAGAAAAGTGTTTTACTTTATATTCAAAAATGAGTGAAACTAAAGAAGGTTGTAAAGGTAGACCTAAAATAGAAGATTTTAAATATGCAATTAATTTTGAAGATGCCAGGTATATTTTACCTCTAGCAACTAAAACCAATATCAGTATTTCATTAACAGGCGATAAATTAATTGATATGTTATTTTACCTTGCTGAATACAAATATATTAATGACGAATTAATTAATCTAATAATAAATAAATTATCTTTAAATTATTTTGGTATAACAATCGATAGTTTTAAGAAAGAGCAAACATATAATTCAAAATTACTCGAATCATATAAATTTAATCTCTTTAATACTATTGAAAATACTGGTGAATGTGTATTATTAAATTCACATATGTTTGCTAATGAAAATGTTGGTTTAGCGGCAATTACAAGTACTGAACAATCACCAACAGAATCATATATAGATAAATATAATAATAGTCAAGATGAATTAGTTGGTGTTATAGAAAGGGTTCTTGGTTATGGTCATAAAGGAATAGCAGAACATTGTAGAAATTCTTTCTTATTGTCATGTAGTCTTTCATCATATCATCAGCAGATAAGACATAGAATTCCAACTATAATAAGAGAAGATTTATTTGATATTATTGTTTTAAATAATAGGGAAGTTTATATTCCTGAATCGATTAAAAATTCAATTTTCATCGATGAATATATTGATTTAATTTCTAGAATTAAAAAATTTAGGTTAGAATTACTTAGTAGAAAAGGTAGATATACTTTAGTATTACCTTTATTATTAAATTGTGATATGGTAAAATATTTTATTAGTAATAATGCAAGAGCTGATGTTGAAATGTTGAAAGATAGATTATGTATGACAGCTCAAACCGAAATAAGAGAAAACTCAACCAAGAAAGTTATTCAATTGAAAAAAATATCAAAAGTATTATTTGAAGAGGCCGAACCCCCTTGTGTTAAAGGTAAGTGTAAAGAGGGTGATTTAACATGTGGAAAAACTAAAGAAGTAAAAGAAAAGTTTACTAATCTTTATTAAAAAATAAATTAAAAAAGGGGATAATAAAATGGAAAAACTTATTTGTGGGTTAAAAATGAATAAAAATACAGAAATTTATCATGAAGATAAAAAGGATATGGTTTTTAATAATATTCATCATTTCCAAATTAAAGAAGCCAGTTATATTAGAGAATCAAACAATATCTTATCATCAATTACTTTTCAGCAAGGTCCAGTAAAAGAAAATGGGCTTAGTGGTATTTTTGATGAAGATTTGTTATCTATACTTATTTGTAGATTAGAACATTATCAACAAAGTGAATATAGATGTAGAGAAACTGCTGTTGCTTTAACTAAATTGGAAGAAGCTTTTTTATGGTTAAATAAACGAACTATTGAAAGAACTAATAGACAAGTTGAAGGAACAAGTGAAAAATAAAAATATACATTAACAATTAATTAAAAGGAGGGTTTTATATTATGGAAAATATTCAAGTATTATTTACTAATTTAATTATATCAATTCTAACTATAATTGTTACAGCACTAACAGCACAGTTTTCTTCATTTATAAATACAAAAATTAAAGATGTAAAAGAGAAAACTAATAGTGAAAAAGTTAATAAATATATTAACTTAGCATTAGAAACAATTCGTAAAGTTGTAATATGTTTAAATCAAACTACTACTGAGAAATTAAAAAATATTTCTTCTGATGGGAAGATAAGAAAGTTAACAGAAGAAGAGATAATTAATCTCAGAGAATTAGCAACTCAAAAAGTTTTAAATACATTATCAACAGAAGTTACAGAATACTTATCAACGGCATATGGTGATGTAGAAGAATGGATACAACTTCATATTGAAAATTATGTTGTTGAAGAAAAATTATCTAAAAATTTAAAGAAGAAAAAAGAAGTTGGTTTTATTAAATAAAAGGAGTATAAAAAAGAAGGTAAAGAATAAAATCTTTACCTTCTTTATTTATATATTATTAAATAGAAGATAAAAAATATAAAGGAGAAATTTATATGTCAGATTGTAATTTAAAAGATTTAATTAAAAAAGCAAGTGATACACATTCAGAAATTAAAAAAATAAATATACTTGATACAAGTGAAAAAGAATTCAGTATATTAAAAAGAATAACTAAAATACAAATAGAATTATCGGAATCTTTTATTAAAAATTATATAACATCTTTAATACGAAGTGATGTAAATTATGGTTTTATACCATTATATTCGAATCATCCCTATTTAGAAGGTAATTCTATTAAACCAGGGGCATTCTTTATAGATGTTACAAAATTGGTTAAAAAATATTTTGTAATTAAAGAATGTAATAGATTTGTTAAAGATGAACTAGGGAAGATTAATATATATGATAATAGTACTAGTTTTAAAGATTCATTTTATTATCCTATTAAATCTAATGATATACTAAATTTAATGGATTTTTTAGAAGATGAAGGAATTTATTTATTATTATATTTAAATTATTCATATACTAGAGGATTTACTCCTAATATATCTAATATTATCGCCATATGGTTTGATGAATTGAAAGATATAATTAATACAAATTTGAAATTTGATATTGCTCCAGTTGGATATAGAACCCCTGGTATTAAATCAGAGACATGGGATAATATATTTAGTAGGAGGTTTCAATCTAAATGTTCAGAAAATTGTCCGACATATAATTTAGATTCATATATGAATTTAAATAATGCTAAAAAGATACTTAAAAAAGCAAAACCTGAATTAGAAGATTATGTTAATTTTATAAATGAATCAACCTTAAACCTTGAGAATATTGAAAAAGTCCCAACAAGTTCTTGGGGATATACAAATGTTGTTTGTCGTTCAGAATTAGTTATACCAAAAGTGTTATACTCAGCAAAAATGAGATACTAAATATAATATAAAAGGAGACTAGTAAATAATGAGTAATGTTCAATCATTTACTGATAAGGATTTAGATGGTGTTGGTTGTGGAGTAGTCATTGAAACATTTGAAGAAGCAATAGGTAATAAGATATATACTCGATTTGTAGATAGAACCAAAATAGGAACAATAGTTCAGGATTTTTTAAATAATCATGCTGATAAGTTTGATAAATTAATTATTACTGATATGGGTGTTCCACTAGAAACAGCTAAAATTATAGATTTATATATAAGTAATAGACCTGATTTTGAAGTAGTTTTAAGAGATCATCATGATACAAATATGTTTTTAAATCGATATTCCTGGGCTGAGGTAATAAGTGAAAGGTTTGGTAGATTAACATCAGGAACTGAATTAATAAGTGAATATTATAACAAAAGTATAGATGATAATTCATTATTTAGTAAATTTTATTGGAAATTGTATAAATTTATAGAGCTTGTAACCGAATATGACACCTATAGGTGGTATAAGGATAAAAATTTTGAAGCATATGATTTAAGCATAGCTTGCAGTTTATTAGGATTAGAACTCTTTAAAAATACTATGAAAACTAGTATTAAAAAAGGGGAAGATTTAATTAATCCAGAGTTACAAATATTAGTAAATAGAATAAGACAGAAAGAGGGAACATTTATTGAAAAGAAATTGGAAAAAGTATATATAAATGAAATCAAGGGTTATAAAGCCGGTATTGTATTTATTGATTCATTTACAGGTTTTATTAGTATTTTAGGTAACAAGATATGTGAAAATTATCCTGAAGTTGACATGGCACTAATGATTGATTTAACATCTGGTAAAGTTGATTTAAGAGGTAATAAGAATGATATTCATTTAGGTAAATGGGCTGAGAAACATTTCGGTGGTGGAGGACATGCTAAAGCTGCTGGATTTACAATAAAAAATGATAAAGTTTTTACTAATATACTTGGTATAATACAAAAGTATCTAAATAGTTAAAAATTATATAATATAAAACGATATAGTAATTAAATTACTATATCGTTTTATTATTTAGTTTTAGGGGGAATATGAATGAATGATGAAAGAGATAAATTATTTATTATAGATGAATTTGTTAGTAAACTAGAAGGTACATATAAAAATTTTAGATATTTCACTAAGTTTTTTATGACTGATATTGAAAACAAAGAACTTAATGATATAATAGATAAATATCTAAAAAAAATGAAAAAAAGTAAATCTATTAAAGAAATGGATAAATATCTAAAAGTTAAAAAAGCGATAAAACGAGAAATAAAGAGAAAGAGGTGATAATTTGTTTATATATTTTATTCTTAATAAAAAAGGGAAATTTCTAGGATTTACTACTGATAAAAAGTTATTAGATTTATTTCTATATAAAAGAGGAGAGAAAAATTATAAAATAAAGAAGGTTAAAAAAAATAAATTAAATAAATCTTTTTTAAATCAATTAGAAGTAAGTTTTTCTGAATATGAACTTTTATGTTATGATGACAATATACCAGTTTTTGATTATGAGGAAACGAGATTTGCAGAATCACTACATCAATTTTTTATAGATTTAGAAATTTCAATTACTGATTTAAAAGAAGCCATTAAATTTTTTAGATTTAGTAGTGATGAAGAGAAAAAAATAAAAAATAGTATTGAAAAATATTTAGATATCATTAAAATAATAAAAGATGAAGATTATGGTATAACAGAAAGTGAATTTACTTATATTGATAGAGAAAAAATGATAGCTGAGTATATTAGAAGACATTCATAATATTTTTTATCACTCCACCTTATTCTTTAACAATTAAATAAAGAATATAAGAAATGGAGTGATAAAAAAATGAGGCTACCTAAGATTGATAATTACGAAAATAAGAATAAAATTGAATATGTTAAAATAAACGAATTACCAACATTAACTCGTAATGTTATTATTATGAATGAAAAAGATAAAATTAAACTTATAAAAACTATTGAAAGAATAGTTCGAAGTTCAATTGAATATAAACAATATGTACAATATTTAAGAGATGAAATTGATATGACTCTATGCTCTTTTTTTAATAATATTAGTAATAAAGATAATAAGAGGGTTTCTATTGAAATCCATCATGAACCATTCACTTTATTTGATTTAACACAAATAGTGTTAGAAAAGTGGATTAATGAAGAAAAAGATATAAATCCTTTATTAATAGCAGAGGAAATTGTATTACTTCACTATAAAAATACTGTTGGATTAATACCTTTATGTATTACAGTTCATAAGTTAGTTCATAATGGTAAGATATTTATACCATTACAAAATCTATTTGGAAACTTTGTTTCCTTTATTGAAGAATATGAAAAATTTATAAGTAAAGATTTATTATCATTACTTGAAGAAAAATTTAGAATATCAAAAGAACTTGCTGAACCTGATATGAGTGTTTTAGAGAAGAAATATATTTATTTAGAAATAAAGGGATTTACTTTCCCTCAAATTATTGAAGAAAATGTATAAAATAAAATAATTTCCTTCCTAGAAGAGCCCGTTTCTTCTAGGAAGGAATATTTAAATAGGAGGTAGGGATGAAGTAATGAAAGTATCTTAATCCAGTATCCATTATATATTTGTTTAAAAAAATATAAAATAAATAGAAAAAAATAGAGGGATACAAATGAAAATATTAATATTTACAGATGGTGGAGGTTTTAAAAAAAGTAATAAAAAATTTACAGCAGTTTCATCATATAGAATATTTAAAGATGATGAATTATTAATTAATAATGAAATAATTACTGAAGATAAAACTAATAATTTTGCTGAAATATATGCTATACAAAAATCTTTAGAAATAGTTAATAAATATCTAAAAGTGAGTAAAAATAATGATTATAGTATTGAATTATATACAGATTCTTTATTATGTTTAAAATCATTAACAGAATGGATTTATAATTGGTTGAAAACTTCTGTTGACGGTATACTATATACATCTAAAGGTTCAATAGTAGCTAATCAAGAATGTATTATTAAAGCTTTTAAATTATTAAATAAATTAAAAAGAGTGAAAATATTTCATATTAATTCACATATGCCGATGTATAAAACACATCAACAACATAAATATTTTAATAAATTTAATAAATGTAATATTAGCTATGAAAAATTTTTAGGGGTTTATTTAAATAATAAAGAATGTGATAGAGCAATTAAAGAAGCTTATGAAAAGTATAAAAATAATAAAGAGGGAACACATAAATAATATAAAAATAGAATGAGGGAGTTGGAATAAATGACAAAAAAAAGAGGTTCAATAATACCGTCAGATTATGAGCAAAATAAGAGTATTGATTTACTCACATATGAATTATATAATTATCCATTAGATTCATTTAAATATTTACAAACTAAATTAAAAATTGAGAATTTATTACGACAAGAGTCCAAATATTTAGAAGAAATAATTTGTATACCCAGTAAGTTTAATATAGAATCTATGAATGACACTAAAAATTATAATCGTTACGATGAAATAAGGAGGGTAAACTCTTTAGTTAGTTTAGTTCATCCAGATAATGGCTTATCACTTCAATCTAAAGAATATGATGAAGACGGTAATATTATAACTAAAGTTTTTACCAATGAAAATAAACCTCTATTTAAAAAAGATAAAACTTTTTTAGAAGATGATGATTTTATTATAATCCCAAGATTTGAAGCTGAATATAATTCACGATATAAACAATTGGTTGTAGCCTGTTATATAACTGATAATAAGAATATTCTTCTTTTAGAATCACTTCAGGGTAGAATGAGTGGTAAAATAACTATGATTCAAGGTCATGTTTCATTTACACGTTCTTGTTATCTTAAAAATCAATTTACAATATTAAGAGAGAATCTTATGAGAGAAATAGAAGAAGAACTGATATTTAAAGATGGTATTACTTTACCAGTACCATTACTACCAAACTTCACATACAACGGATATATAACATTGTCTGAAAGTGAACATTTTGGTTTATTATATCAAATACATGTTCCTAGTATTAATGATATTATAGATAAGATTCAAACTGGGGAACCAGATAAACATAAATTGGTTCTATTAGAAATTAATAATGACTTATTAAATAAACCTAATTTAGATACATGGGTTAAATTAGTTATAGATAATATTTTAACTCTTAAGAATCAATATGCACCGATGATGATATAAGAACTATTAAATTAGACACTAGAGTTGAATTTATCTCTAGTGTCTAATTTAATAATCTAATTATTTAAATATATATTATTATAATATAAATAAGAACTTTTATGTGGGAGTGTGAGGGTGGAATGAAAATTTCAGTTAATGATAACTCATTTTTATTTGAGGTATTTGTAAATGATTTTGGAGATAATTATCATAGAGGTTCTTCTGAACCTTCTACAGAATTGGAAAGACAAGCTAAAAAAATTAGGAGGAGATATAAAAATATAAGTGATTATATGTCATCATTATTAATATATGATGAATATATGAATAAATTAGCTGAAAAACATGGTAATGAGCAATTACTAAAAATTAAGATAAAGAATGATATGGTTGATGACTTTATCCCAGCTAAACCTAGGATGCGAAATAATAATACTAATAAATTTTTATTAAAAAATAAAATTCTTTTAAGTAAAACTAAGAATCTTTATCCTGATGAAGAAGTTATTGATAAACTATTACAAATATTACCTAAAGATGAAAGAGATTTTACACATTATAAAACAATGAATAAGGATATTTCAGGGATTATTAAAGATGGTATTCAAACAAAAATTCCAGATAAAAAGTTAAAATCAATACATACCTTAGATTTAATGGCTGAATTCTTTGAAACTAAAAATAAATTAAAAGAATCTAAAATAGAGGAATATCATCCTAGTATGAAAGATGTACTAAGTGGTAAATATCTTGATAAAATACAAGATACTACTGACCAAGATGAAATTATTCATTATAATGGAAGATTCGTTAATAGAGAAACAGCTGAAGAACTAAACGTTTATCAAAATCTTAATAATATAGGATGGAATTCTATTAAAATTATGAAGGAAAAAGGTATTAGTAAAAGAGCCACAAAATTAATACGTGACAAAGATAAAGAAGAAAAGAAGAGAAAGAAAAAAAATAAAAAAAATGATAATTTTATGACCAGAGTTATAACTGATAATAATTATAATAGTTTTGAAGATTTTCAAGAAGATATGTTAAACTTTACATCTGGTAATTTAGGTTCGAATGATTAGATCGAACCTGTAAAAAATATTCTTTTAGGGGTTGGATATTTAATGACAAAAAAAATGATTAGAAGCAGAATTTTAGAACACTTTAAAAAAGACTTATTAATAGATTTATATAATGTGTGTAAATCCATTGATATATCAGATAATAATTATAAAACTGATATGATGATAGCAGTATTAAACAAACATGAATTAGACTATGTAGAATTAGGACCAGGAACAAATCGTTTAGCTATTTTAATAGATAATTATGTTTTTAAAATAGCTTTAGATAAATGGGGTATACAAGACAATTTGAATGAATTTACTATGTCAGATGAATTACAACCCTATGTGATTAAAGTCTATGAAACTAATGAACTTATATTAGCATGTGAATATATCACTGTTATAAGTAAAGAAGAATTCATAGAACAAAAAGAAAACCTTCAAGCAATTTTAGCAATTTTAGCAGAATCCTATTTATTAGGAGATGTTGGAACTGTACCAAGAAATTATTTAAATTGGGGGTATAGAGATAATGGTGACTTAGTAATACTTGATTTTGCATACATTTATCGTATAAATGGAGATGAATTACTATGTTCCGCTTGTGGGCAATTTGTTGAATATGATACTAATTTTCATGATTTAAAATGTCCTAAATGTAATAAAAAATATACCTTTATTGATTTAAGAAAGAAAATTTCTATGGAAATTGAAAGAAATGAAAATTATATCGCCAAACAAATGGCGTTTAAATTAACTAAACCTCTAATGGAAGTAGAAACTAATTCTATGGAGGAAGTTATATCAAACAAACAAAAGGAGGAAAATGATATGAAAAAGGATAGATTTTTAAATACTAATGATTTTAATCCTGATGAAGCTAAAGATAAGTACTTGGAGGCATTAGAGTCTCTTCCAATTATTAAGACTGGTAATATTGGAACTGTTCCATTAAGAGATAAATTTATATTACCCTTAGTAGAAGATGGCTTTCAAGTATCATGGGGTGAATCAGATGAAAATTCTGATATGAAGAATTATGCGGAAGAATTTACAACAGAGGATTTAGTTTTATTAGAATATTTAAAAGTTTCAATTGATGAATTATTCTTTATTTCAGCTGAAGCTAAAGATAAGTATTTAAACAGACTAAGAGGTAATTTAAATGAAGAAGAAAAAGATTATTTAAATCAACATACTAAGTGTAGTATTCTTGGTGTACCTGAGGATATAATTTTTGCAGAAGAAGTTGATTCTAAGGAAACCGAAACCACTTTAACTGAAGAACAATTAAGAATGTTAAAAAATCTTAAAACAACATTGTCAGATGTAATAGAGAATAATATTTCTGATGATGGTAAAGAAAAATTAACTAAAGAACAACTGGAATTATTAACTAAACAACTACAAGAAACTATGAAAAATGTATCTTTTGACTTTGATTCAGATGATATTGTTAGAGAAAGAATTTTAGAAATATTGGAATCTGTTGGGGGATTAGGTGAACAAATAATTATTAATATTAACACTTCGGACCAACTTGAAATAAATAGTGGTATAGTTACAATAAAGGAAAAAGAAACTCGTGAAATTATTAAACAATTTCCTCTATATATCCCCCAAGAACCTAAACATTGTGATATAAAAATAGATTTATCATTTCTTAATAAAAATCCAGAAGATTTAAATAAAGCATATGAGGGTAGGAATGTGGAAGTGTTAGTAACAGATGTATCTACTTGTCATTCTGATAATGATTCATTATCTATTAATATTTTTAATCCAACTGAACAAGGTGTATCAATACCTCAAAATAAAACTGAAGATGAATCAAACATAGAACAAAATAAAAATGAAATAGAAGATATGATTATATTAGAAGAATTAAAAGAGCGTGGTTTTGATTCTAAGGATGACTCAGAATTTATACCATCTTCTGAAGTATTCTCTACTGATGACTTAAATACAGAACAAGAAAATACAACATTAGAAGTTCATGATTTAGGTTCGGGTGTAACAGTTCTAACAGAAAGTATATCTTCATCTGAACAGGTCGATGATGAAGAAGAAAGTGAAGATATGAAAAAATTAAGAGAAGAACTGGGATTAAATTGATGATTAATAAAAGGGGATATGAAATTATGGGTTGTATAATTAGAATTGATTCAGAGAAATTTATTGGGGATTTCTTAAAAAATTTTGACCCCAATAAATTTCAATTTTTATTAATATCGAAAGATATTACAACCAAAGGAAAGAAAGGAAAGTATTCTAATGTAATGGCTATTAAAGCATTAATTCCACCACCTCATATCGCATCAGTTTTTATAAATGATGGTATGACAAAAACATATAAAAAGAAGTATTTAGAGTATCTTAAAAAAGATGATAATAACTTACTAGTTTCAACCATCATCAAAGGTGCTATTAATAATATGAATATTGTTTTATTATGTTCTAAGTCTGAAGATGAATTCGGATATCTTAAATTGTTATGTGAATTCATTGAGGATATTTATAATATGAAAACCTATTCATATAAAAAGTTTAAAAAAGAACCGGATAAAGCTACTAAGATATCAAATAAAGATCAGGTTATTGGTAATTTAACAAATATTATTAATAAATTAAAACCATCTGATATAATGTCACCTGATGTGAATAAAGAAAAACTTATTAAAAGGTTGAAAGGAATGGACAGGGAAGATTTATATAAGTATTGTAAAACAAATGGGATAAAAGTTGATAAGACATATAATAAGAAGGAACTTATTAAGTGTATAGTAAAATCAATCTGTTGATTTAAAACATAGACCTTAGTAGAAATACTAAGGTCTATTAATATATTAGAAAACTACTTTTATACTAACAAATTATTAAAAATTTATTTTTTTAAGGATGATAAAAATGACTCAGAATAATAGTTTGTTATTTAAGAAACATTTCTATTTAAATAAAAATATTGATTATTTAATTTCGAATGAAATAATTGAATATGATATTAAATTAGCTGGATTTAATATTATAAAGAAATATAATCTTTTAGATTCTAATAAGATAAAATATTTAGAAACTTTAGATAGAAAACAAAAACAAGTGCAAATAGGTTTATATATGAGAAAAGATAAAGAATTATTTAAAATTTTAAATCAAAAATTTATTGAAGTGAGGGAATGGTTTTTTAATAATAATAATATTAAAGATGATGATGTTTTATCTATAAAGAAGGATGCTATTGTAGTAACTAAAAGATGTATTGTTACAGAATTAGATAATATTTCTTTTATTGAGAAGAATGTTTATAGCTCATATTATTATTTAAATGATAATGAATTTTATTATAATAAAAATAATATTGTTGTAAAAGGGATATCTGATAGTACTTTAGAATGTCATAAAAAATATATGTTAGATTTTTTACATACATTTTTTAAAATGAATGAAATATCTAAAAGAAAAAGGGTAATAGAATTTCTAAAAGATTTTATCGATTATTATAAAAGAAGAAAACTATGTATTGAATATTACAGAGAATTAAATACACAATCATTATTTAGATTAAAAAATTTAAAATATAATAAAGAAATAATTGGAGTTATAGATATAGCTTATGTTGATGAAATAGATATTAATTATAATTTTATACATTATTTAGTTCCTTTAATAAGTATCTTAATTTAGAGGGTTTATTTTTTTTGTCTGTATCTAAAGGAAATGTTATGGTTGATGAAAATATATTAGATAAAAAAATTAAAAATCTTAATGATGAATGATGAAACATTGGGAGAAATTGAACATATACTGATTGAAAAAGTTTGTAAACTTCTACTATTTAATAAAAATGATGAGTTGTTATGTTTAAAAACTTATAATAAAAGAAAACAAGAACTAAAAAAAATAATTTATCATATTGATAAATTGATTAAATAAAAATAAATAAGTTAATTAAAAAAAGGAGTTGTTTATTTTGTTAGAAAAAGAAATAAAAGTTTTTAATCTTGGTACTGCTGAGGAAATAGAAAAAATACTAATTGAGAAAGGAGCTAAACTTGTTAAGTTTGAAGAGCAACAAAATATTATTTATAACTTTAAAAATAAAATGATTAGATTGAGAAAAAGGTTTCCACTTAATGAAGAAAGAAAATATAGAAAACCTCCCATTTTAGAGTATACAATAAAAACTAATACTGAGATTACTGAAACACATAGAATTGATTCTGAAAGAACTATTAATATAAGTTTAGATGTATTTGAAAAACTTTTATCTAATTATAAAAAAGAAAAATCAATTTATATCCCTGTTTTAGTTGGAAATAAATTAAGAAAAAGTTTTAAGTTAAATAATTTTTTGTATGAAATAGATGTATGGAATAGATTTATTTGTCCTTATACTTATTTGGAGATAGAGGCACTAGAACCACAAGATGAACTAATAGATGGTATAAAACAAATATTAACAGAAGAACAAATTAATTCAATTATTACAACTACTTTAGGTATTGGTCAAATATATAAATATTATCATAATGCTAATAATTTCTTTGACTTATTTACTAAATGTAATGTATTTAAAGATGATATGTTGTGTATAGATAGATTTATTAAAATTATTGATAAAGAACTTAATATAAAAGGACTTGTTCAGACAGGAGTTGTTATATCGTGATTTTTAATAATAAAAGAAAAGAGGTATTAAATATGTCAAATAATAATAGTATTGATGAAAAACTTATAGAAGAATCTATAAGTGATACAAAAGCACATATTGATAAAGTTGCTGGTTTTATAAATTTAATTATAAGTGAACTAAGTGAAAGAGTTTTAAATCATGATAAAAGTAAAATGGAACAACCTGAATTAGATATTTTTGCTGTATATGGACCTAAACTTAAATACACCACTTATGGTAGTGATGAATATAGGTCTTATTTAAAAGAAATGAAAGTTGCATTAGATAGTCACTATGCTAAGAATAGACATCACGCAGAATTTCATGATAAAAAAGAAAAATATTGTAATGAATGTGATATTGGATTAAATCCAACTATTACTCAATATAATAAATGTCCTAATTGTAATACTACAAATCCTGAAGTTAAAGAAAGATATACCTTAAGAGGTATGAATCTTATAGATTTAGTTGAAATGATTTGTGATTGGAAAGCTGCTACAATGCGACATAGTGATGGTGACATTTATAAAAGTTTAGATGATAACAAAAAAAGATTTGGTATATCTGATGAATTATATCAAATTCTTTTAAATACAATTAAATTGTTTGATAACTAATTAATATATTAACCTAATGGCTAATTAGCCATTAGGTTAATATTTTTTAAAATATAATTTCATTATTAGACCATGACTTAATATTTTTTTTTAATTCAAGTACATTTTTATCAAACGAATCATATTTTTCAGATAGTTCAATATACTTATTTATTTTTTGTATCTGTTCAGGATGTATTCCCAGCATATATTTATTTAGGAATGTGACTAAATCACCAAAAGCTTGTTTTAAATTAATAAAAATATTTTGGATATGGACTTGTTCATGTACAGTTTCTGATAACATTACTACTTGGATATTATTGTTTTTATGTTCCTCTAATAAAGTATTCGATATAATAAATGTATTAATTTTTTTATTTTTAGCTAAATAATAATCTGTAACTATACAAGCACAATCAAATAAAGTTAATATTGGTCCATGGTGCATATCTATTTCTGCACTTTCATCATCTATATTAGATAAAACTTGACAACGAGTTAAACCAATATCATTCTTTAAATATGAAATATACTTTTTATAAAATTTATCACCCCTTACTTGTTTTTCAACTGCTTTAATGAAGGATACAAAGTTATCTATATTAGAAAAATATTCTCCATCTTTATAAAAAGGTAATGTGAATAAACTTGTCTCTGAATCAATAATCGGTTTATTCTTAGTATTCTTAAATTTAATATTTGCTATACTACTCATTTTTTTATTCAACTCCTTTAAAATATTTTTGAAAGTACAATTCATTAATAGTATGTTTTTTAATAAAGGAGGCTTTGTATTACAATGTATTTAATAAATAATATCTTTAATGAGATAAATTTAATTATACCTACCATTACTATTAAATTTGAAAAGGAAGCTAAATTATTAGATACTGTCGATATTTTAAGAGAAAGTGATAAATATGTATCTGCTGTATTAGGATTAGATTCCTTTAATACATATCGACAATTCAATATTGAAGTGATAATAAATGCAGGAGTTATTAATTTAGATTTAGCAAAAGAATATTCAGAAGATAAACTAAAAATACCTTATAATTTAAGAGATATAATTATACTAAAACAAAGAGAATATATTATAAATAATTATATTGAAAAAAATAATTATTATAGAACACTAAATGGTTTACCTAATATAGAAGATAATAATTTTATTTATTTAGATGAAGAAACTTGTATTAAACTAAATTTAGCTTATGGTATACCTATTCATAATTATTCTATCGAAGATATTAATATAATTAAAAATGTTAGATTGTTAGAAACATTGAAAATAAATTATCCAAATAAAAAATATCTTAATTATCTTGGTTCTGATAAGATTGATATCGTATATGCTAGAAAAGCTAAAAATTTCTCTATATTACAAATGACAAAAGATATATCTGATAGTATGTATATAAAATTTAATCAATTTTATAATAACTCAAGAGAATATTTTATGACTGTAATCTATATAAAAGAATATAGTAAAACATATGATTTATATGATAATTTTATTGCATTGTGTATAATGTTTATGACAATTCAAAGAACCTTTTCAGATGTATTTAAAGTTGGTATAACAAGAGATTTTTATGACTTAGAATCAATAAAAATGATGTTTGAATCTTATAATGTACCTTTTTTATCTTATTTATCTTTAGATTATCAAAGAATTATTTTAAAAAATTTAAATAATTTACTAAGATATAAATCAACGGATAAAGTATTATATGATTTATGTTCTTTATTAAATTTTGAAAGGGTTAGAATATTCTCATATTATTTAATAAAAGAACATAATTTAGATGAAAATAAAAATCCTTTGTTTTTTTATAAAGAAGAAATTGATGCTTCAGGTAATACTGTAATTGTTGAAGATGTAGAACGAATGTATTCATTATATTTTCAATTAGTTGATATAAGTGAACGAAATGTCGCTCTTGCATTAGAAAATAATAATAATAAATTAAATTACAATGAAGTTATTGTTGAAGACCCCTATTGGATTGATGAAGAAGTTAAAGATAAATTATATAAAGAGGATTTTAATTTTATTGAGAATAAATATCTAAGTATTCAATTGATGTATAAAATGACCGAAATGTTATTTGAAGTTATTTATTTTTTAAAATTATTATTAGATAAAAAAAATGAAGTTTCTAATATATTAGTCAAATTGCCTAAAATTTTTAGTAATAGAGAATTTGATATATTTCATGTTGTAGTATTTTTATTAGCTTTAATAAGTAAAAAGAATAAAATGGCTGGTAATATTTTATACACACCATCAAAAATATTAGCAGTAATGGGATTTAATTTTAAAAATGATTTTAATATAATACGTCAATATATAAATGAAAATTCAAATCTAATAGATATAAATATTCTTAATTATATAAATAATTTAAATATAACAAGTGTTGATGATATTAATAATCTTTATGTTAATATTAAAGGTCTAAATGATTTTATTGTTACTAAATTGGCAACTTCTCAGAATATAGATGAATATAGAGCGTATGTTAAACTATATAATTCTTTAATGGTTTCTGATGAAACTAATGAAATATTTATGAAATCTAATGGAGATATAGCTACAACTTTTTTAGATTATTTAAAAGATGTTAATATTGATATGTATAATACAATTATTTCATCTAGTGACGATGAAATATCTGAATATATTAGACATAGTGTATTTAGATTAAAGAGACTTGTTACTGAATTAAAATATATAGAGATGTTTTTTAATGATTTTAATACTGGTATAATGAAAGCATTAGTAACATTCATAGATTTTTTTAAATCATATACAACTGATATTGCATCATTAAATGTGGTTTATTTAATGAATAGTAAATATTTTAATATGATTAAATTGATACATGATATTAAAAATATTAATAAAATATTAGGTATACAAGATATTTTTAATTTTAGCTATAAAGATATTATCAATTCTTTTAATATTAATATTAGTAAAGATGATAAAATTTTATTAATAGAAAATCTTATTAAATCATATAAAACTTTGTTAGAAAAAGAACATTTTTCATATAGTGAGAATAAAATTAGTCTAACTAAAAATTCTATAATAAGAGAAGAATATAATATATTATCATCTAATATTATCAATTCTTTTAATATTAATATTAGTAAAGATGATAAAATTTTATTAATAGAAAATCTTATTAAATCATATAAAACTTTATTAGAAAAAGAACGGTTTTCATATAGTGAAAATAAAATTAGCTTAACCAAAAATTCCACAATAAGAGAAGAATATAATATATTATCATCTAATATTATCAATTCTTTGATAATGAATAAAACTCCTCTAACAATACGAGATAATATTAATATTATTCGTGAATTATAAAACAAATAAATAAGATGAAACAGAAAGGGGTCGAGTTTTTAAAAATGAATAAAATTATTAAAAAAAAAGATAAACTTAGTACAAATGGTATTATATCCCTTGATTATAAACCAAATGTATTACAAAAGACTAAAATCATAGGTGGTTTTAATCCTAGAATAAATGAAAAAGGTATCACTGAGTTAGGAGAAGTTCTTTTTGAAGAAGAGAATCAGATAGTATTAGGTGGGGCTTTATTTATTTTAGAAAAAATATTTGGTGTAACTTCTCCTTTATTAGTTGATTATTTAAATAATATTATGGGGATTGCAACAACTGGAGCCACAGTAACAGAAATATACCCTAAAGATACTTTAGTATGTCTTTTTGGTGTAGGTATTGGTGGTGCAGGGGATACAATAACTTCAGTTTTAGATGTTAAATTTTATGAAAGAGAAATTTTTGATATGGTACCATTTAGAGTTATTGATGGTGCGCTTTCTGCTGAAGATGTTGAAAAGTATTGGTTTAAAAAATTATTGCTGGATGATAAACAAGCATATTATTTAAAGAAATTTGAAGCTCCTCCTGCAATTAAAGTTCTTTGGAAAGATGCTGAAGGTGATGAGGATGGAACTGTAGTTGAAGCAGGAGTTCACGATACTACACGTATTGAACCAATTGAATCATTTATTGAACTTATTTTAAAAATAAGTAAAACTGATGTTAGAGAATGGTTTGAGCTACAAGGTAATATTGAACAAGCTAGAATAAATTCAATCGGATTATTTACAGGTATTAAAAGTCAGTTAGCAGATGGTACTTTTGACTATAAACAAGTTAAACTATTTTCTAAATTAAATATCGGGAATGAATTATTACAACTTGCTAAAGATTTAACTATTATTTATCGTATTTATACTTCATAGAAATTAATTTTATATAATTGATAATTTTATTATCAATTATATAAATTTTTTTATTTTTATATAAATCAAAACAAATTTATAACCTATAAAAAATAATAAGGGGGAAAATTATAATGGATGTGATTTCTCAAAAAGATAAAGAATATTTGTTAAGTTTAAAACCCGAACAAATATTTTTTGATGAAATATTATTAAAATTATTTGGTGATACTATTAAAAAAGATAATGATGGTAAAATCAATATCATTAAAAGTAGATTTAAAACATGGGATGAGTTTGATTTAAATGTAAATGAATATTTTAATAAAGAGAAAATTAGAACTAATATTGGTTTATTTATTTATAATAAATTTATTGTTGAAAGAAATTTAGTAAATATTTTAGGGTATATTAATGAAACTATAGATAAAGGAGTACTTTCAAAGATAGAAAAAAAATTATCTAAAGCATTATTGAATGATAAAATAAATACAGAAATAATGACTAAATATCTTAATGATACTCAATGGTTAGCTCTACAATTCCATACTGTTATCTCTGGTTCATATACGATGAAATTATTTAAACCTAATCCTAAAGTTATTAGTATGAAAAATAAATTGTTAAAAGAAAATAGAGATAAATTAAAACAAGGGGATATTGTAACAGCTGTTAAAATAGAGAAAGAATTAATAAAATTAGCTGAAGAAGAATTAAAAGATGATACTGGTTATGAACTTTATAAATCTGGAGCTAGAGGGACTTTTAGTAATAATTATAAAAATACTAATATTATGAAAGGACCTGTATATAATCCATCTACAGGTGAATTTGATTTTGTTGAAAATTGTTTAATGGAAGGTATAAAGAAAGAAGATTTAGCTGTTTATGGTAATGCAATTATAACCGGTGCCTTAATTTATAGGGCTTCATAATAGTAATATTATGTTATTATTTCTTTAATTGTCGGGGAAGCTCTTAGAGCCTAAAACTACTAAGTTATATTAGTAATAATATAATGGCTTAGTCTAATCAACTAAGGTATAGTAATAAGGTTTTAGGATTGAGTAATCCGCAGCTAAGATTCTAATATTATATTAGAATAAAG
>Ga0209318_1000957_pt1 | contig 21961 bp, 24 predicted proteins | sample RifGroE1_FD_183999 | JGI IMG/M metagenome (GOLD analysis project Ga0209318, IMG submission 183999) | Groundwater microbial communities from Rifle, Colorado, USA - Groundwater E1 (SPAdes) (version 2) | ecosystem: Environmental > Aquatic > Deep subsurface > Groundwater | place: Rifle, Colorado...
AAACAATATTTACTAATGCAGCTCTTGATAAGCCTTTGCTGGAAGGAGTTCCTGAAGGAGCTGCACAAGCTATTATTCTTGGTGGAGTAATGGGTGCTGGAGCAAATTTACTTCCAGGAGTAAATAAACCAGCTGAAAAGACTGAGGCAGAGATTGAACTTGACAGGCGAGCAGCAAATATTCTCAATTTGAAGGAAGATGAACTTGGCCAAAGCATTCAAAAGTTAACCACTGACATTAATTCAAACCAGGAACTTATTAACGATCTTGATAAACTTGAAGCAAAAGCAAGAAAAGAAAATGTTGATCCGGCTGAATTAATCAGAAAGACTATTGAGGATAATAAAAATAATCAAAGCCTTCTTGATCGGATTAATTCTGGAATTCAGAAGAAAGAAGAACTGGATAAGAAAGAATATGAAGCACTTTCTCCTGAAGAGAAGCAAGCAAAAGAAATTGAAAACAAGTTAGCTGCGCATAGATATGAATCTGCAAGCCAACTTAATGAAAGAATTACAAATATTGATAACGAGATTACAACTCTCTCTGAACAGTATAATAAAAAGTTTGATCCTTATGCATTAGATGCTAAAACTTCACCCAGTGCAGAAGAAAGAAAAGTAATTGAAGATAAACTTATTACACTGAACAAACGGCGTAATGAGTTACTTGATAAAGAAACTCCTGAAGTCAAGAAGGCTTTTGCTCCATACACTACTAGAGATGGTAGGCAGAAATATCTTGAAGAACTTTTTGGGACAGTAAATGTAGGAGAGAAGGTTGGTATAGAAAAAGATGCTGCTGAATCAGCGCAAATTATAGAAAGTGAAATAGTTCCAAAATCTATAGCTGATTATGCCAATCAAATAATTGCAAATAAATCTCAAGAGCGATCAGCTTTAAATGAGCAAGTACCTTCAAGAACTCCTGAGGAAGAACATAATTTAAGGCAAATTGAAGATTATGTAAATTATGTAAAGATCTATATAAATAGTAGTTTTACTCCTGAAGAAAGAAAGATTATTGAAAATTATTGGCAGGGCGTTAAAAAAGAATTGAATCTTCGTCAGGAAGAAATGACTCCTGGAACGGAAGCATTTATGCGGAAGAAGTTCTTTGAGACACAACTTGCTAATATTGAAGGTAATGTCAAAAGTGATACAGCAGCCCAAGGTGAAGCAAAACAAAATGTTGTTCCGTCTTTAGCTAAGCAGAACAAACGTCAGGCATGGTTTCAACAAATTGCTAAAGATCTCGGAGATATTCCGACATCAAATAGGCAATCAGTTGAAACTGAGGTTCCTAGAAACTTGCCTGGAGGTTTGCAGAGTAGGTTCACTAATGAACGGCAAGTAGATAGTGTTCCACAGTTTCAAGTAGCCGAAAATCAAGAAGCATTAGGTAAAGTAAAGCTTGATAACATTAAGAAGACCTTTCCAAATCAAACAATTACCCAACATGAAAACGGTTCAGTATCTGTACAGTTCAAGAATGGTCAAGGCTTAACTATCAATAGCATCCAGGCTGCTGGTCAAGACCTTGTTAAGTTAGCAATTGAAACTGGACAGATGTCAAAGAATGGAAAAATCCTTGGCATTACAACTGGGAATGAGATTCTTCTTGATGAGAACTTTGCAGATAATAAGACTCTTTGGCATGAGAACAAGCATGTCCTTGACAACTTGGGATTGATTACAGAAGCAGATGATAGCGCGCTGAATAGGGAGTTTAACAAGCTACGGAAGGCAGGCAAGCTTGACTTTGCTCTTAGTACTCACAAAGATCCAAAGCAGCGAATGGTTGAAAATCGTGCGAATATGTTTGCTCAGATTATGGTCAACAGAGCTGAATACAGAAACACTACGTTTGGTAAAGTGATTCAACGAGTAATGGACTTCTTTCAGCAATTGCTAAGCTTTGGTAAGCAAACAGTATCAGGGTTGGCTCGTGAAGTAGAAAGCGGAAAGATTTATGAAAGGCAAGTTAATGGACAAACTGTTCAGGTTACTGTTCCGCAAGCTGAAGAAGTAGCAAGTAAGTGGTACTCTGCACTTGAGAATGCAGTTGCAGGATTTAATCAGAAGCAAGCAACACCTGATCAATGGAAAGGAATGATTAAGAACTTTCCAGGCCTTAAGCAGGATGAACTTGATTGGGTTGGAGTGAATGATTGGCTTGATAAGCAAGAAGGAAAAGTCAGCCAGGCAGAGTTGTTGAAATTTGTTCAGGAGAATAATGTTCAGCTTGAAGAAGTTGTTAAGGGTTGGACTGTAGAAAAAGAACAAAGATTAGATGCTCTTGATAGTAAGTTACGAGAAACTGGTCATTTATCTGTTGATGAACAAGATGAATATAAGAGTTTAATTAATGAGGAATCTTTCTCAAAAACATTAGGAACTGATGCAAAGTATAGTAACTATCAACTTCCTGGAGGAAAGAATTATCAAGAACTTTTATTAACTATGCCAACAGGAAGAGTATCTCTTGAGCAAGGTTCTCAAGATATGTTTGAAAAATCTTTTAATGATTTAACTGAAGAAGAGGAAATTCAGTTAGATAAAAAATTAGATTCAATAAATAAAAATATAACAAAATATCAATCAAATCATTGGGACGAACCAAATATCTTAGCTCACATTAGATTCAATGAACGAACTGATGCAGATGGTAATAAGGTTCTTTTCCTTGAAGAGATTCAAAGTGATTGGCATCAAGCTGGAAAGAAGGAAGGTTATAAACAAGAAAGATTTGCTGTACTCGAAGAGGATGATATTCTAGCTATAGAGAAAGCTTCATTTGATACGAAAGAAGAGGCTGAGAAATTTGCCAAGATTAATGGTGGAGAAGTAAAAAGATATGCTGTACAAGGTGTTCCCAATGCTCCATTCAAGAATTCTACTCAGTGGTCTCTGCTTGCAATGAAGCGAATGATCAGGTATGCTGCTGAGAATGGTTTTGATAAAATTGCATGGACAACTGGACAGCAACAGTTTGATAGATATGCTCAAGGCACTGAAGAAGAGAAGGCTAAAAGACTTCATGGGATGCAGGAATTTTATGATAAAATTCTGCCGAATACTTTTAATGCAGAGTTCAATAAGAACAAGTGGGGGAATGCAAAGGTTGAAGTAATGGAAAGCAATCTTCTTGAAGATAAAAGAGTATCTAAAGAAGAAGCATTAGAAGCTTTTGATAAAGGTGAAATGGTTTTTATTGGTAAAAATCCTGTTGATCAAAGAAGTGATCTTGTTAATTATCAGTATGGAGCAATGTATATAACTGTTGCTAAACCAGTACAGAATCTATTTATTCCAATCACGAACCGCATGAAATCTAAGGCACTCCGTGAAGGTATGCCGATGTTCGAGGTTCGTGAAGCCCCAATGCAGAAGATCAGCGATGAGGAATATCAACAACGATATAAAGATAAGAATAATATAGTTCGTAGAATTGGGAAGACTCTTCATATGCGGGCTAGTGAAGTTAAGCAGTTTATAGATAAATTTGGAGGCTCATCCTATACAAGATTGTTAAATGTAGATAAGCAACTTGCAATGGAGTATAGAAATATAGATATTAAAACAGCCAGAGAAATTACTCATGCCCTTAAAGCAGCACATCCATTGTTAGAAAAAATTAAGTTAATGAGTAAAGCAGATCAATTTATTTGGAATGAGGCTACTCAATCAGCAGATAAAATTAAGATTGAAAAGTTAGCTGCTAAATATAACATGTTTAATGAATGGCAAGAAGTTAGAAAAGTTTTAGATCAAATACATAAAAATGCTGAAGATGTAGGTTATAAAGTTGGCTATATAGAAGAATATTGGCCACGAATAATTAAAGATGTTGCTGGATTTTTACAAGCCACTAAAGAGATATCTAACCAACCAGAGTTTAGTAATCTTTTAGATAAGGAAGCTGCAAAGATTGGATTGGATAAAGAAAACTTTATTCGTAACTATCCAGAAAGAGCAGCAGATTTAATTAGTCATAAAATTCTTAATCCTGGTTTTGGTATTGGCGGCCCAGGCAACATTCAAGCAAGAAAGTATGATATTGTTGATAAAGATTTAGCTCAGTTTTACATGGATAGTAATGCTGCATTAATGAGTTATATCTATAGCATGACTAAAAAAATAGAAGCTAGAAAATTCTTTGGAAAAGTTCCTCCGAGAATAGCTGGCCTTAAAGCAGATAGGTCACGTAAAGAAGCTAGAATTAGAGAACTGGAATTGGTTGCTAAAAATGTACGTAATATTAATCCTTCAGAAGCAGCTATAGCTAATAAGACAATAGATGATTTGTCTGGAGAATTAATTCAAATAGAACAAATTTTAGATGAATACAAATATCAAGATCGCGATTATACTGAAAATATTGGAGCATATGTAACAGAAAAAATCTTATCAGGAGAATTAAATCAAGATCATGAACATATGGTTAAGGAAATTCTACATGCTAGATTTAACGAACATGGAACAACTGGCTTAGTTACTGCCTTTAAGAATGCCTCTTACATTGATGTATTGGGATCACCATTAGCAGCTGTAACACAGATTGGTGATCATGCTTGGGCGATGTATGTAGCTCAAGTCTGGACACCTAAAGGACTGGCTAACTATATTAAAAATGCTGCAAAAGCTACAAGTGGACAATTTAAAACTACTAAGAAACTATTTGGTGGATCAGAAATTACAAAAGAAGATCTATACCTAGATCGAATAGCTCAAGAATTTGCAGACGGCACAACTTTAAGCAATGCCGTAAGTTGGGTTTTTAGAAAAGTTGGCCTTGAAAAAATGGATTCAATCGGCAAAGAGACATTAATTAACGTAGCTCATGATCGCTATAAACAAATGGCTAGTTCAGATGCAGGAAGAGCAAAATTAATGACACAGCTTAAACCAATTTTTGGCCCTTCATCAGAGTCAGTAATTAATGATTTGCTATCAAACAACCCTAGTGATAATGTAAAAATGTTACTGTATCATAAAGTGTTGGACTTTCATCCAGTCGCATTATCTTCAATGCCCACACCATACTTAAATGGTGGAAACGGTAGAGTAGCTTATATGCTCAAGACATATACTATTCAACAGTTTGATGTCTTCCGTAGAGAAGCTTGGCACAATATGAAGAATGGCTATATGAATGCTCAAGAAAACGGATATAATGAGACTAATAAAGCACAAATTATTGAAGGTATCACTAATATGGTTAAGCTGGCTAGCTTATTAGTACTAGCCAATGCTGGTGCGGATGAGATTAAAGATTGGATGTTAGGTAAAGAAACAAAGTTTAGTGATAATGTAATTGAGAATTTCTTAGTGCTTGGTGGGGCTTCTAGATATATTAGAACTAAAGTTAGTCAAGAGGGTATAGGCAGTGGAATTGCTAGTCAATTAATGCCCCCATTTAGATTTTTTAATTCTGCTACTAAGGATGTAGGAGAAACTTACGATAATTATATAGCTGGTGATACAATGAACTTTAATCATGCTAGAATAATTGAATCTATACCAGGAATGGGTAAATTGTATTATTGGCATTGGGGAAGAGGAGCTGATTATAAGAAGAGTGGTAATGAGCAAGAATTTAGTAAGGTTGGAAAAGAGGTAAAGCTATTCAAGAAGCAGCTTGAAAACTCGGAAGACAAGCGAACTTTCTTGAATTCAAACCTGGATGGATTCAAGCAAATGAAGTTGCATGAAAATTTTCAGAGTGCTCTCAATCGGAACCAGGCAGTAATTAATAAGTTGAAAAAGATTGACCAGACAACAAATGTTAGGGAAAGGCTTGGACAGTTGCAGCAGCAACGAGAGGTGCTCTTGAAAAGATATTTTGACATAAGATAGTTTAAACTAATAGGGCATGGATAGATTCATGCCCTATTTTTCTTTCATCCTTCGTGATATGCAGTTGTGTTATCCGAATCTTCATCTTCACATTCAGGACAAACGCTACCAGTAAAATCTTTATGATGTTTTTTGCCTCTATGAATTTTATTTCCTTCAATTTGGTTGCCTAAGAACTCTTCCCAAGGCATCATATTCATGACTCGCTGCATATCGGGATGAGCTGACTTAGCTGTTCGCAGCTTTCTGATATGTGTCCACTCAGCTGCATCTGCCGTGACTACGATCTCGGTCTTCAAGGCATTGGGCAGGACGGCTCGAGCTTGTTGAGGAGAGCAGGTTCTCCCGGTTAAAAGCAAATTGTAAGAACCCTCCGCATCATCACAACTGCCTGTAAATACAACCTTGTCCATTTTATTCCAATCCTCGAATTCATCCGGTTCAATAAATTCCATATCCTTGCCGCCGTATGATACATAACGTGTTGATTCCTGAGCCAACGAGCCATCAAACATTTTATAAATATCAATAGGAGAATCAACAAACTTACTGAACCAATCCATTGCTGTTGGCCTATGTCTCACCAATTCATGACTGACTCCGCGATCACAGATAAACTTTGCTGAATAACGATGAAGTTGCTTTGGGATTTCATTATAAGGACAAGAGTCCCACGGAGTATAAATTGGATCAAGCATTACTATATTAAATAAATCATCATACCTTCTTGCGAAAGCTCGAAAAATCGGATCATCCCAACCAATTATATTTCCTCTCTGATACCAAGCAGTAAGACTTCCTCCGACATAAATATAATCAGAGTTCTGAATAACATTTAAGTATTTACCAACAACACTGACTATCGTTGAGATTAGTCCCATAATAATTGTTTCTGGCTGACGCATTCTCACCACAAAATTCGAGTGTTCAACCATAGCCAGATGGCCCGCCTTAATCAGCTTCCGAACGAATCCTTCAGCACTATCTTCAGTGATCTTATCTTCTGACTTGTAGCAAGTTCTGCCTGCCATCTCGATGAACTTAAGTGATGCATTATATTCAGTTGGTACTGCTCCGAAAAACTCAACGCTTGGTTTGATTATTTTCATAAGTTCTCCTTTATCCAGTAGAATACAGCACAATGATATGATGCACAATTGGCCTCTCCGTATGTCTCGTACTTTTTCGCCGAACACAGTACCAGACAGCGCAACCCATCACGCCACGGACACCTCTCCGATATCTCACTGAAGGTCGGTTTAACCCAACCTCCGCCATTTTCAGGTGATGGTTTCATGCCACCCTCGTTATAGAAGTTGATTTCATTCTCCATCCTCATGATTTAAGGATGCTATCAAATCATTATGCAAATCTTCTCTGGGATCAATTTCTTCTTTCATCACATCTTCAGGTGGAGCAACTAAAGGCATGCCAATTTCTACACCCCATCGACGAGCAAGTAAAGATGCTTTTGCTATTTCTAAAGCACCTATAGCAAATGTATTAGCTTCTACATTATTAAAAGCATCCGTTTCATCAACCGTTGCAGAACAGCTTAATCCTTTATCATTTGATTCAATCTTTATATTTAATATCATTACTACATCCCTCCACTATTTTAATACAAGCTTTAATTGCTTGTATGGTTGCTGCTGCTGTAACTCCATTAGGAATTATTATATTGGCTGCATCTCTAGTTGGTTCGTTTTCACGATCAAGTAAGAAGGCTTGAAGTTTTTGCAACACTTTAGATTTGAACGTGTTCATTTTTTATTACACCCTCCAGGTGTAGTTAATCACTTCAGCTTTTGCATGGAACTTCTGGTTCAACATTATTGCCAGTTTTAATCACCATTCGTTTTACATGCTCAGGAAAACTTTTAACAGTTTTCTTTTCTGTTATACATCCAAGAGTAGCATTCAATCGTTTGATCATTCCAGCCAGCCAGTCGCCATGAGATTTGAACTGTAATAATTCGCACTCATCTAGAGCATTTTGTAAATCTAACTCAGTTAGTTTTTTCATAAATTTATTCACTTAGACTCTGTTACTAATTGCCATGATCTAACAGTTGCCTTAGCACCACGTCTGGTTTTAAGTTTTAATTTATCACATCTTCCAGTATGATAAGCAACTAATTCTGATGCACGTTTTTCAGTTGCACAAGTAGATACGATATAATGCATACCTTTTCCCCATTGAATAGTGATTCTGAATTTTTGAATTTCCATAAATATTCTTATCCATGCATGATTATTTTATTCAATTCTTGTTCTTTCTCAGCTAGTTTTGTATAAAGCATTCCTGCATAGTGTGCAATCTTTAGTAAGTCAAGTCCCTGTTGGCCTTCACGAGAGTTCTTGCCATAACGATTTAAATACTTTTTCATCTGGGTGATGAAATCAGCTTCGCTAAACTCCGAGCATTGATCGTTACCTTTATCTCCGTATTGTGGCACAGTATAGGATTCAATATGATTGAATACTCTTTTACTAAAACTTAACCATTCTGATGCACGTAATGAAAAACCAGGATCATAATCTTCTTCTGATGGACAAGGATCAATTTGCATAATTAAACTCCATTATTATGTTTTTCTATTTTTGATACAAGATCTTTCAAGCCTTTTTCAATCTTATAAAGTCTTTCAAGCTCATCAGCAGCCTGTAATATAGCAACTTCTGCCTGATTATAGATATTTGCAATTTCTCCAACTTGAGGAATACAAATTGCTAATCCATTTTGTAATTTTATATTTGTTATATCAATTAAAAGTTTTTCCATTGCAACTTGACGTTCTTGTGCATTTTTATATTGTTTTTCCCATGAGCATATAGACATATGGTATCTCCAATTATATAAGCTTTAAGTTTCGTTTACATATTTTATTCACTTGAAGTCATGTTCGGTATAACAATTCCTCGATTCACCAACTCAAAAAAGCATCTCTTAGTTGCACTGATATCTGCATAAGCATCATGCGCTCCATCAAATCTTTCGCCAAATAAGTGCTCATGCAACTCGGTTAGCTTGGGCCATTTTGCACGACCAGCCTTATTTTTCAAGCCACACATTTTTACCACAGCCTTATCTTTCATGGTGCAATGGTTTGGACGATCAAGATAGAATGCACTTCTCGCAAGGTCAGATAGTTCTTCAAGGTTGCGTTCCATCATCTGGTAAACATAGTTCCAATCAAAGGCAAAGTTATGGCAGACAACTAAATCTGCCTGACGGAGCATTAATCCAAATTGTTCCGCAGCCTCAAGTTCTTCAATGCCCTCAGTGTCGGCTCGTTCAATGGTAATGCCATGCACTTCTTGAGCATAATAGTTCATTGAACGACCATTACTTTTAATAATGACATTCATTTGATCAAATTCTTCTTCTTGACTGGCAAGAATTGCTCCGATCTGTACTGTCCAGGCCTGGGATGGATCGTTAGCAGGCAAAGCTTTTTTAATAAAGTCAGAGGTTTCGGTGTCAAAGAATAGTACTTTCGTAGCTGATGTCATTTAGTTCTCCAATTAATTTAAAATTTCTTCAACAATTGCTTTAATTTCATTTCTTCCCCAACCAGTTTTTAACTCTAATCTTTCGAAAAATACTCTTTTAAAATCATTAATTTCTATAAAATCTGTTTTTGAATTACTCTTTTTATCTATAGCATCTTCTATGTCAATAAGACAACATCTAAGTTCTTCTAATTTATCTACTATTACATCTAATTGATTATCAGTCATTTAGTTCTTCTCCATTTGATTTTTAATTACATTCCTGTCCATCAACCTAAATACTGTTCTGTCAAGATAAGTTGGATCACGAAGTTTTTGTTGCTTACGAATTGTGGTGTATCTACAAGTTGTAGCAGAATTCTCTGCTTTGAGTATCCCAGATTGCTCAGCCATCTCAACATAGCCGCGCAGTTGAGGTATGTTGTCTACATCTAGGTGGAAATTCCTAACCAGTTCTGTCCACTCAAAAGATTCATGATTATCAATGAATGAAAGTATCTTTGCATAGATGTTAGCTTGACTGGATAAGCCAAGTCCATAGAAAGCGTTTGGCATTTCAAGTTCTGTTGCTTGCATTATTGCTAAGGCTTGCTCGAAGTGTTCAGCCGTAATGATCATGTTGTCAGACTCTGCAGCACATACAAGCATACAGACCTTATTCAAATGAAGTGGCCGCCTATGATTATAACCTAAAAACCGCTCACTTGGCACACCTGACTCGTCATAATCTTGCTCATACCAACGCACATAAGTTTTGAGAAAATCCTTACTTAGGGTGAACTGCCCAGATAGGTTGGCAATTTCCTGTAGGTCGTTTTCTAACTTCTTTTGTGTATCTTCCTCCTCTTCAGTCAAGAACTGTAAGGCTCTTCTTTGCTTGGGGCCTTGGCCAACTACGAAAATGATCCGAGAGATTAGGCCTCCACCAACTGCATCTTGACTCAGCTTAGATTGCAAGAGACTAGGAGTTATGCAACCAAAGAGCGTTAGCCAACAATTGGATATGTCTTCAGTCTTTCTTGCTAGTGTTTTATACTTCCAAGTATCTGCACAATCGAACAGATCAGTCAGGGATGCGAGAAGCATCTGATCTCTGTCGTTCAGGAAGACTTGAAATTCTTCTGACCAGATTGACACGCTCTTATGCTTGCGAGTAAGTCCAGCATGGTCAACATAAGTATCTTCGCTGTCCATGAGTTCTCTATACAACGCTTGAGTTGAGCCTAGCGAATCTGCTCCGATATTAACGTCTAGTTTCTGGACAAAGCTCTTTGCAATTTTCATGGCTGTGCCCTTACGACCTCCAGGTGGACCGACAAGAGATACGAATAAATTAGGATAAACATAACCACGAAGTGCTCCCCAGTTACAATAGCACTTTCTTCGTAAGGCAGAAGCTATTGCAGTCAGTCCACTCCAAAGATGGTATAGTTCTGGTGGCTCTGTTCGCTGTGTGTACTTCATATAGTGGGCTAACCAATTATCTAATTGCCTCGACATGAAAAGGTTCCTTGAATAGCTACGTACGATTGTTGAATGGGCTTTCCCATTTTATTATCTCTTAATTAAAAACCTATCTTCTCAATAGCTTTATCACATTCTTCTTGAGTAAACTTACTGATTTCAGCCGTGTTACCAGCCCATTGTGTACCCACCTTAGCATCCAAGCCAATTGTGAAGCTCTTCCCCTTGTAGGTAAAAGTATGTGTCAGATGATCTTTAATGATAAAAAGAATCTGAGGTAAGTTTGGAATCTGACTTTTGTGAAACCTAAATACAAACGAGTCATGAACAGTTGTCATGCAGCGAATGTCAAAACCATCTTTGCCAAGCCTGGGATCATTTACTACTTTATTCATTCCACGATTTAACAATTCTGCGACTGTTGATTGAGGCTTGTAGCTATAGGCATTTCTGAATAATGCTGCATTCATTTCACCTAAAAACCTGCGAGGTCGACCAAACAAGTTGTAGAGAACTCGATTCTTTTGTACATCTTCTTCGATTGATCTATGCCAGCGTTTCAAACCAGGAAATCTATCAGAATACATGTCAAGTAATCTCTTACATTCTGACTGAGATTTGAAGATTTCCTCAGCCGCTAGGTTATCAGAGAATGTCTGTGGCCCCATTGCATAATTCGAGGCATGAACTACCTTCTTGCCCATGTAACGCATTGTAGATTTCTGATCAGCTTTTTTAGTCTTAGCTTCATGAATGACTTCTTCAATTGGAACTCCAAATATCTTACTTGCATTAAAGCTATGCACATCTATTCCTGATTCAAATGACTGGATCATGTTGGAATCTTGCGTAAGGTATGCAACTACATGAGCTTCAGCCTTGGCAAGATCACATTCACACATAATCCAATCTTCATCAGCAATAAGATAATATTTGAAAACATACGGCTGGTTCTGAAGGTTCGATCCAGTACCAAAATAAGTCTTTTCAGTAGCAATCCTGCCAGAGACTGTTCCAGAGATTTTGTGATTACAACGAAGTCTCTTATCATCATCCACTTGAATATTAAAGTAGGTTGATACCATCTTTTGGTACTTTCTAATCTTTATGATGATTCTAGCTTCTTCAGAGCCTTTAACATCTTTCTTTGCAATCCTATGAAGGGCTACAGTATCACAGGTAACTGATCCAGTTTTGCGATTAACATATGGTTTGATCATACAAGTTCCGTAGAAGTATGCAACCATTTGTTTCGCTGAACCTGGATTAATTTCCTTGCCTGCGAGTTTATTCAACTCTGCTTGAAGCTCAATCAGTTTGATTTCATACTCAGATTTGATCTTTTCAATTCCATCTGTATCAGTAAGGATGCCATTGAACTCCATTTCCATAAGAGGCTTATGGAGATTCATGGTATAATCCATAGCATCCATAGAATCGAATTCACCTAACTCTTCAAGGAGTTTCTCAGTTATTGGCAATAAATATGCTGAGTCTTTGGCATTATAAGTCCAGTATTGTGGCCAGTTTTTTATAGCCTTAAGGTGGGATTGCTTTCCTTCGTCTTTGTAATACGGATAGTAAGTATAGGTCGAAGTTAGATAATCAAGTCCCTTTGGAAGTTCGGTATAGCAGATGTGCTGTGCAAGCATGGTGTCAAAATAAAAGTTATCTGTTTTAATCATCATGGTGCGAAAAGTAAACATGATATCAAACATTCCATTTTGACAAATCTTACCGATTGCTTCATTATTAAGTATTTCAGCTAGTCCAGTCCAGATTTTTATCTCTTCTGCTGTTGCCCAATAGTTGCCCTGGTTGTTCATTAGGGGAACAGACATGGAGAGGATCTTATTATCGTGATAGACTGCCAAAGAGTAGCAGGTAATAAATTCTGGTGTAGCTTCAATGTCGAAAGCTACATATTGCTTTGTCTTAATCAATGCATAGAACTGCATGATTTCTTCAAAGCTAGGCTTGATTTTTATTTCCACATTGTCAACGAGCAATTCTGGATCTTCAATAATCCGCAAGGCTTTTGTAAAGTCTGCGATCATTGTGTAGAAGTGGATAGGCTGCCCGTATGGGAGGGTGAAAGATGGATGATAAGACAAACCGATTATCTTGCCTGCCAGTTTGTCTTTCAAATGAGGAAAGTCTTCAGCATGATAGAATGAGCCACGATATTTTGTAATTGAATCGAACTTAGGTTCATCCAGGAGAAGTCTCATTGGAGTTGCACCAAGCAACATTATTACTTTGCCTGGAAATTGTGCAAGCTCATCAATTAGTGCTTCTTGTAACTTGCTCCAGTCTGGATGGCGATAGCCTTTGTCTGTCCATAAGACAGCGGTATTGTTTTTGGGGAATTTAGCTTTACAAGCATTAGTTAGATAGATTTTATATCTTGCAAGTCTGACTGCTGCACAGATACGATTAAGCTGAGAGCCTGTCGGACCTACGAATGGTTCGTTCTTCAGGACTTCTATTTCACCTGGAGCCTCGCCAACCATAGCGATTTCAGCCGTAAGTATGTTATCAGTTGGAGCGCACTCTACAGCTAAGCAATTGAAAGAACCTTCTTTCTGCGGAGTTGCTGTAGTTGATATGCTAGGAATTATCATTGCAGGTTCCTTTAATTATTTACTTTTTTATAAATACGTAAAAAACTTTTCAATTCCATTCTTTGATCCATAAACAAAGGTGACATATCATATCTTACCCAATCATCTTTAACATCTAAAATTGTTATTGATGTAGAGTGTTTTGGCCACGGAGATTTATCAAATAATTCCCATGATTCTCCAGGAATAGGTTTTGATTTATCTTCAGAAATAGATTTTGATTTAAAAAACTTTTCAAATAAATTCATATCATACCCTATATTCTATCTTTAGTCAATGCTCCTGGGTTCGGAGCCTTAATTTCCTGCTTGCAATCTAAGCAAAGATAAGAACGCACCCGGATAACATTTGCACTGATGATGCTGACCGCAAAGTTATAGTTTGGCTCATTCTTATAGCCGTTCGGCCAGCTCTTAGAGGCAAAACCTATTTCGAGTGGCACAATGTTTTTGTGTAGGCAACAGTTAGAGCCAGGCGTGATGGGGGCTTTCTGTTCAGATAGTTGGCCTACTTTATATTTTGTCATAACCTAGCCTACATTTTAAATTAAAGTCCTTCCACTTCAGCAGTTATCCCAAGATAGTTTTCAAGCCGTTGGTAAAATTCTGGAATATACTTCTGGCTCTTATCACATCCGACTGGCAGCATTTTTTCTTTGGCTGCACTAATCAAGCAATTACCAGATCCAGCAAATAAACTCATAAATAAGGTTCCAGGTTTTCCTAAGGCTTTTAAGAAATGATCATAAAGCTCTATAGGTTTCTCCCACTGATGAATTCGTTGACTTGAACTGACTGTGCTTATGTTAATTGATGACGACAAGCTAGGAGTATTGAACTGTGCATTTCCCTTACGCAGCAAGAGGAACATTTCCCAATTGCTCACCATGTTTGTCTTAGGCTTATTGGTACTGCCACCAACTTTGTTCCATGAACCAGGAGACTGAACTCCAAATCCTATTTCTCTTGCAATGTTATTGATCTGTATAAAATGCTCCTTGCCTGTCCAGACTAAAACCCAACTACAGTCAAGCATCTTTTCATAGACTAGGGGAAGATAATTAAAGTAGAAGTCATAAAGCTCTTTTTCATCCCAATCTTGAGCTTTACATTCGATCTTGTTTGTCTTACCATAGTTATCGTTAAAATCAATTGCATATGGTGGATCAAGTTCTACCATCCCAACAGAATTACTTGGAATCTTGTCAAGGAAGGTCTTGTAGTTTTCAGCTACATAAATTACTTGAATGCTAGGACTGATTACTTCTTGTTCATCTTCAAGGTCTTGATCATATTCATCGAACTCAGTAAGTCTTTCTTTGGCTTGTTTGGTTTTCTCAAAGACATTCTGCGTTACCGTATTTTTTATTGGGGCTGTCATGGTTCCGTTCTGTAACGCAACTAAACGCCCTTTTTCAGCCTCGGTGAAACTTCCCATTCGTTGAAGTGCCTTAGCTTGTTCACCGAGAGCTTTGTAGGCTTCCTTAGCTCGACCCTTAGTAGACTGTTCTTTCAGAATCGGAAAGACTTTGAGAGCTTCTGCGAAAGCAAGGTCAGTAGATAAGCCACCAAGACTGCATTTGAGCCTCTTGGCTGTTTCGCGGTAGCCCCAAGATTTGCCTTCCTTACCTGCGGCTTCTACCCAATAGTTGTGCAGCTTATACTTGAGGTCTATTTCTTCATGCCACAGAAACTCCTTACGGTCCATATTACTAAGGAGTTCGATCAAGAAATGATCGTCTTCAGTAATGCCGTCAAATACCCGAACTTCAATGGTTTCTTTGCCGAGTTTCTTAAATGCTTCGATGCGATGTAAACCGTCGATTAGGACGTTATTTGAATCTATGAGGATCGCATGAAGCTGGCCGACCATCGAGATTGAATCAGCCAAGCTGGAAATGTCGCCTACTGCTGAACGGGCACGATCTTTAATGATAATGTCTGAGATGTCACGTTCTTCTATCTGGAAGAGTTGCATTTGATTATCCTTAGTTATTTTATATTAAGCTCTGAATTTATTAAATTCCAAAATGCTTCACGCATAATTTTAGTTTTATTATCTTCATCAGGAAGACCATTTTGAAAATAGTCTTTTAACCATAATGTTTCTTCTATATTTAATCTTAGTTTTATTGTTTTTTCTATCTTAGTTTCTATTTCCATAGCTTTAACCTAGTTTAAATTTTGAAACTGCCTTTTGATTAACTCTATTTGATCTGCTGAAAGTTTACCAAGCAAGTCTGTTGCATTCTTGGTAGGATCAGCCAACATCTTCTTGCCGCGCTTTGTTCCAGAGTTCTTAGAAATATTCTTCATGGCAGACTTAGTGATCTTCTGAGACTTAACTAGTGCTGCGTTCAACGCAGAAGTTCGCATAGTCCGAACGCGTTCAATCAATCTGGCTTGCTCTGGATAAGACATTTCTAAGAATGATCGGCAGTAAATACGATCCATTAGAGCCATAACTAATCTCCTTATCTATGATCTCCAGAACCACCTATCTGGTTACGTTCTTTACGATCAGCCAGTTTGTTAATATTCATTATTGCTATATCTTCAAGTGCTATTTCGAGGTCGTATGCTGTACAAGATAGGTACCACAAAACATCTCCAAGCTCTTTAGATATTTCAAGCACGTCAGTTGGTGAAATAAGTCCATCTTTGTCACGATAAATCTTTTTGAGCTTACCTGCTACTTCTCCAGCTTCATTGGCAAGCCCAAGAATGTGGCAATCAAGAGATTTGTCTGATGGATAAATGTCGGTTGAATTTGCCAAGGATTGATATTCATTAAATGTCATGGCTATTCCTCTATGCCGGGCAATGTTAATGCTTTGCCCTTATACATATAGTCTAGGACTTCATTCAGTTTTCCACCATTAATTATGCTTTTTAGCGAAAGGAATATTTGTCTGAATAGCTTTGTTTGCTGTCCATGATGGAAGTGTTCCTGGACTTGTTCATACAAGTCTTTGTCTATTCGTGCAGTTACTTTACATTCTTCTTTGAGCATTTTATTCACCGTAAAAGGTTAAAAAGTTGTTCCTCAGTTATCTGAGGGATATTGTAACGAGTTGCTTTTTCTACCTTGTTTCTGCCTGGCTCATCTCCGACGACCAAGTAGTTTGTTTCCCTCGTTACTCCAGATGAAAATTCATATCCATAGCCATTCAAAATTTCGATCATTGTTTCTCGTGACTGACTTAACGATCCGGTAATACAATAAATTGCTTTCGCTTCACTAGGTAATGGAGCGAAAGAAAAGTTCTTCATTTCCTTAATTGTTTCTGTATAAATAGTTGCAGCAGTAATAAAACTGCGTTTAGCGTTATCAGTTATGTGAATGTTAATTTGTCCTGTTTTTAAATACTGACAAAGCCTCAAAGAGGACTTATATGCTAATCCTGGTAAGCCAAGCCCAGCTACGAAGTGTGCCATTGTACATTGATTGTTCATTGAAAATACTTGTTCAGCGATGTTACTATAAATGGTTACGCCGATTGTATTTATTATGTCTGGCACAAGATCATAGCTAAGCGGATCAAGTAAGGCCCAAGGCTTGGTACTAAGAACTGAATAACACTTTTCATTCTGGAGTAGCTTTTCTATAATGCCTTCACCAACGCCGTCGATTTTTATACCTTTCTGAGAGTAGAAGTAAGCAATGGAGACGATAAGTTTAGCTATGCAATTGTCTCCATTACAGACAAGATGCACTCCTTCCCATTGCAAGATATTAGTACACTTTGGACAGTGAATAGGAAGTAAGTTTTTGTACTCTTCAATGTTTTTAACAGATAAAATTTTTGGAATTATCTCGCCTGCCTTGCCAACAGAAATGACTGATCCTGGCATAATCCAACGTTCATCAATCCATTTTGCATTATTGCCTGTTACGCGATTATTAGTCGTGCCACAAAGTTCAATCGGTTCATAGACAACTGTTGGAATTGCTTTGCCGAGTCTGCTAATGTTCCATTCAATATTAACAACTTTTGTTTCTTTAACTTGGATTGGAGGCTTCCAGGCAATCGACCAGTTATTGGTCTGTCCATTATTACCTGCAACCAACCGAACTTTTTCATCCGCCACCTTGATCATCAAGCCATCCATGGGATAGATCTTTGACCATTTGTTATATGTCTCAAGCAGAAAATCTCCCATAGCTTCTAAGCTACCGGAGTAGGTATATTCTTCAAATAGGTTGCCATGATTATGAGGGATTGCTGTCAGCTTAATTGGTGGCTTTTCATATTTACGAGATAACCAACCAGCAACTGTGTTACGAGGATTTGCTCCAAAAGATTGATCCCAATCACATAAAGGAATTACTAATTCAACTGCTTGAAAATGTTTAGGTTCAAATGGAAATGAAATATATTCAAGCATGTGAGTTATATCTGTTCCACATCTTCCATCACCTTCAAGAGTAAAAATGAACCCAGATTCTGTTCTTGTAATAACTGCTGCACATCCATCGTATTTAGGTTCGATCCTAAGTTTGTAACTGCCAAACCTTGTAAGGAATGGCTTAAGGTCGAGCATGTTGAATGCTTTGTTCGTTCCATAGATTGGATGCTTATGCCAGGTTTTGCCAGTTAAAGCAGCCCGACCTTGCGCGGTATGGTAGAGGATACTATTATGTGGATCTATGACATGAAGTTGTTGCCACAACAGATCATATTCGCTGTCTGTCATGAATGGTATGCCGGAAGCATAAGCCATGTTTGCTTGGGAGATTTCTTTTATGAGTTGTTCATGAGTCATAGGTTGGCTCCTTAATTAGCTTCTACTAATTTTAAATCTATCCAGGCAAGAGTATTATTATGAACTGGAATAATTATGAAATCCTTTTTACCTCTTTTTAATACAATTCTATCACTTTTATTTGGACCAAACAGAGATGCATATTTTGGATTAACTACCATTCCACCATAATATTTAACAACTTTGTCAGTTTTTGGGATTTCAAATGCCTTAAAGATATAAACTACTTTACATTTAACTGGAGGTTTTGGATTTGGATTTTTTCTATTTGGCCTAACTGAATAGTAAACTTCTGAACCAATTGTTATTTTAGTAAAATCCATCATAATAATTCTCCTTTAAGAGATATTTATCTTTGCTAAACATTAATATTTTAGCAGATTAATTCTTAGTAAAGATAAATAAAAATAAAAGTTGTCGTTCAATTACTTGCAAACCATTCAACAGGCTGTTCATAATTGAACGACAAGTTTTGCTTAATCCAACATCTTGTAGGCGTCACATCAACGCCTCGTTCAGAATGACATTGTTCAGGCAATGTCAAACCTAGTTAGCTGAAAGTGGTAACTAGACTCTAATATCGAATTAAACTTGATCATAAAATTCCGTTATTAAACTACCCGAGCTATCTCATTTCGGGGCTGCCCGATCTTAATCGGATTGCCATCATCGTCTGTACTCATGCCATCGTTGTAACTGAGTTCAGCCGTAAAGTTCAGACCGACCAGATCAGATTCATCGGTTTCCTGGTCAGGATCAAGTCCCAGTGCACGGAGAAAATCTTTAACCATTCTCCACATGAGGTTGTTCTTTTCCTCATCGTCGCCCTGATAATCTTTGTAATTTCCATACCAGAGAGTGTGAAAAATAGTTGAAGCGTTATCTTCTCCGTCAACATTAATAATGAGTTGACAACCATACCTGCCAGTACGCTGAGACTTGGTTTCTTTGACCTTAGAGATGGTGAGGTCATATTCGCCAGCTTCAACGGGGGCTTTGTCAGGAATTTCAGACAGATTAGGAATCATAGACATAGTTAATACTCCTTTAAATAATTGTTGTTACGTGACCAAAGAACGATTCTTCAGTCAAAAATTAGTTTGGTTGCTTTAGTTTAGTTTGTTTTATTTTAGTTTTATTCTGTTTTATTTTCTCCTTTATATTGAAGTTTTAATATTGCTAGCTTTGCCTCTTCTCTTGTTATATTTAATTCATCTGCAACTATTTGATAAAAATCTTCTTTGAACTCTTCAACCTCCTTTTTCTTGCTAACAGTCACAACAAAATCAAGATCACTTTCTGATTCAGCTGAAATGTTACTAAAAAGAGCAGTTATAAAATAATCTGCATTTATACCATCATCACCTAGATCAAAATATACAACGTCGTTATAACTTTTTGCTTTGAATCCAATTTTCATAATTAAAACTCCTTTAATTAATCTAAATTAGTCACGCTGAGATGGATTGTGGAATGACTGTTTTGCCTGCCAAATATGCGTTTGCTAATTGATCCATTGATATTCCTTCAACCTTTGGCATGTCAAACACACGAGATTTTGCTTCGAATGCGAGCTTTTCAGTAAAGAATATCTGCCTCTTAGTTCCTTGTGTCGTCAACAAGTAGGCTTCATCAAAATCTGCCGCTAACAACTGACGAAATTGCCCGTTGACTGCAGGATACCTTGCAACTACTTCTTGATCAGAATTCATGAGCGTGTGCAGATGGACTGTCACTGCAACTGCACAAGGCAACTCCTGGAGTGAGCTTACTAAAGTGCTCATCCAGTTCAATAGTTGGCCCCAATGCGGTGGAGCCATTCCTAATTTCATATCAATCTTCTTTCCAATGCCACTTGGAGTTATTCCTGATTTCTTACAAATTTCACTAATTGCTTTTTGATTAGCATTAGTTAATGAATCTAAAACTAATAATCCTTTATTATCACTTAAAAAATTAAAAAATCCAGCTTTTTCATCTTCTTGAAACTGTCTCCAAAAATCTGAAAACAATATTTCAGATGATGAAAAATTATCCATTGTAACATCTTCTCTTTTTCCCATCAATTTTTCTACTGTTTTCTCACCTCCACGATCAAACATATAGTAATGTAATGGTCCTTTAGTATAAGTAGCTGTAAAATGTGTTTTACCTGATCCTGAATTACCTGTTAATAAGAATTTAAGATTAAATTTTCGTTCTGATGGCTTCATTCTTGTTTTGGAGAAAACTCTTTCATCCATAATAACCTCCTTTATATTTTTACCCAATTCCAACGTTTATTACAATTTATATCTGATATTGTTTTAATATTTACACCATGTAGAATTGCTAATTTCTTAATTAATCCTTTTTTATACTTATACTTTAACATCCACTTAATAACTTTTACTGCTTCTTCATTTAATATCATTTTTGGATGTCTATTTCTTTTTACACAATCAATTGAGTTATCTGATTCAGTCCCTTTAACAAGGTGTTTTGGATTTACACATGAAGGATTATCACAATTATGTCTTATTATTTGATGTGCATATATTGGCCCATTAAAGATCATATAAGATAATCTATGTGCTTTATACGCTTTTGAATTTATTTTAATAACACCATATTTCTGCCTGTCTAAAACACCTTTCCATGTCCAACAATTAGAACTTGTATCTATATGAGAAATAAAATGATTTTTAATAAAACTAAAATTTCTTTCATTTCTAATATCAAAAATATGAGGATCTTCCATGATTATACCTCACTCAACCTCTGCTTTGTCTTTGCCTCATGCAATTCTGGATCCCATTCAGAATGCATAAATCCTTGAGGTGCTTTTTCCATCCAATGAAGCGGATTATTTCGGAGTCTGCAAAGATCATAATATGGGCAAACTGAGCTAAAAGTCGTACAAGCATAGCCTGGATTGCGATGGAAGGATTGCAAAACATCCGAGCGTTCTCGGCAGTTGATCTTATCCTCTTCAAGCAGGTTTAAGTTGTGCTGAATCTCATTGGCATAATGACAAAGATCAGACAAGAAGTGTTCAATCGCTGCTGATCGTTTGTTAATTGTAATTGGGATGAAGTCAATCTTGCTTTTCTGACAAAGAGCAACACGATACGTAATTGTTGGGATTTTATCATAAAAAATTCTGCCAGCGGTTAGATAACCGTCTGACTGGAATGACATTTCAAAAGTTTGGGGTGTTGTAGAGTAGATAGCTTTAGCTGTTTTGTGATCGAGAATATCGATACCATTCTCACCGCTGGAAAATATTAAGTCAATGCGGCCAATATAATTGGGAAGTTTCGTACCTTTTACAGATAGGTCGATGGAAAATGGTGCTTCAACAGCCAAGATTGAACGATTTTTTACATCACTTACAAGAAAGCGATCCCAATAGCCCTTGTACATGTTTGCGGCATGGCCAGGAGACTTGGGGAAGATTGCATCTTCATTCTTCCAAAATGGTTCGCCATCAAGCTTCCAGAGTTTGTGGAATGCTTTGATGGAAATTTCAGTTGCATCAAGTACAGATGGTGAAGAATCCTTAATTAAGATGTTGTACGTGGCTTCAAGGCCGTAATGCCAGCATGAGCCGAACACAAGGTGAATGGATTGTCCGGCTGGCTTGAGGTTCATTACATATTGGAACAAGAACCTGCGTGGACACGTGAGATAGGTAGATAATGCACTGTAGTCTATTTTTTCGTAAAAATTCATTTGAGAAATCCTCTCGTTG
>Ga0209318_1000962_pt1 | contig 21824 bp, 23 predicted proteins | sample RifGroE1_FD_183999 | JGI IMG/M metagenome (GOLD analysis project Ga0209318, IMG submission 183999) | Groundwater microbial communities from Rifle, Colorado, USA - Groundwater E1 (SPAdes) (version 2) | ecosystem: Environmental > Aquatic > Deep subsurface > Groundwater | place: Rifle, Colorado...
GAATTTTTTAGTGCCACTAGTGAGTCTGTAAGTGTATCAATGGATACACCTGTTTCATGATATGCTTTTTCTAATTTTTGTAATTCATCATGAGTCATATTCATAGTTTTTCTAGTTTCTACACTTGAGTTTTTGAACTTTGTTTGATATGCGAGGGTGTCTTCACCTTTATTGTCAAACCATGATAATGTTTCTCTGACTGAATATCCACCTTCAGATGATACTTTTGCAAATTCATCTTCCATTTTTGAACGAGCTTGGGATAGTTGGGAGATTTGTTTGGTTTCACCTTCTATTAGTTGACGGGAGAGGGTGAGTTCCTTATTGTAGTCTTTTGCAGATTTTGCTATTTGTAGTTGCTTTTCGAGTAGTTTGTTGGATTCTTCTGTGATTTTGGATTCGGTTAAGAATGAACGAATTAGGGACTCTTCTATTGATACAAATTCTGATAGAGGGGTTGTTGGGGATGATTTGTCTTTTTTATCCTTTGGTTCCGATACTCCATAATTAGGAGAAGAAATACCATTCTCAAATGTCTTTAAATTCATCAACCTATTTAATTGTGCTTGAGAATTACCTAAATCATATTTTGCTTGAGATGCCATTGAATCAGAAGTATTTGTTGAAAGATAATTTCCTTTTTCATCTTCTCTAACACTTAATTTTGCTGCATTTAATTTATTGATTGCTTCTATTTCTTTATTAATCTCATTAATACGAATTTGTGTTGCGGAAATGGTTGCTTGAGTGTCGGCAATTTGAGCGTCAATTGATTTATTAGAACCTGTTACTTTTGCTGTTACTGCATCAATTTCTGCTTGACGAAGAGTTTTAATTACGTCTATATTAATTACAACTGCACCATTTACAATTGAGATCGCATCTGCCATTTTTTCATTAGCAGATATTAATTCAAGTGCTTTTTCAATAGACATTTCTTGACCATTAGATTGATCATATAGTATTTGGTTGTATTCTTTGATAGAATCAGTAGAATCTTTAGATGATTTTATAAGAGACGAAAGTGATACTGTAACTTTATCTATTTTTTCTTTTGCTTCTTGGGCAGAAGGCATATTAAGCATATTTTTAAGAATTATTCCTGTTACTTCTCCCTCACTGCCCAACTTTTCTAAATATGGAGATAGTTCAGAAATAGCACTTTCATAAGAAGATTTAATTACATCATTACTTACTCCACTCTTAACCAATTCTTCTAATTTAGTTTTTGCTTCGTTAAGTTTTGATGAAAAATCAGATTTTTCTAATCCGTCAAAAATATTAGTAAATTGTTCTCCTGTTATTTTTGCCTCATCTTTAAGAGAACTTAAATCATAGATTAACTTTGTAATTGCTTCTTTTCCTAAAGATTGTGCGGAATCACTACTTTTTAAAAAAGAATCTGCCAAACTTGATAAATCTTTTCTACTTTCAAGAACTTTTGAACTCAATGTTGGCAATTCGTCTTTTATACCCTTTAAATTGTTTTTGGCAATTACTAATGAATCATTACCGTATGCGTCAAATTGAACTTGCTTACCATTATTTATATCATCTATTATCTTTAAGTATTCTTCTTTGTGCTTAGTCAATAAATCTAATCGTTTTTGATCTTTTTGTAATTGAGAAAAATTATTTGAACCATCCGTAATAAATGTATTAGACATTTGTTCTTGTTTAATTTTTAATAATTCTTCATTGTCTTTAATTGCCTGTTTAATTGATTCTGATGAACCAATTATTGCCTTCCCCTCAGAATCATATCCTTCTATTAAATCTGGGAATTGAGCAATTAGACGGTCTTTTACTTCTGCTAACTTTGTTTCCTCATCTGCTGTACGAGATGTTATAGAAGATAGGGATTCATATTGATTGGCTAAATTTTTAGCTTCTGCAGTTTGTTGTTTAAGTGAATTAATACTTCTGCTTAATTCGTCAAATGCTTCTTTTTGTTTTTTTGCAGATTTCTCTGCTGACGCTCCCATAAAGTCAAATATCATTATAATAGCAGTTACCGCACCGATTACTAAACCTATCGGATTAGCAAGCATAGCTGCCCATAAACCTTTAATTGCAAAAGTTAGTGATGTTGTAGTACTCATCATTCCAATTTGTGCAAAAGACATTCCTGCTAATCTAGCTTGTGTTTGAACCAAACTTGAATTTAACAACATAGTTGATGCAGAAAAATTCTTTAAAAAAGTCAAAAATGCTGTTCCTTTATTTACGGAAAGTATAGTAAATATAATCCCTAAAATAGTTCTAAGATTTCCAAAATTATTAATTAATAGAGTTATTCCACCTATCATGCTTTTTACAAGACTTGTATCTATAGTATTATTCCAGAAGTTATTTATGGAATTGCGAAGTTGATTAATCTTGGTTTCCCAACTGCCCATTCTCACTTCATTTTCAGCCATAGCACTTCCACTGGCAGTAGAGTATTCTTGAAGCATACTTTTATACATATCAAAATTCTCTACTAAGGCAACTAATTGATTACCTCTGTATTTTCCGCCAAGACTTTCGATAATTGGGGCAGTTTTCATTGAACTAAGACCTGACCAAATTCGACTCAAATCTTCTAAAACTGACATTGGGTTTCTTAGTTCTTCAATGCCATTTCGCATTTCATGAACTTTAATTCCAACACTATCCAATGCTTTTGCAGACTTAGACAATGCTTCGTCGTCAATTATATCTCCGTCTTCTGTTTCTCCCTTTATTTGTCTTATGTTCATTAAAATTCCACGAAATGCCCGTCCTGCTTCATTTCCACTCTTTTGTGTAATTGCTGTCATTGTCCCAACTGCAGCAGAAAGTTCATTTATTCCTACGGAGGCGTTTGCAGATATAGATCCTGCAACCATAATTCCTTCACTTATTTTAGAAATGCTGGTCGCGAACTTGTTATCTATGATATTTGCGCCGTCCAAAACTTTCATTAATTCTTCTTCACTACCTTTGTATTTATAAGCAGCATCAGTAGCAAGTAAAAATCCATTAGCTTGTTCTGCGGTAAGCTCACCAACGTTTTGAGACAGCAGAGAAACTTTTGCTAAATCTTCCGCTTTTCCTTCATATCCTGCGCGACTAAATTCACCAATTGATTTTAAATAGTCTTGTGCTGTGCGACCAAAAGCATTAGAGGCTTCAAATGCACTATCTTTTAAATTATTCATAGCTTCGGCACTAAGATTAGTTACTTTAGCAATATTTACCATTAATCCATCTAATTCTTTTAATGTGGTCAGGCCGGCTTGTAAAGACCTAAGTGGGGCGTACAGCGCGGTAGCAACCAAACCCCACGCAATCATCTTCCCAAAATTTTTACTGAGCGTAGTCAAAAAACTATCAGCAGCACCATTTATTCTTGTAATTTCATTTGTAGCACTTCTTACAGATGTTGTTAATTGTGCAAACTGTAAATTCAATTCTCTTGCAGATTTTCCTCCAACAGTTCCAAATCTGGCTACTCCATCAGTTAACCGTGTCATTTCTGCTTGGATTTCTGGTCTTGCAAAAACAGTATCTTTTCCAACTTGCAAACTGGATAATTTATTTGCCATATTGCCTTGATATAATGAAATATCACTGGCACTTAAAGTTCTAGTATTTGTAGTTGCTATTATACGTTGTAAATCTCTATATTTAGCAATTTCTAACTCTAGATTTGCTATACTTTGTACAAATCCTCTTCTTTGCTCATTAAATAAATTTGTACTGCTATTTCTTGTCTGGTCAATTTGTAGTTTAATCTTATCATATTGTGCAACTAGTGCTGATAAATTTCCATCATCTTTAATTCCAGTTGCAGGAGAAGTAAATCCACTTTTAAGTTTAGCAATTTTGTTTTCATATAATTGAAGCTTATCTAATGCTTTTTGTATATTAGATCCTGCATTATTATCAATTAAATTCTCTCCGCTAAAAACATATCCTCTTTGAATACTATTTCCTGAAGCAATTTTTGCCATATCAAATTTTAGTTTTTCAATTACGCCACTTGCTCTTGTTACATTTGCTATAAATCCAGTTATTTCTTGCTTTGAATTCTTTAAAAATGTAACATCTACATCTCCAAGAGATTTAAATTCTTTTTTAACTCTCTCAATTATATTAGAAGCAGAAACAAAAAATTGTCTTCCTTCTGCTTCTAATTTTGTCCTATCAAAAATTTGTTCTGTTTTTATTGGTGTTCTTGACAATTTTGAATCGCTTGCTACATAACCTGAAGTTGTACTTGTTATTCCTTTTGCATTTAATTTAGATATTTCTGCTAAATTAAATTTTACTTTTTCTAGTTGATTATTAGCAGATTTAATACTTGCTTCAAATGATTTTATATTGCCACTAGAATCTGTTATTATAGAACCTAAATCAAATTTCTTGCCATTAAATGCGCCTTTAAGATATTTTTCAACATCTTCAATTGTTTTTACTACACCTTGCTTATATTTAATTCCTTGATCTTTTAAATCTTGCTCATTAAATATTTTAATTTTAGAACTTCCACTTTGAGACGTTGCTTTTTTAATCTTTTCCATAGTATCGTTAATTAAAGTTAAATCCTTAGCATCTACTTTTAATTTAACCGATATATCAGTAGTTACTTGTTTTTGTAAATCTTTTATTTGTTTATTAATGTTTGTAGTTGCGGCATCTATTTTTGCTTTAATTAATATATTTAAATCATCCAAATTAATCCACCTCTCTTTTATGTTTTAGGGCATGAAAATACCCTACCTTCAAAGAGTAGGGAGTTGATTTTATTATATAATTATTTTGTTGTAATTCCTTTTGTTCGTAAATATCCTTTTAACCTAATCATATGCTCTTTTGTTTGCTTCATCTCTTCTATTGTTAATTGCATATATTCAAAAGCAGGAGTATTGTAATAAGGATTGTATTTTTGATTACCATACTCTAATAGAAATGGCAATTCTTCATTATAGGCACTACCATCAAACGATTGATGAATGCCCCACATTCCTTCTGGCCCATCTCTAGGAACTATTTTATCAGCATCTATGTAAATTTTAATTGATATTTCATCTCCAATCACAGAAACTTTTCCTATGGTCAATGCTCGTAAAACTTCAAATGATCTAATGTACATAGATTGTTCATTAGCATAAACAGTAGATAAGAGATACTTTTGAATAGTATCTCTTACGTGTCTTGCTACATCATCCTGCATAGCTTTTGCTACCTGTAATTTTGCATAATTAAGTAGTGAATTCACATCTTTAAAATCAGGCATTTTTATCTCCTATGTTAATACCCATTGCTTTTCCAAGATTTTTAAGAGAATCAGGAGATATTTTATTAAATTGTTTTGGTAATTCTTTTATTAATTTCATTAGTCCATTTTGGTCTGGTATTTTTATAATAAGTTTATTTAAAGCCTGATTAACAATATTAACCATACTATTATCAACTAACTGAATCTGTTCGATTTCTTTTACTAAAATACTATAAATAAACTTCTTTTCAGATTCAGGAATTAATTCTATAATTTCATCTAACACACCATATTCTTTTAATTCGTCATACATCGCTACAACATCATCTACTTCAAAATTTATATTTGTAAATTCGTTTGTTAAAACATATTCAAAAGCGAATTCTTTCAAAGCAAAATCAATTTTTTTAACTTCTTCATCAATTATACATAAATCCAAAATCTTTTTAATTAATATTTTTTTTGTAGATAGTGGCAAATAATTTTTAATTTTAAAGCCTACACATTCATTAATCTTATATCCTTGCTCTCTAATAGTTTCTAATGTTAATAATTCCATTTAATTAATTCCTCCATTTATTTATATTTATTCACATTAATACAACTCCATACGGTATTGAATGTAGGGAGTTGTATTTTTATCTAAGATTCTTAACAGCTAAAATTCCATCTTCTGAATTCATTTTCCCTATGTCATCTAAACGATTTGTTGATATACTAAAATAATTTCCAATACTTTTATAATAAATTTCTAATTTGTTTACATAAGAAGTATCTACTTTCTTATTAAGATTGATTTCGCTAGATATTAACATTATAGTAATATACAAGTTTTCATCATCATTCAAGTCATTTCTCCAATTTTTTGCTATATTAAGCATCTTAGATTTATCTGAAATATTATTCACTTTCAAATCAGATGCTTTTTGATAATCACCAATGTTATAATAATACTGAGCTAAATTAACTTTTTTATTATGCTTATAAGCAAAAAATAAACCAGACATTGATATAATTATCACTATAAATATCACAATAATCTTATTTGTTTTCATTGCTTATCACCAACTTTTTCAGCTAAAACAATTAATAGACCACCAGTAAATATAGCAGAACCAAAAGACATAATTCCTACATAATGGTAGAACGATTCTGCTACACTTTTTCCTGATACAGATTCTATACTAAGTAATAAGAATCCTGCTACTAGAAATAAGATAGTAGATAATATTGCTAGAGATTGGATGAATAATTTCATTGTTGCATACCTCCTATTATTCTATTTATAAGATTATTTACATTATATGCTAAAGAATAGTAGGTATGCAAGTTTTATTTAAAATTAAATCAATGTTTGTAATTTTAATTCTATTCCATGTTCTTTAAATTTATTTATTAAACCCTTCAATCCATGTTTCATATCCTCTGGATAAAGTTCTAACAAAGTTAAATTATTGTCCTTACATATCCTTTGTTTCTCTTCTGTTCTTTTTTGGTAAAATTCCTTTCTTTGTAATCCAAAATATTCAACAATTATATCGTTTGCCAAAAACCAATCGCATCTTTTATACCCACACCTAGTATCGTCAGTAAAAGCTGAGTAATAAACCTCTTTTTCATATCCAAGACTATTATCTATAAATAAATTGGTAATAATTAATTCTGGATGAGATAAACATAAATCATTATTTTTTGATCTATATGTATTATTAGAAAATATATTTCCACTGTAATTAGGTTCTAACCCTGCAACTTGACAAGCATTAACATAACCATTAAAACAACGTCCATATGTATTATGATGTGCCATTTCTTTATTCTCACTTATTTCTTGTGCAATAGGAGTTCTTCCTAGAAACAATGCAAAATCCTTTAAATCCCTTATTAGTTTTTCTTTATCATATGTAATATATAGATGCTCATCTAAATCTTTTTTTAATCCAAGCTTTACTCCTTGGGCCATAACTGCATTTGGTGTTCTATTAAAAATGTTTGCCAACTCTTTATTTGTCTTGATTGGGTATTCTTTGATAAATATTTCTATATCTTCATCCGACCATCTTATTCTTGACTCTAATCCTAATTTATATCCTTTTGTAACTATTGATGATTCTGTACGATATGGCAACAATATTGCTAATTGTTTTGTAGATTTTTCTCCGTAATATTCTTTTAAAATATCAATATCTTCTTCTGACCATTCTGAATTTAGCAATCTTTTTATATTTAAATCCGATGCCTTATGCGTAATTCCATCTTTATCAAATGGTTTTAATAATTCTAACAATTCATCCCATTCAGTTGCAGGGTAACATGTTTTAAGAATTTGTATTTGTTCTTCAGACCATATATCATTTCTATTTAATTCAATATTGTATTTTTTAAGAATATAATATATGGATGCTCCATCACTATATCCATATTTCTTGGCTATTTCTTGACAATTGATTCCATTCAAATAATCTTGGATAATTAATTGGTATTCTTCACTACTTCTTTTTTTTATGTATAATCCTAAGTTGTTTGCTTTTTTCATTATCATTTCTTTATTACGTTTAATCATTAACTTATTATTGATATCCTCAATAGAACTATTAGTATAATAATCAATCAAAACTTGTTCATCATATTTGTACCACCCACTGTTACCTAATACATTAATTTCTTTTAAAAAATTATTCCAACTTCCCCATTTACGTTCATAATTAACTCCTGATGGATATCCAATTGCTGGTTTTAATTCTTTTTTTAAAGGATATCTTTTATTTTCATTAAAGAAACGCCAAAATTCAGATATTAAAAATTCTTTAGAAAAATTAATTACCCTCACTAAATGCTCATGATTTCTCTTATCTTTTATTTGTATTGTTGTTTTTCCTAGTTTTTCTGCTAATTCTTCATCTTTCATTATCATATAATTTTCTTTTAAAAATAATATTTCTTCTTTTAACCATTTAGTTTTCATTTCTTTCTTCCTCCGATTTTATTTATTTACTCCAATCCAACAAAACCAAAATATATTTAATCAGAGAATAGGGTTGGAGCACCCCATCAGGTTTATAACTCCTGACTTTTTATTCTCTGAAAACTATCAATAAAATTATAAAAACTAGCAAGAACGATGTGCGAGTTACATCTAATAGTGGGTAATTACTTCCACTATCTCTTGCTAGTAAAATTATCAAATTAAATTTTTACACAAACAAAAAAGACGCATATTTCTATGAGTCCTTTCAAAACCTTATACTCTATTCAAACCAACAAATCCAAACCTTCACAACCTAACCAAAATAAACATCAAACATTTCCTAATAAATCCTCTAACCCAACCATCTTTAACTTGGTCTTCACAATTTCCATAGTCATCCTCAAAGCCATCATTTTCACTATAATACTCCTCATATTCATCATAATAATCAACACAAGGAAAATAAAATAACTTACCCATAATTATACCAACTCGTTTACTATGTATTTATCACCTATATCCTTACACTTCTCTATCCTCTTATACCTATCTCTAATCTCTCTCAACATTTTCCTACTAGAACCCACACATCCCCTCTCAATATCCTTCACAACAACAAAGCTATCACTACTACCACATCCTAAATCTCTACCCTCTACAAACGATTCTACAGCATCCTCGCGACTATCAAATTTTTCAACCAACCAATCTAAATCAAATCCTGCCAATAAATTAATTTCCCTTAATTTACTAATCTCATTCTGTAATTCTAAATTAATTTCATCACAATTATCACATTCGCACTCAAACTCGAACCAACTAAAAGGATAAGGAGTAGAGTAATAACTCCACTTATAATCACCTCTGCCATTTTCTGCGTTGGAGAAAATATTGAGTTTACCACCATAATGATTATTGGTATCCTTAATTACATATGCTTTGGTCATGTTTATGTAACTCCTCTACTTTAATATCGTAAGGCCGATTGCTTTATCAACCTCTTGATATTATTATAGAGGAATGTTTAACAATGTACAACAATGATATACAGCGTTAAACATCTATATTAGGCCATATAACTTGATTACATCGATTTATCTATCATTATCTACACCTATCTTCATATTTTTCGGTATTCCTACCTTTACATCAAATCCTGCTTGTTTCTCTGCGACCATTCCTATTTGAACATTCACTACTTTATCTTTTTCCATTTCACCAATATAATCAATCCCTTTAAATAATTCACTTTCTTCATATTTTACAATTTTCTCTAATTCGAGTCTAATAAAATCTGAAAGTGACCTTTGGTGAAAACTAGCTATTGTTTCAAGTCTACGTCTAAGATCACTACTCACTCTTATTCCTATTTGTTCATTTTTAAACTTTGGCATTATAAAATCACTCCTTATTTTTTTGATATAATGTATTTATTATATCAAATATTCATATGTTTAACAAAGTTAAATGTTGGTTAGCAATGATAAACATATGTAATAGGAGTTAAATATCATTATTATTTTTATTAAACATCTACAATAACTATATTACTATTTCACATCATATATGTCAATTAATTTTATTTTATACTTTACAAATCCAACCATGGCATGTTATAATGATGAAGGTGAAACAAATAGAAAATACAATATAGAAAGGAAGTGAGAAATATTATTAGAGATGGGCCTTGGGATATAAGTACATAAGGTGAAAATTTCAACAACTTTGTAAGTCGCAATAATACAAAAATAAAATTAATAATTGAAAGAAGGAATAATAAAACATGACAACTGAATTGCAAGTATTTACAAATGAAAAATTTGGGAAAATGAGAGTTATTAATAAAAATGGCAATCCATGGTTTGTAGCAAATGATGTTTGCTCTATATTGGATATTGATACGAGCACATCTGTCAATGGTAGATATCGCAAAGATAAAGATGGTAATTCTTACAAAGATGGAGGATTAGATGATGATGAAAAGGATACTGACATTGTCAGTACCCATGGAGGAGATCAAGAAATGATTATCATCAGTGAACCAGGATTATATTCCCTCATATTAAAAAGTAGAAAACCAGAAGCAAAAGAATATAAAAGATGGGTTACTCATATTGTCTTACCTACAATTCGTAAGACAGGAGGATTTATTGCAGATGAAGAAAACTTCATTGATACATATTTGCCATTTGCAGATGAACCAACTAAATTACTATTCAAATCAACCCTTGAAATTGTTAATTCTCAGAACAAACTTATTAAACATAAAACCAATATAATTACTGGTCTAGTAGATGATATTTCTCTAGCTGATAAAAGACAAATTCTCAATAGGGTGGTTATGAAATGTAGTAATTTTAACGATAGGTGGAAAGAACTTTACAAAAATTATGAGATGAAATTCCATCTTAGTCTTGATTCTAGATTAAACTCTTACAATAAAACTCATACTCCACAACTTAGAAATAAATTAGAATACATAGAAACAATAGGTAAAATTGATGAATTATTTGCCATTGCATGTAAATTATATGAAAACGAGGTGAATGTATTAGTAAAAGAAATGTATAAATTACATGAAGTCGAGTTTGTGCAATAACTAATAAATAAATATTGTGTTGTTATAGAGACTCTAATCCACTAGAGTCTCTATTCTTTTGATAATTTTATCACATAATTTATCATTATAAACCATCTAAAACAAAAACAATTCCGACCCATACAATCATATCAACAATAAATTCTAACTCAACACAGACGATTGTGGTGCGTGTGATTGGATTGTGGAGTGATTTGAGATGGGATTTTTTTTAAATTATTGGAGAAAGTGAGATGGGATAGAGGGATTAAGTCGTAATTTTAATCCCTTAGAATATTTTTATTTAATAACTTCTCTACTAGTTTCAACAAATTTAACTTTTCTTAACATATCATTCTTTTCTTCTGCAAATGTTCTTAAATCATAAAATTATTTATCTGCTATCATATCATCAAATTTTTCCTTATCATCTAAATGATTTTTTAGTTTATCTAAACCTTTCCATTTTCTTTCCTTTGCTGTAAGATCGTTGTAAACCTTATACATCTCAGCAGAACTCCATCCCATAATTTCAATAATGAAATCGCTATCTAAACCCAAACGGGTCAAATGGGTCACAGTATAGTGCCTCAGACAATGAAAATAAACTGGTGTCTCTAAAAAAGTTTCCCATTTTTCAATCCAACCTCTAATTGTATGTAATGTTGCAGGTTTTCCGTCTCTTGTAATAAAGATAAAATCATGTTCTTGATTATATTTCTTCATTATCTTTTCTCTTTCAATTAACCAATCATTATAATATGGAAGAAATATATCTTTTACTAAATATTTTATAAGTTGTTTTCCCTGTTTTGAAAAACCTTTAGTTTTTATTGTTTTCAATGTTTCTAAAAATAATCCATCAAAAGCTGTATTATCCTCACTAATAATAGATGTTTTGAATCTAAGTAATTCGCTAACTCTTGCTCCGCTACTAATACCTAATGCTAGTAAACATGCTTCGTTTGGTCTATTAAGTGTATTTTTAAGATGATTAAGCAAACTATCAACTTGTTCTTCTGACAATATTGTTTTTTCTCTGACAGGAGCTTTTGCCATTAAATCTACCGCTTTTAGCACAATGTTACGATAATTTATATATGTTTCATCATAGAATCTCTCAATAAACTCTGATAATGAACTTAAAGCAGAACGTATTCTACTAAATCTATTTGAACTCCAATGTAATTCTTCTACTCCATAACCAAAGAAATCTGCAAATTCAATTTTCTTCATATCAGTAAATAATTTATTATCATTTTCCAACAAATTCCATGTGAAGAAAATATTTAAATCCGATGTATAGCCAGTTACAGTACCATCGCTCTTGGATGTATTTTTGTATTTAAGAAATTTATCTACTAATTTTACATTTTTAGGATTGAATTGTGCGGTGAGTTCTGGAGATGTTATTTGTTTTTTAAATGTTTCTCTAGGAATTGTAATCACTTCCTTTATAATTTATTTATTATTTTGTTATATTTTATCTAATTTTTCTTTCTTCCTCTGCTTTCTACCTTTAAGAATATCCTCATATAAAACGAATCCCCCATCCACCACAGAGTGCCCAATCCAAACTAATTCTAAGTCAGGATAAACAAAATCAAACATTTTACGCTTTAATTTAGCTGTTGTATCTGGATTCCCCTTAGTATCAACTATTAAAATTCTATCATTCTCAACATATGTAATTTTAAAGTCTGCTACATACTCTATTTTCCTTACATTAATACCATTCTTAGTAAATTTATTTTGAAGTGTGAATTTTGGTTGTAATTCTATTGATTTTATTACTCCTTTCTCAATTTGAGGTAGAAGATATTTGTAATAATTAAGTTCTAAAAGTGAATCAAATAATTTTCCATCATATGTACGTTTAGTTTTACCTGCTTTTGTGGTGTCAACATTGTATTTTGATCTTGCTATTATAATCCTCTTCTTTCAATCAAAACAAAAGGCATATACCAATCAACAATCAGCACATACCTTTGAATTGTTTATATTATATTTTATTTTTTAATTTTACAAAACCCTAACAATCTACCAATTTAACCAAAATATCATCAATAATTATGTATCCCTTTTTAATTAAGAAATTCCATAACCAATTAATACCCTTTGGTGTTACCTTAGTAGTGGATGACATTTTTGTTTAATATGTATTAGAGATTATTCCTTTATTGTTTAAATCTGAAATAACTCCATAACCAACTAAATGTAATATTATTTCATGAATACCTTCAAGTTCTTTTCCTTCCTTTACTCTAATAACTGGTATTCTATATAAATCTTCCATTTCGTTTTTTGATAACCAATCTATACAATATTCAATACGTTCAGCATCTTTTTCATTTTGATATTCATGGTGTTTTTCATCATATTCAACAATCAATGTGCTTCCTAATTTAAAATCTAATAGATATTTCCCACCATCAATTGAATATTGCCTATCCCATTTTAATCCAGTAATTATATCTAACATATTTCCAAAATCAATTTCTTTTCTAATTGGTTCGCGAATGAATACTTCTTTATCATCTAGTTCTAATAAATATTTCAATAATTTTGGAGCATTATTGTTTTTCTTATATCTCCTACATATATCTTTTGCCATATTTATTGTTACTTCAAAGTCATCTAATTCCTGTTTATTTTGAGGGTGTATAAATTTTATATTAGTATAATCAACCGACTCTTCAAAACCATATTCACACATTCTAGGAAACCACGATCTAAATGGTGTTCCAACTTCTAAAAATTCATGTAATTCTCTTCCTAAAACCGTTTGATTGTCTCCATTGTAATTAATTGTTATCAGATTATTCTCCATTATTAGTTCCTACTTTCTTCAATTTATTTTTTAATATACAATTATCTTATAACCTTGCGTTGACACCATCGCGTAAAAATTTCTGTGGTCTGATCCCACCCGAACATTGCCCATACACGTTTTGTAGTTGAATTAATTCCTATTTGTTTTGGGCAAATTCCATTACTAAGATAATAGTTGATTTGCAGGACATTGTATAAATATGTTACTTTTTCTTTTGTTGGGGTTGTTTTTATTTCTAATTTTTCATTTATAGCCTCATTCATTTTAGTTCCTCCTTTCAATATATTTGCATCACAACTTTGAGACACATAAAAGGAGCATAATCAATAAAAATATGCTCCTTCAATCAATCACAAAATATTTACCTTGAAATTAAATAAATTAATATTTCAAAATAAATGAAACCGTACAGTAGGGCTGTAAATTATTATGCGCTAAACCACCTCCAACATTAGAAGTTCCCCACGTTCCGCTACCTGGATCTAATCTCCAATCGTTTGTAAATATATCACTAGTGTCTGTATTCGTATTATTCCATGCTTGAAATGTATGATTATGGGAAGGCATTTCTGGCGTGGTAAGAATATGTGTCTTTTCGCCGGAACTTTTTCCAAGCGTATCAAATTCTATTTCTGAAGAATTCAAACCGACTGGGACTTTCCCTTTGAAATTCGGAACATTAAATGTATTACTTCCATTACCTGATCCATATGCGGTTCCAATTACACTAAATAACTCTGAATATATTTCTCTTGATATAGCAGAACCATCACAAAACATCCAACCCGAAGGTGCTATTAATCCTGCATACATTTGAATTGTTCCAGTAATTCCACTAATATTATGTAAACCTTGTGGTGGGCATGTTTTCATTTTTATGCACCTCCAACCCATTTTATCTGCATTGTTGCATCAACAGATAATTGAAGATTATAAGTTGAATCTTTTAATAAAAGAACATCAAATGCATACCATTTATTTATATCAAGTGCAACTCCACTATTTAATGTGCTAAGAACACCATCAACAGCAAGAGATAAAATCCCTGTAGCACTTGTTGATACCATTAAAGTAGATTGTTGATAATATAATGCTGTATAATTTGCTGTTAATATATTTGTGCTTGCTGTTACTGCTTTATTTGTTTGATTATTGACTAAATTACCTTGAATAGACTTCATTATTCCTTTTAGATTAGCATTAACCGAAGAACTTGCTGTAGGATCAATATTAGCAGTATCAGTTTTTGTCCCTAATGTAACAACATCACCATCTGCTATCATAACTGGTTCAATATTAACACCTTTTGTATAATGAATCATAATAAAACTTGTTTGAGGCGTAGCACCATTTACATATCTACATCTTGAATATCTTCTACTTAATTTTGTCCATGCTAATATATTTGAAATTCCTGCTGAAACAACTGCTGATGATGTCGTTGTCCAGTTTGTTCCATTGTGAGATTCTTCAAGATAAAGATTTCCAGACTGGTCTGTTAGTATCCAAATCCGCATGTACCCATCTGGGATCTCCTGTTCTGGTCTGTCAACAACAGGTGATGTATATGTAGCATTCGCAAGGAGAATTGTTCCTATTGATGGAGTTCTAGTTGTATCTACTAGAATCATAGGGGTGTCTCCATTGGACATTGTAGAAGTTTGGAGGATTCCATTATCATCTGTTTTTATGAAGCGTGTTTCATTGTTGAGGTTTGAGGTTCCGAGTATTTGTTCCATGTTGCCTGATTGGTTTGCCATTGTTTGGGAAGCACTTCCTTTCTTTTTGGGGGTTTGGTTGGATAGAAATAGTAAAAAAATAGAGGAGTGAGAAGACAATTTGGGTTGTCTGTCTCCTCCTCTATTTTGATGTTTTTAGGGTTTGTTGATTGGGTTGGTTAATTATAGGATTGTACATTTCCTATAATTATTTATTTCTTTATGCTGATTGTGTTTTATTAGTTTTATATCCATATATTTCGCATACTTCTGTCCATGGCTTTTTATATCTCCTTCTATATACACTACTATCACGCTCTGAAATTGTGTCAAATGTACGTCTTGATGGATATTTATTATTATCCATAAAATATACTTCAAATACTTCTATAAATGTATTCTTTAAATCTTCATCACTATAAATGCGACTCATACTGCCAGTTTTTCTAGAAATATTTGTCTTATACTCTTTCTTGCGTCTTAGATAATCTTCATAATCAATATTAGATGAATACATTTTTACAATCTCATCATAAATATTCTTATGTAAATTAAATTTATTAGAGTATGATATTATATTTATTTTTGTGTTTTCTACAAATTCGTTGTATAATGGTATATATCCAATATTCTTGACTAAATCTAAGAAATTATCTTTATATCCATCTTCTGAATAATCCTTTCTAACTACACCAACGTCACTATATATTTTATCTATTCCTATACCTGTAAGTACATCATATGTTATGTATTTGTGCTTACTTGAAAATTTATGGATATCATTGTTGTTTGTTACTTTACGATACTCTTCAAACTCATCAAGAATATATTTATATAAATCATCAAATCTATTATATTTCCTCACAATATCTATCCAAATCATCTTAAAATAATTCCGATATGACTGTATTTTAATCTCTGATACACCATTAAACCCCTTGGTAGTTAGTAAATACGGTTCAATTGCTTTTAATAGAAAGTTATTATTATATTCTGTTTCATTATATAGTGCTTTTGAATAACTTGCCTTGCCTTTAGATATATTATAACTACATTTTTCGCAGTATAACTCATAAATATGATTTTGTATCATCTCTCTACCACAAGACTTACAGCATATTTTGTTATCAATATTTGGATAAAATTTATCTAATAATTTCTTTGCTTTGTTTACTTCTGCTTTAGAATAAACTGAAGTTGTTTTTGTAGTATTATTTGCTAAATTAATAACCCAATCTAATTCTTGAGATGGTATATCATTTGTTTTACTAAAATAATCTATTTTTAATTTGGTTGTATATCCAAACTTTTCGGTTGCTTCAGATAAACCACTATATTGTTCATTCATAGTTTGTTTATTGATTTCTTTTCCTGTTTTTAATATGTTATGGAAATGTTCTAATACTAATTTCTTTGTCCAATCAGTTTTATCTAATTTTGTTTTAACTCCATATTTATTAGCAAATTCATTATAAGTATACCCACGTTTTAATATTTGTGTATACAAACCAGAATTATAAGATGTTAAATCCATTGTTGTTGGAAAAGTTATCCCATCTGGACTTATTTCCATAATACTATTAAATATTTCCTGATCGCTAATAAGAGAAGGGGATAGTAATTTATTATATGAAACATTTTTGAATTTAAGATTAATATATGGTGCAAATAATTTATATAAATCTTTCTGTATGTCATCATATTTCTTATCAAAAAGTTCATAATTTATACTAATCAATATTATTTTATCCGAATATTTTCTATATAAATTTTCTTTTGTTATTCTTGTCTTATGATATTGAATTGCTATATTAGAACCCATTTCACTTTTCTTAAAACCCCATACTTCCACATGTAATTCTTTATCGCTTTCTAAATAGAAAGTAAAATCAGAACGAAAATATCCTTCCTCTTTAGGGAAAGGACGTTGTTCTCTGGTATAATTATCTTTCAACCCTTGTGAAAAAAAGTAATTTGCAGAAATTAACTCTCCTACCGAACGGTTGTAATCTCCACGGAGGTCGATTAAATCTTTGCTATCGTCATATTCTATTAATTTTTTGAATGCATTAATTCCACCAAATTTACTTATAAACTTAGTATTAATTCGCAATACCTTTTCCATTTCTTTGCTTTTAGGAAATCTTTTATGTTCCTCTATGAAACCCAATAATTTTTCTTTTAATACTTCTGGATGATTAGTATAATAATTTTTAGGCATTGATTTAGAAACATCTTCAATTTTATAACCCAATTCTACTGCTGTATCATAGACATCATCTTTGTGGCCTTTAAAATTATCATACAGTCTTTTACCGATTGTATTTTCAACCATTTTATCAAGAGTTTTATTTTCCTCTAGATATTTTTGTAATTCAATTTTCCTTTTTTCGTAAGTATCACAGTACCATTGTGTTTGATTTTCTAACATTTTATTATCTCTCCTTTTCTGATTAAGGCATGGGAAAAGAGACTACTTATCAGAATCGTAGTCTCTTTTAATTACTACTATTTGGTTTCGAACCCAAAATAGTAAACCACTTTATTATTTATTTATTAAATTTTATCAATTTCAATCGACTTTGCTATTTTAGGTTCATCCCATTTAAAATTATCCGGTTTAAAGAAACATTTAATCTCTTCCAATGTAAGATTCTTTTGTAATTCTTCCAGCAGATAAACCTTCTCCATTTGGATATTAATAGGAGCAACCGATGCATGATTATAGGTTAAATATTTTTCCATAATTATTTACACTCCTTTATAATTAAACAGCAAGAGTTGGATCTGTTACCATGTTAAAGAATTGTGAATCACCATCAGCATTAGTCCATCCAAATACTTCACAATCAAATGGAAGAACCGCAGGGGTTCCGGCAGTGGTGCTGAATTCGAAGTCTGGATTGGGTTTTGCTCGTTCTACAATAATTGTTTTGATAGCTTTGACCCCTGCTGCATCTTCAACTTTTGTTTTTGCTGTAATTCTAATCAATGATGGTAATTTGCCACTTATAAATTTAACACCAATTGCCGTTGCCCCTGTGGTATAATCACAAACAATAAGCATTTTAGCACCTTTTTTAGCAGTATTGAATGTTAATGTAGCTGCCGTAATTGTATATTGTTCATCAGTTGGGGCTGAAGCTACTGCTGCTACTGCTGTTCCAAGATTATCTTCCGCATCAACGTTATATACTTTAAGTGTTCCTGTTAACGGAGTCACATCGCAGACAATAGTCCCTGCTGTTGCATCTACAGTATAGGTCTTTTCAAATGCATTCTTTTGCGCTCCAGTTACCGCCGTTGTTCCAGTTTTTGCGGCAATAACATTATCATCTATGAGTGGTAAGTTCGCAGTAAATTTTGCTACTGGCGAATGATAACTCGTATATTGAATTTGATTATCAGAACCTCCCCTGATTTCTGTTTTCTCATATGTCTCTCCAATAACACAATCAGTTGCATATTTTACTTGAAAAAGAACTGCTTTAGTAGTATAATCCTGAACGGTAAAATCCAAGACCTTTGCCCACACCTGTTTTTGCCCAATTGCCATTTATGATACCTTCTTTCTTATTATTATTTAATGTTTTTTAAATATGACTCTGTGTTTATATTATCTGGTTTTGCTCCAGCTAATAATGATTTTAAATTCCACTGATATTGCTCTTTTAATTGACCTCTTTGCAGTTGCTCATAGAATTGATAAACATTTATATCCCAAATATTTATTATATTTAAACCATTACCATCAAAATTAGCAACACATGAAACTAAATCTGCAAATTTTAATTTCTCAGAATTTTTATTTTGTGCTTCACTAATCTTCTTTTCCATTTCCATAACTTTTCGATCAAATTCATCTAACTCTTCAACATCTTCAACTTCAAGTTTATTGCTATATTTTATTGTTTTTACTAAATAATCATAATTATCTCTGTTTAAAATTATTTCGTCTTTTACAAATACTAAATCATTATTTAATATTTTTGCATTAAACTCAATTTTAGTGAAAAAGAGCATTGAATATAAAAATGTACTAAAAGATTCTTTGCTTTGATCAATTATATATATTAAAGCGTCATAATTACTATTGATTCCTAATTTTTCTGCGTCAATCACAATGTCTTTTGTAATAGTTCCACATGTCAAAACAATACCGTATTTTTCAAACCCAATTTCTGCAATATCTCTTAATAAAGGAGAATGAATAGGTATATTATCAACATATAAAGGTAAATTAGCCATTAATCTTAATTTATTCATAAAATCACGTACCTATTGAAATTCTTGCATTTTATAAGAGATATAAATTCCGCTATAGTTTTCATTAACTAAAAATTCATCCATTTCGTAAAACTCTAATTCATTAAATCCTAAATCCTCAGAAGAATTAAATACTTCGTCTATGTAGTTTAAAAGCATATCATATCTTAAAGACCCATAATCTGTCTTTATTAATGAATTATGCAGAATGATATAGAAATATATACTGCCGTATTTAAAAGTTCTTCCATTTGGTTTATAGTTAAACTTCATTGTGATAAAGGTATTTGGTTCTGTTTGTACTGTGGGAATATAACGCCAAGGATATATATTTTTATATATCAAAGATGGGGCATTAAAATCATCAGGCAATTGAACATCTAAAAAATTTGGCTCATTACTCACAAGACATTTTACTATTTCTGGTTTACTAATTAATTTCATTAGGATTGTAAATTTATTTGTACCAAGTTCAGCAAATCTACTCATTTCTCACCTTCTTTAATTACATTTTTATATTTACCTAACATCAAAACAAACTCTTTATTTGCAATAAATGTTCATCATAAACTGAATTATCATCACTCTTACTAACCCTAATCACAACATATTTATTAATATAAGCACTATTACTAGTTGCTTTCAAAGTAATACTACTATCAGTTTGACTCACAATACTCAAATAAATATTACTTGATAAATCCTGATTACTAATATTCCATACAACACTCTTACTCAAATCAACTATACCACTATTAAATACATTTGAAGTTAATGTAATACTATTTCCAAGTTTGACTGTTGTTAATCCTGTAATGCTAATAGTATAATTGTCAACAATAGCTTCATTTTGAACAGTTAAGTTGATACTATCTGAAATACCATTATAAAATACTGATATCACAGAATTTCCCTCAGACAAGCAAGTAATAACACCACTCACTACAGATGCAATTAATGGATTAGAAGATGAGTATGTAATATTAGGATTAATTACTTGTACTCCATTATCAGTACATATAATATTTAATGTTAAAGTATTATCAACATATAATGTAGCATCACTATTTTGAATAGTAATACCAAAAGTATGAACAGGAGGCTCAACCTCACTATAAACCATTCTCAAAATCAGCAAACCATTCACAGTAATATCATCAATATTTGTAACTTTCCACGACCTCAATCCAATTTTATATACATCATTAATTTCAATTTGTCTAGTAATTGAATTATCACTTATTTGTACTGCAATTTCTGAATCTAAAGTTGAGATTATTTTTTGTTCATCTAGGGAGATTAAACCTTTTGAGATTATGCAAGGGATTGTGTGGAGAGTTGATGTTGAGTCGTAGAATTGGAGGGTGTTGTTGGATTTAACCATACTCGCAGTTTTATATGCTTGTATATTATTAATGTTAGTAACTACAATCCATTTATCTTCTTCCCATTCTACTATAGATCCAGTATGAGCCAAAGTTTCCATTGGCATATGAATAATATTATCAATTTTATCTCTATTTAATGGGTTTAAATGTGATTGAATGATGACTTGTGTTGTAATGTTGTCGATTATTACACTTTTGCCTTCTGCACTATAATATCTTCTAATGTCATAATTATCTTTTACGTCAGATACAATTTCTTCTTTAGAAGAATAATTTGAGTCACTACTTATCCAATTTTTTCTTACATCCATATTTCACAACCTGTCATAATTAAATAAGTAGAGAATCATATTATTAATAGACTCTCTACTCAAATTACAAATTAGAATTCTGCTTTTGCTAATCCTTCAATTCTCAAAGCAGAAGCATCTGCAGCAGCTTTGTAGTATAATTTACCAAAAGGTACTGCAATATTTTTTCTTACTTCTCCTGCTTTTAAAATCATTACATTGGTTGTTGCGGTTACGTCAAATGCCAAAGTAATTACATTTGCTGAATCATTTACAATAAGATTAATAAAAGACATGTTTAATTCCACATTTTGTTCCAATATGTTCGCTACTAAACTCCTACCTATAAAGTTTGTTGCCATTATAAATTCCTCCTCTTAATTATTGTTTATTTTATTACATTAAGTTTATTATTCTACAGCCATTACCTGAATTACATTAGTAGCAGCCAAATGAGTTGCACCAGCTTGTAGTACACGAACACGATTTGGATTTGCTTGGATGGATGCCTTATCTGTAATTGTACCAAGCAAAATTC
>Ga0209318_1000964_pt1 | contig 21757 bp, 34 predicted proteins | sample RifGroE1_FD_183999 | JGI IMG/M metagenome (GOLD analysis project Ga0209318, IMG submission 183999) | Groundwater microbial communities from Rifle, Colorado, USA - Groundwater E1 (SPAdes) (version 2) | ecosystem: Environmental > Aquatic > Deep subsurface > Groundwater | place: Rifle, Colorado...
CCCTCGCGCCAGCCCCCGCCCAGCGCGGCCCGGACGCGCGTCGCGCCGGACTCCAGCCGGGCGAGGGCGTCGGCCGCTACGTCGTAGCGCTCGCCCATGATCTCGCGCCGTGCATCGGCAGCCGCATCCTGTACCGCGCGAAGGTCGCCGAGGAAGGGCAGCAGCCTGCCGCCCGTGTCGGCCCCGATGTCGGCCAGCCGTTCGGTCATCTTCGTCTCGCCCATGATCGCCTCCTACCGAATCCGCACCGATACGTGGTCTCCGCCCGGGGTTTCGGGAGACCCGCCCACCGTTTTCCGACCCGCTGCGTCGGGACCGGGGCGGCCCGTCAGGAGCGCCGCGTTCGCATCCCGAACAAGCACCGCGGCAGCACGTCGCAGTGCGTGCCCAACCGCCAATTCTGGACGAGTACAGAGCCCCGACCTACCGGCAGGGGCCGGTCCATCCTCGAACTTCGGGGCGGCGGTGTAGACGGCGGCGCACCAATGGGCGACGAACCGGGTCCCGACCTCGGCTTCGATCCTGTCTTTGATTCCGTCTTCGACCTTGTAGTCGCACCAGGAAACCACGATGCGCATTCTGGTCCCGCGAACGCGGCCCTGGATCTCGACGACAGGCTCGGTCTCCCAAACCATATCCTGCGGGTCGCGCACCAGAAGCCACGCAACCTGCGGGAAGCACCGGGCGAGCATGTTCCTGGCCTGCTGCCCGACACGGCGCTCCGTCCGGTCATAGAGGACGGTCTGCCGATCCTCCCATGGCCGCAGGTCGCCATGTTCCCGTTCGTACTGTTTCCAGCCCACCCCGAAAGGAAGCGGCATTTTCTGGACGATCATCCAGTACGCGTCGAAATGTTCCATTTTAGGTCCCCTTGGCGCCGGTCCCCACCGGCACTCCGCACCGTGGCACAGCCCCGGCCGCGTGTCAACAGAATCGCGCACGATTCCCGGGCCGATCGCACGCCCCCTCTTCGTTTCCGCACCGTTGCGCGGGCTCCGCCCGGCGGGCGGCCCATATCAACACTGCGGGCGACGAACGCCGCCGAAACGCCGTAACGCAGCGGAACCCTACGGCTTCTCTACAATCTCGGCGTCCTCTACCTGGCCGTCGGTGAGGAGCGGCAGGTCGAGCGCGTCGAGGTCTTCGACCGTCGGCAGCGCGTCCCCGACGTTCGGCATCAGGCGCTTCACCACGGCCTCGAGCAGACCGCCCAGGGCCTTCCCCAACGACTGTTCCGCCCGGAGCCGCTGCTGCTCCTGGTCGGGGTCGGCCGCGGTCTCTTCGACCCGCTTCTGGACCATCACGAGCGACGAGAGGTAGTCCTTGTCGGAGAGCGTGGACGGGCCGAAGGTCCGCCCCGGCATCGCCGTCCCGAGCTTCGCCTGAGCCGTTCGCAGCAGGCCGCGCCCGAGCGCCATGGCGCGGGCGCCCTCGTCGACATCGAGCTGGTTCCCCAACTCCAGGAGTTGGCTCAGCTTCTGCGCATACGGCGGCAGGCCGAGGTTGGGCATCCCGCGGTCGACGAGCCGCTGCGCGTCAAGCGCCAGGCAGCCAAGCGTGTCCCGAACCGCGCCCACCTTGCCGGTGCGACGGTAAGCGGGCCAGCCTCGCCAGTAGATCTCCGCAGTCTGCGGCAGGGGCGGGCGCTGGAGCTTCCGCGTCACCTGACTTGGCACGAATCTTTCGGGTCGCGCGTGTCGCTGCGCGGGCGCGCGGACCTCTGATCGGTCGCCAGCCGTCCCCTCTGCCCCCTGTTTCCTGTTGTCTTTCGCCATGTTCCACGCCTCCCACCGGGCAGTATAACGCCCCCGGTTTGTCAATGCAATCGCGCAAAGTGTCAAATAAACCTTGCACTCTCCGCCGGAGACCCGGTACGCTTGGACATCCTGCGCCGAGCGTCGACCCGGCGCGACCCCACACCCGGAGGAACATCATGGTCCGCGACCTGGAGGCGATGGCCTGCGTCCTGGAGGAGATCAAACTCAAGCGGAAGGCGGCGAGCGCCATCCTGACCGCGTCCGTGCTGGTGCCCGTCACGGGCGCCCAGGCGCGGCAGATCGCCCGCGACTCCGGCGTCCCGCTGCCGGAGGAGAGCGCGGCGCCGGACCGCGGGCCGCGCGTGGTCGGCCTGAAGATGCGCGGGCCCGACGCGCCCTGCGACCTGCTGCTGTACAACCGCACCAGCGGCCGCAAGCTCTGGGAGGGGAAGGCCACGGTGGGCAAGTACGACCTCGCCGCGAAGGTGGGGTTCTGCCTGTCCGTCGGGCTCACCGTGGAGGAGGCCGAGGTCGACTGCGGCGAGGACGGCCAGCCGCTCCGCCCGGAGGAGCGCGACCGGCACCGCTTCGCCGACCTGGTGGAGCACCAGAGCCTCGCGCTGGACCTCGCGTGGGCGGCGCTCGAGCTGCCCTTCGACGAGCTCGACCGGACCCACGGCTTCGGGCTGTCGCGGTTCTTCGCCGACCGGCGCATCCCGACCGGCGGGGTGCCGCCGGAGGAGCTGACGACCGACCTGCTCTCCGCCGTCGCCCAGCTCGCCGACCCGCCCGAGGACGGGCTGGTCTCGCTGCGCTGGGAGGCCCCCGGCTTCCCGCCGGTGACGATGCGGATCGGGGAGTCCGAGTCGCTGATCGAGGCCGCCCACGCGCTGCGCGGCTTCAACCCCGAGGAGACCCTGGTCACGCTCCGCACCCCGGCGGGGACCGCCTGCGCCAGCGTCGCCGCGATGCAGCTCGCCCTGAAGGTCCACCAGCTCCGCAAGATCGACGAGGAGGCCGCGGAGAAGAAGAAGGTCGAGGTCGAGGCCGCGGAACGCATCGCCGAGCAGCGGGCGAAGGCCGCCGAGGGAACCGTCATCCCGATCGGCGGCGGCGCCCCGCTCACCGCCGAGCAGATGGCGGAGAGGGAGGCCGCCAACACGAAGGAGGGGGTCGACCGCGGGCGGACCGTCTACGTCTGCAAGGACTGCCGGACGCGGCGCGAGACCAAGGGCGAGCTGCCCGAGGACTTCAGCCACGACCTGGAGACCGAGGAGACCCTCTGCGCGGTCTGCGTCCAGGCCCGCAAGGACGCCGACGCGAAGGCCCAGGAGCAGGCCCACGGCCTGAGCCCGGAAGACCAGGCCCCGCCGGACCCGCTCACCGCCCCACCGCGGGTGACGAGCCGCAAGCGGGGGTAGCCCGCAAGGGCCGGAGGGGACCCGGCCCGGGAGGGGGACCATGCCACGCAACTACGTCGAGGACGCCCTCATCGCCGAGGCGCGGGGAAACCAGGCCGCAGCCCGGGGTGACCTCTACACCGCCGGCTGCGCGTTCTTCGGCGCCGACGGGCTCTGGCGGCTGGCTGGCGGCGAGTCGAACCGCCAGCGGGCCGTCGCCAACTTCGACGCCAGCGCGTGGTGCCAGCGCACCGCGGAGCAGGCGTTCACGGCCGAAGGCGGAGGCGTTCCATGAGACCCTGGCCGAACTTCCGCCTCGCCGCTCGCAAGAGCGGCATCGTCCGCGCGCTCCACCGGGAGCACAAGGCCAATCGCTCCGCCGCTCGCGAGGACTGGTTCCAGGCCGCACTCGACTTCGGCGCCGCCGCGATCGAGTGGGACGGCGTGGCCGACGCCTGCGACGTCGGGACCACACGCACCGCCACCGGCCAGCGCGCGAAGGCCAACCGCGACGCCGCGGATTGGTGCCTGGAGCATGAGCGTGAGGCGTTCCGGCAGGCCGGCGGGATGACACCGTGACGGAGGGTACCATGAGCAACGACACCGACCGCGACCGCGACGAGCGGCGGCTGGCTGCCATCCGCGGATCCCAGGCACCCGACGGCACGTGGCTTGGGGCCGCCATGGCAGACGTAGAGTCGGCGGCGGCTATGCTCGAACACTACGCCGTGGGCGCCGACAATGGCGCGGCGGCCTTTGGGGAAGACCCGAACAGGGCGATTCCGCTCCGGTGCCGCGTGACGGCCCGCTGCCTACGGGCCGGGGCGGAAGCCCTGCGAGCGGAGGCCGCCCGCCTGCGGGCGCTGGCGGAGAGCGAGGCCGACCATGGGTGACCGCCACGACTGCGCGTTGTGCGGGAACGGGCGCCGATGGCAGGGCTACGCCTTCTGCCGGGACTGCACGAACCGGATCCTGTCCGACCCGCGGTGGTTCGCGCGAGTGGGCGAGACGATCGACCTGTTGCGCGACGTCATCGACGGAAGGCCGCCGAAGGTGCCGCCCAGCCCGTTCGGGGACCCGCTGGCGCCCGTGCCGGAGATCCCGGATCTGGTCGGGCCGGACGCCGCGCTCGACTACTTCCAGGGCGGGGAGCGCGCAAAGACGTACTGGCGCGAGCGGCGGAAGGTGCTCGCACAACGGGCGGATGCGATGGCCCGCGAGGTGGAGGACGCGATCGACAACTACCGCGACTTCGGAGACGACCACCGCGCATGGAGTTCCCTGCGCTGCGCCGCCGACATCCTGGCGAGCGAGACGACGTTCCGCGAGCAGGCGATGGATGCCCTCGTCTCGGTCCGCGGTGCCCAGGCGCGGCACGGCCGGGGCGAGGCACCGCGTGCGAACCTGCGGCCGGTGCCGGCGGCCGGCGCCCCGGTGGAAAGCGAGGCACGCAATGGGGAGTGACACCCCGCTGTCCCGCCTCGCCGAGTGCGAGCGCACCGTCATCCGCGACCGGCTGCCGGAGCCGCCGCGCGTCGTCCCGGAGGGCGCCCCGCCGACGCGGGAGAACCTCGCCCTCGTCCTAGAAGACGTGGCGCAGCGGCGCATGGTCGGCCGGCCGCTGACGTGGGGCAGCATCAACGAGGCAGACCTCGCCGCCGGCGCCGCCCTCACGCGCCACTTCGCGGAACCCGGGGACGTCTGGCGCGCCGCATGGACCGTGATGGTTGTCCGGCGACGACACGGCAAGGAGGACAACCTCCGCTTCTGGTCGCTACAGCGGTCCCGCTCCCCGGGCGCCCAGGTGGCCGCGCTGGACGTGCGCGAGTGGAACCGGAAGCACCCGGCGATCATCGAGCCCGTGCGGGTCGTAGGGGTGGAAGTGCGGGCGCCGGACGGGCGGGTGTGGACCTTCGACGCGACGGGAGAGGACGGAGCCAATGGGGAGTGACACCGAGCGGCGGACCGTCGAGATCCCGACGTGGGACCCGAACACGGAGACCGAGTACGTGGCCGTCTACAACGAGGAGGACGTGCTCTCCGGGCGGGTCGACCACGTCCGATGGGAGTCGGTCTACGAGTGCGCCGAGCGGCGCCTGGGCTGGCTCCTGGGGGACGCGGGACGGCTCATCGTGCGCGAGGCCGGCCAACGGCAGCAGGACTGGGAAACGACCGAGCTGTACCTGCGGATGGTGGACGACGGGAGCGAGCCGTTCGACGTGCGCCGCCCGCCGGAGGGAGGCCCCGATGTCCAGTGACACCGAGCGGCGGGACCCGACGTGGCCCGACATTCGCGAGCGCGCGGCGCACGGGCTCCCCGTCTCCGCGATGGCCGTCCGCAACCTGCTGGCCGATTACGACCGGCTGCGAGGCGAGCGGCCGGGGCTGCCCTACGACACGCGCGGCGGCACGCGCTGCGGCCACTGCGGGGCCGACCCGAAGGCGTGGACGGCCGACGACGTGCTGCGCTGGATGGGGCTTGTGCGCTCGACGGCGCCGCGCCTCACGACCCGCGACACGACCGTCGCCCTCGTGGCGGCGGACGACCCAGAGGCGCGCCCGCTCGCGGAGGGGACGATTCTGGAGTGCGAGACCCTGATCCGGGTGGACCCCGGCCGTCCCGAGGACGACGCCATGCGGCGGGCGTTCGAGGTGCTGGGGCAGAGGCTCCGCGACCTGGGACCGGATCCGGAGGCCGCGGGCCCGTGCATCGAGTGCGGCGGATGGCACGCCGGGGACTGCCCGCCCGGAGCTGCCGAGACCGACCCGCCGCAGCCCGCCCTTTCCGACGCGGACCGTGAGCGGGAACACGGCGAGTGGTGCCGGTCCCTGACGCGCGACCTGTACCGAGACCAGTTCGCCCCCGCCCCCTTCCCGCCCTGCCCGGAGTGCGGGACGGCCCCCGAACCGATGGAGCCGATCACCGGCCAGCGGCCACGCGATGTTCAGTGGTTCCGCTGCGTGTCCTGCCGCGCCGTCTACACCCGTGCCGAGGGCGAGGCGGCTGCGTCCCGGAGGGCGGTGGGCGCCCTCACCGAACGGCTCATCGCGGCGTCTGAGTTCCGCGCCGGCGGCGTGGAGCCCGTCCCCGTCGGGCCGCCGCCCCGCTACCCCACGATCCCGGTCGAGTCCGACGGGGCCGGAGGCTTCCGCGTTCCGGCCGAAGCGGTCCCGACGGCGGCCGACCTGGAACGCTTCCGCGCCGCGCTGCGCCAGGGCTCTGGGAGCCTCGGCGTGGACCTCAAGATGGCGGCCGACACCCTCGACGGCTACTGCCCCGGGGACAACCTCGATGACGCCCGCAAGTTGGCGGCCGAAGTCCACCACCTGACGGACGCCTTCGTCGCCGCGCTGGCGCGAGAGAGCGGGGGGCCCGCCCCGGCCCCGGAGCCGCCCGACCTGCGCTGCGAGCCCGACGCGGACGGAAACCTCACGTTCGGCGGGCGCCTCGTGTTCAGCATGGAGACCGACCCCACGATGCCGCCCAACGAGTTCGTGCTGCGGTCCGAGACGGACGAGGTCCGGCTGGTGAACGTCGGGGGGCCCGCCGCCGACCCCGCGGAACGGCTGGCCGCGTCGAAGGACCAGGGCCTACGGACGCTGCTCGAGTGGTGGGCGGAGCGCATCCGCGAGGCGGCGCCCCCCGGCTGCGCCATCGAGGTCACGGCCGACGACGTCGCCGCCTTCGTGAAGGCCGGCGGGCGCCTGGGGCCGGACTACTGCCTGGAGTGCGGCGCACCCTTGGACCCGCCCGCCCCGCCGTCCCCGTGGCGGAAGCCCCCGGCGCCGGACGGCTCGGCCGTCCTCCTGCGCACCCCACTGCCGCAGCCGCCGAAGCGTACTCCGAAGTCGCGGATGGCCGACTACGACCCGCCTGTGCCCTTCCGGCGCGGCCCCGAATGGGACGTCTGGAAGGAGCCCGTGCGCCGGGACGGGACGCAGCTCGAAATCCTGGGCGATTGTGGAACGGACCAGTGGGGGCACCCGGACAACACGTACCGTCCGTCCTTCCCCGCTGACTACGAGTGGGCCCCCTGCGACCCGCCGGAGGAGTGAGACCCATGGACCAGACCCCTGCCGAGTGCGCCGCCTGGCAGCGCCTGACCGTCCGCGAGCGGGCCGAGCTCGCCCGCCACGTCATCGCCCATGTGGATGCCGCCGTGCAGCCCTACGCCGGCGCCGTGGTGACGGAACAGCTCGTCGCCCAGGTCGAAGACGCCGCCTACGAAGCCGTGCAGTCCGTCCACCGGCAGCATCGCGCGCTGCCACCCGTGGACGTCTCCGCGGGGCGCAGCCCCCAGGGGGCGCTCCTCGTCGGGCTGTCGCAGTGGTTGCTCGACGCCGCGGCGCCCGGGAAGAGGTAGGCCATGCACGGGTCCCGCAGACAGCACGCCCGAGCCCGCCGGCGCGCGCGGGCGCTCGGGCTCACCGACCACCGCGTCCTGGCCTACTACCGCGGCTGGTCCGACCTGACGACGCGGGCCTGCTCCCTGGGCTGCGCCGACGCCGTGGTCACGCTCGATCGGCGGGCCCGAGAGAAGGTCTACCGCGCCGCCATCGAGGCGGACCGCCAGCGGGCGCGCGAGCTGGAGTTCAGCGCCTGGATGGACTGGCTTTGGCGCGAGGTAACGCTGGTCTGGGTCCTGCCGGACGACGCCCTCGAGCTGCCGCAGCGGCTGGAACAGCGGCTCCTGCCGCCCCACGAGGAGGCCCCATGCACGCCCTGAGCATTCGCCAGCCCTTCGCTGCCCTGCTTGCCGCCGCCGACCCGCGGGTGGGCTGGGAGCACGTCAAGCGCGCCGAGTTCCGCGGCATCGCCCCCGCCCACGTCGTCGGGGAGCGCATCGCGCTACAGGCCGCGAAGGCCGACCACGAGTTGGCCCCGCACGTCCGGCGCCTGCTCGGGCCGGTCTCCCTCGCCGCTGGCTACTCGCACGTCTACTCCGCACGCCAGGCCGTCGTCGCCACCGCCCGGGTCGCCGGCTTCGAGCGCGCCTTCGCCGGCGCCCGGTCGGCCCGGCTGTGCGTTTCCGAACGGCTCGACGACGACCAGGTGCGCACCGTCCTGCGGCTGTTCACCTTCGACGGCCAGTGGGCTTGGCGGCTCGACGATGTCGTCGCCCTGCCCCGGCCGGTGCGCTGCAACGGGGCTCTCGGGCTCTGGACGCTGCCGGCCGCCGCCGCCCACGAGGTCTGCGAGCTGGAGGCTCTGGCGCGCGACCAGGGGCCGCTCGTGGGGGTCTCCGAGGGGACCCGGCAGGCCCTGGCCGCGAGCGCGCCCCGGCAGGGAAGGCTGCTGTGACGCACGACCCGCTCAACGGCGCGCGCTGGCGGGTCGACCACGGCGACGCGCTCGACGTGCTGCGCGGGCTGGGGGACGGGTGCGTGGACTTCCCGTGCATGGACCCGCCGTACGGTCTCGACACGCTCAACACGGGCGAATGGGACCGCGAGGTGCCGCCGGTCGAGGTGTGGCGCGAGGTCAAGCGCGTGTCCCGGCCGGGCGCCGTGCTTCTCGCGACGGGCGGGCGCCGCACCGTCCACCGGATGACCTGCGCGATCGAGGACGCCGGCTGGCGCATCGCCGACGGGCTGATCTGGCTGTTCGCTCAGGGCCGCCCGCCGTCCAAGACGCACCTGCGGCCGGCGTGGGAGCCGATCGTCTGCGCCGTCAACGGCGACGGGCCGCTCCCGTTCAACATCGAGGCGTGCCGGATCCCGGTCGTCGGGCAGCGGCCGAACAAGCCGCCGATGGTCGGAGAGCCGGCCGCGCCCCTGACGTACCGCGGTGGCATCAAGGGCAACACGACGGACGGCACGACCGACCGCGCCCGTTGGCCCGTTAACGCGCTGCTCTGCCACGCGCCGGAGTGCGAGGACGGCGGCTCCTGCGTGGACGGCTGCCCCGTCGCGGCGCTGGACGAGCAGGCGGGGGAGTGCCGCGGTGCCGGATGGGACGGAGTTGGCGTCACGCGCAACCCGTCCGCGACCTACGGCCACGGGATCCCGGCGGGCCGGTCCTACAACGGCGAGGACCCGCTGGCCTCGCGGTACTTCAACGTCTTCCGGTACGAGCCCAAGGCGCGCTTCGGCCAGAACCACGGCCACCCGACGGCCAAGCCCGAATCGCTCGTTCGATGGATGGTCCGGCTCGGCTGCCCGCCGGGCGGGCTCGTCGCCGACTTCTTCTGCGGCTCGGGGACCACGGGCGTCGCCGCGCTCGCAGAGGGCTGCCGCTTCATCGGGTGCGACCGGGAAGCCGCCTACGCCGAGATGAGCCGCGCCCGCATCGCCGGGACCGCCGCGCGCCCGCTCGGCTACCGCCCCGCCCCAGAGCGGGCCACGCAAGGAGAGCTGCTGTGATCCTGACCTTCCGAGACGGCCGCGTCGTCCGCGGCGCCCTCTACGACCACGGCGGCCCCTGCACGACCGTCGCCCGCGCCGTCGACATCCTGCGGATCCGCGGCCGGTCCGGGGAGGCCGTCATCCTCATCCCGCCGGGAGCTGCGGCGCTCCTCTGGACAGCGGAGTGCGAGCGGGTCGACCCCGACGGCATCGTCCGGCTCGAAGCGGAGTACGCCTACGAGACCCTGCCCGGGAGCCGCCGGGAGCCGCGGGCGCGGGCGAGCTGGGACCGCCCCACCGAGGAGGATCCCACCGCACGGGCCGACTGGAGCCGCGCGCTCCCAACGGGAGGCTGGGCATGAGCGCCGCCACAGAGAAGCTGCCCGCGCCCACCCTGACGCCGAAGTCGGAGCCGGTCCGCCTACTACTCGCCAGCGCCGGGCTGGCGCCGCGCGTCGTCACCGGCTGCCTGGAGCGGCTGGCGATGGGCGCCAAGCACTACGGCATGGAGCTCCACACGCACAACGGCCGGCCCGCCCTCACCGACGCGCTGCAAGAGGCCCTGGACGCCGTCGTGTACCTCGTCCAGGCCCGCTCCGAGGGGAGCGGCACCCGGGAGGAGTGGCGCCTGGTCGAAGAGACCCTCATGGCCGCCACCTTCCTCTGCCGCAGGAGGAGCCGATGACCCGCATCCACTACGACACCCCGATCTGGTGCCCCGACCGCGGGGAGACCACCGTCGGCGCCTGCGTCGAACGCCACCTGGACGCCGCCGCCGTGAAGAGGAACGACGACAACCGCTGCCGCGACTGCGCCACCGGGAAGACCGTCCGCCGCTGTTGGGCGCAGGACGACCCGCTGCCGGTCGCCCTCCAGGCGCACCCCGAGGGACCCTGATGGACGAGACCAACCGCCAGCGCATCCACGCCGAGCTCGACGCGCTGCTCGAGCGCCAGGGCCAGCCGCGCACGGTGCCGCGCACCCCGAAGCCCCGGCCCGCACGACGGGCCACCCGGACGCGCTGGGTCCCGAACACCGCGGCGCTGCGCTACACCCTGCGCCGGCTCGCCGAGCTGCCGGGGCTCCCGGGGCGGGCCCTGGCCCTCGTCCGGGACGCGCAGCGCTTCGCCGGAGACCCCGAGGCCGCCCGATGAAGCTCTGGCCCGAAGGCGCCCGGGTCCGCTGGACGACCTACGAGCGCCTGGAAGACGCCCGGCCCGCCGACGTCCACCACGGCGCCGTGCTCTGGTGCCGCCCGGTGCCACCGGGACCGGGGTCGCTCGCCGAGCTGGTCGCGCTGCTCCGGCGGCTGCGGCGGGACGGCGTCCGGCCGCTCCCCCGCGCCCGCGCCATCCTGCGCGTCGGGCGCGGCGTCGTCGTCGCCGGGACGACCCGCCGGGGACGGGTGCGGGTGTGGGTGCCCTGGTTGAAGCGCCTGCGGCCCGATGACACCGAACGGAGCGCCCAGCAGGGCGCGCTGGAGCTCGAACCGTGACCGACACCCCCGAGACCCCGCCGACCACCGCGCCGGAGCCGGGCCTGGACAGCTTCGACCTCTACGTGCGCAGCGTGGAGGCAGAGCCCGAGCTGGACCCCGACGCCCGGGAGATCCTGGCCGCCGGGCAGACCGTCAACAACGCGCTCCAGGTCGCGGAGAAGATCGTCTACGCCCGGCTCGGGCTCTCCTGCCGCGCTGGAGGAGGCCACGGCGACCCCACCCGCGAGGCCGGCCGCGCCGCCGTCCTCCAGGTCGCCGCGCGCATCCTCGACGTCTGGACCGTCCGCGTCACCACCGGACCCGGGCCGCTGCCCGAAGCGGAACCGGAAACCGACGCCGGAGAGGGGGAGCGAATCCCCATCGCCCCGATCGGCTTCCCGCCCGACGTGGAGGCTTGATGCCCCGCTTCGACCACGCCCGCGTGCGCGAGCTACGGACGCGGCTGAAGCTCTCGCAGACCGAGGTTGCCCACCGGGTCGCCCAGGCGACGGGGAGACCCTGCCGCCGGCAGCACGTCCACGAGTGGGAGAGAGGGACGACCCCCGGCGCCGACTACCTCTTCGGGTTGGCGCGGGCGTTGGGGGCGACCCCGAACGACCTCTACGAGGACTGGGGCACCCCGCCCGTGGACGTCGCCGCCGTGATCGAGGAGACCGAGAAGGCGTGGGGAATCAACCTGCACGAGCGGAAGCTGAAGCGGCCGCGGGTGTAGCTCAGCCCGCGGGGAAGCTGGCACCGTCGCTGGCGCGCGTGGCCGTGCCGCCGGCGAAGCGGATCCAGCGCATGATCGCCTTGTCGGCCTGGCGCGGCAGGATCTCGAGCGTCACGCAGACCCGCCCAGTGTGCTCCGCGGCGACGAGCTCCGTCCCGGACCCGCAGAAGGGGGAGAGGACGACCCCGCCCGGGTCCGTGGCATCGCGGACGAAGTCGCAGGACATCTCGAACGGCTTTTGCGCGTTGTGCTCGCGGGCGGCGCCGCTCTCCCGGGCATAGGAGAGCAGGTTCGGCCGGGTGATGCGCCGCTGCCGGCCCTTGAGCAACTTCCCGTGGAAGGCGTCCCCGACGGCGCCCTGACGGGGCAGCCGGGCCCAGACCCCGACGAGCTCGTGGCGGAGCAGGTAGCACTGGCCCAACACCGCCGTCTTCTTGTCCCAGACCAACATGTTCTTGCAGGTCAACCCGACCCGCCGACCGGCGGCCCAGAACGGCGCCCAGCTCCGCCAGTCGCAGTGAACGTAGAGGAGCCCGAAGACCTTGACCGCCTCTCCGCTGGCGCGCAGGTAGGACTCGAAGGCCGGGAGCACCACCGAGTCGTCCGCGACGTCGGAAGCGACCCCGGTGGAGCTGCCGAAGATCGCGAACGGCGAGTCGACGATCGCGGCGTCCGCGTAACCGCCCCCGAGCAGCAGCCCGCGGACGTCGACCTGCGTGCAGTCCCCGACGAGGAGCCGGTGTCGGCCCAGCGTCCAGAGGTCGCCGTCCCGGCAGAACGCCGGCGCGTTCAGCGCCCCCGCCAGCGCGGTCTCGTCGCGGGCCGCGGCGTCGTCGTCGGAGTCGTCGCCCTTCGCGGCACCCTTCCCGACATCCTCCCCAGCGATCGCGAGCAGCGCCTCCGCCTCGGCCTCGTCGTAGCCCGTCCCGGCGTAGCGCTCGCCCGTCTCCCCGATCGCCGCGACCGCTGCCCGCAGCAACTCGTCGTCCCAGCCGCCGCGCTCCACGAGCCGGTTGCTGGCGACGGTGTAGGCCAGCGCCTCCCCGTCGTCCGAGAAGGCGATCCCGCGCACGACCGGGACCAGCCACTGCCCGTCGGGGGCGACCCGGATTCGCTCTGGCGGTGCCTCCCCGATCGCCCGGCGCTCCTCGAGCGTGTCGAGCCGCCCGTGGCCGGCGACCAGGGTCCCGTCGCGCTCGTCCAGGATGGGGAGGTCGACGAAGCCGAAGCGCTCGAAGGCCAGGTTGAGGCCGGCGACGTCGTGGCCCTTGGGATTCCCGGGCCGGCGCCGCAGCTCGTCGAGACGCAGGTACTCGATGCGCAGCTCGCCGGTCTCAGCGGGAGACGCGGGGACCTGGGGGCGCGGGGCAGGCTTGCGGGCCATCGGGGCTCCTTGGCGCCAGGGCGCCGCGCGGGGGCCGGAGGCCGCCCGCCGTTGGGGTGCCCCTACCGTCGCACAGCGGGGCGGCTGCGACAAGGGCTCACGTCTGCGACGACGGGGGCCGATGCACCGGGGAGCCGGCAGGGGACGCCGGCCGAGGAGAACCCCATGCACCGCCACCCTTGGACCTGTACCTGCGCCGAGTGCGCCGCCGACCGCGCCCTGGACGACCGCCGCCACAACCGCGGCGGACCATGGACGCCCGACCAGTGGTTTTCGGACTTGGCACGGTTCTCCCAGCGCCCAGGGCGCGCCGTACCACGGGAGACGCCCGGAATCGGCGCCGCAGATGGCCCGGAAGGCCCCGGGAAGACCAAAATCGGCGCCTTGTAACCACGCGCAATCTCATCCGTTTTTAGAAAGATGCGCGATTCCATTGACAGCGGTTCCGGGTTCCTGTACCTTCCCGATCGTGAGGTGAAGGGGACGGGCACGGCGCCCGGCCCCACGCACCCCGGGCACGACGACCCGGGGGACAGACAGCGGGCACGACGACCCGCCGAGGAGCCTCCGATGAACGCCACCGCCACGCAGATCACCCCCAGCGCCATCCCGACCACCACCTACGGCCTCGTCGGCCGCAAGAGCATCACGCCGCGCCGCCGCTGCGGCGTGAAGATCACCCCCTGGCAGCTCCGCGCCGCCGACGACGGCGGGCCCGTGACCCTGCACAACCGCCCCTGGAGCGAGCGCGGCTCCGTGCGCGTCGTCGCCGAGACGACCAGCGCCGGCCGGGCGCCGCAGTGGATGGAGGAGGCCGTCCGGATCCTGAACCTCGGGCTGGTCTCCGAGGACGACGCCGAGGCGACCGCGAAGGCCACCGTCCGCCGCCGCGCCGCCGCTCGCCGCTCGTTCTGAGACCACTACCCCGGGCACGGCGCCCGGGGCCCTCGAACCGCCGGCACGGAGCCGGCAGGAGACCGAACCGATGATGCTCACGAAGACCGCCGCCGCCGTGCTCGACGTCCTGACCGCCGACCTCCTCCCGGGCTGCTCCCGCCACGTCGGCGGCACCGTCCGCAAGCCCACGACCCCCTACATGGCCGTCTGCATCGAGGCCCTCGGCGGCTCGCAGTTCAGCGTCGCCCACTACTTCGTGCAGGAAGGCGACCTGTGCCAGGACCCGGAGATGGTTTTCGCGAAGACCCCCGAGGGCGCCTGGGTCGCCTGCTACTTCCAGCAGGCGCTCCCGCCCGTGTTCACCGTCGCCCACGAGGTCGACGAGAAGGGCTACCCGACGAAGATCAACCCCGCCGCCGCCCGCGACCTGGGCGCCTTCGCGGCGACCTGGATGAAGAACATCACGCAGCAGCAGGGCGGGGACAAGGGCACCCTCGGCGGGCTGCGGGCGGCCGTCGCCGAGTGCCAGCGCACCGAGGCCGCCGGCGAGCGCTCCCCCTCCCAGGACGACCTGCTCGACGTGCTCGACGTCGCCATCCTCGTCACCGACGACGACGGCCGCCGCGACCTCTGCACGGTCGCCGACGTGCTCGCCGACAATGAGGAAGACGACGACGTGCGCGACGCGCTGCGGCAGGCCGCGGCCGGGAACGTCGCCACGGTCGGCGGCGGAGCCGGGCCGGCCTACATGATCCGCCGCGCCCCGGTCGCGGTGCCGCTGCCCGCCGCCGAGCAGGAGGCCATCCGGGCCTTCCACGAGTGGGAGACCGAGACGACCCCCACCCGCGGCGGTACCGCCGGCGCCGGGTTCCTCCGCCCAGTGCAGCTCTCCCTGGCGTTCTGAGACCCTGACCGCGGGGCCCGACCCCGCTGCGGAGCGACGAAGATGATCACCAACCACCGCTGCACGAACCCCGGCTGCGAGCGCCCGATCGAGCCCGGCAACTTCACCGCGATCTGCGGGACCTGCCTCGCGAAGGAGCCCGTGCTCTGCGGCGACTGCGAGGCGCCGATCGAGGGGCTGACGCTCGCCGACGCGATCGGCGGGGACGGCTTCGGCGGGGTCTACTACTGCGACGCCTGCGCGGCGAAGCGCGAGGCCCGCAAGAGCTACGCCGCCGAGGCCGACGAGTCCGGGTTCTACTGCCCCGCCTGCGGCGCTCCGTGCCTGCCGACGGGGTGCATCGACTGCCCCGGCGCGGTGCCGGTGGCGATCAAAGACGGGGCCGCCGCCTGAGACCCCGCGCCCGGCACGTCGCCGGGCGCTACCGCCCCGCTGGGGCACACCGCCGGGCACGGCGCCCGGCAAGGAGACCGACCCAATGGAGACCGTGCAGACCATCACCGCCCACGTCCAGATCCAGCTCTCCGACGACGGCCGCAAGGCCGCCCTGCTCGCCGGGCGGGACGCCCGCGCCGTGCAGACCCTGACCGGCGAGGTGCCGGCCGAGCTGCTCGAGCACGGCAGCGTCGACGACGAGGGCCGGGCCGTGTTCGACGCGCGGCAGGACGCCAGCCGCTTCGCGAGCTACTGGTTCCCGGCCCCGCCGGCGGACGCCGAGGACGCGATCCGGACGTGGCTCGCCGCCGTCGAGGCGGAGCGGGCGAAGGCCGCGGCCGAGTTCGCCGGCCGCAAGCGGCGGTTCCTCTCCGGCGAGGCGGACCCCTACTTCACGCCGGTCGAGACGGCCGACCCGGAGATCCGCGCCGAGAAGCTCCGCCGCGAGGTCGACCGCTGGCTCGACATCCCGAACCTCGGGCGCCGCTACCCCAGCGACGCCCCCGCGAATCCGCCGCGCGGCAGCGAGACGGACCCCGCCGTGGCCGCCGTGTTCCAGCGCCGCCTCGCCGCCTACGAGGCCGAGCGGGAGGAGGCGAAGCGCGCCGCCGCCGAGAAGGCCGCCGCCGCCGAGCGCCGCGCCGCGGAACAGCGGGCCTGGACCCTGGGCTTCCTGGCGGAGCACGGCCGGCCCGACCAGCGCGAGCGCTTCGAGGCCGGGCTGCTGCCGGCCGCCGAACTGGAGGACCAGCTCCGCTACGTCTACCTCGGGAGCCTCATCGAGCGGTTCGGCGAGTTCCAGCGCGTCGACCCCGCCGACGTCTGCGAGGAGTGCTGGGATGGGGCCCGCGCCGGGACCTACGAGCGCGACATCTTCACCTTCCGCACCGAGCCCGTCGCCGGGCTGACCGGGGCGCAGTGGACGGCGCTCCAGGAGATCCGCGCCGCGCTCCCCGAGGGCGCCACCGCGGAGCCGCGCGAGCGGATCGGCCAGTGCGACGCCCGCGAGCACACCGAGGAGGGACACGGGCTCGTCCAGCGGGAGGACGTGCTCGTGAAGCTGGCGACCGGCGCGGGCGTCGAGCTGCGGGTGTCCCTCGCCCTGCCGGAGTGACCGCGCTCAAGCCGCCGGGCTGTCACCCCTGGCAGCCGATACGTCTCCCGACACGTCCTGACACACCCCTGCCAGACCCTACCGGATCGCCGATCCGGCCGGCGTGAAGAAGTTCTTGACGCGCGCCCCGGCCCGTGTCACTTGATTGCCATTCGCGCCATTACTGTCACGGCGCCCGGGGGTACCCCATGTCCGAGAAGCCGTTCGCCGAGTTGCCGGACCTCCGCACGATCTCCGATGCCGCGAAGATCCTCCACGTCTCCCTGCGCTCCGTCTACCGGCTGGCCGAGTCAGGGAACCTGCCGACGGTCCGCATCGGGGGGCGCATCCTCGTCTTCGGACACGAGATCGCCGACTACATCACCCGCAACACGCGGCGCGCCGAGGGGTCGCAGGCGGCGGAGGGCTGACCCATGGCCTACACCTGGGCACCCGTCCCGATCGACACGTACCGGCAAGCCCGGCTGCAACGGGCGAACCGTGACCCGCGGACGCGAGACGCCGGTTGGCTCTGGGTCGCTCTGCGGCTGATGGCTCACGAGGCCCAGGCCGACGGACGGCTTGAGGACGACGGGCTGCCACTCGATGCCGCCGACATCGCCGGTCGCACCGGGATCGCAACCGACGTCGTCCGCGCCTGCCTGATGCTGTTCGTGGCGTGGGGCGAGGCGGGCGGTTGGCTCCGGCAGGACGCCGAGGGCTGCTACGTCGTAGCCGACCTCGAACCATTGAGCCCCGCGGAGAAGGACGCCCGACGCAAGGCCCAGGCGGCGGCCCGCACGCAGCGCTGGCGCCAGAAGACGGTCGGAGACGTGACGCCCGGAGTGACGCCTACCGTCACGGGCAGCGTCACGGGTACCGTGACGGTCGCGTCACGCAGTGACGTCACGGGGGCGTCACGATGTGACGCTCGGCGTGACGCTCGGCGTGACGCTCCTGTGACGCTCTCGCGCGCGGGCGCGTCTGACACCGAGACCGAGACCAAGACTTCCGAGAACACCCCCCCCTCCCCCCTGGTGGGGGAGCAGTTGGCGCTGAAGGTCGGAACGGACGACACCCCCTACGCTGCGATCGTGTCCCACTGGAACGAAACCGCAGGGGCCGCCGGTGCCGTCGTCTGCCGCGTCGTCCCAAGGGCATCGACCGCTGCGGGCAAGAAGCTGCGCGCTCGCATCAAGGCTCGCTGGAAGGAACGCGCCGACCTAGCCGCGTGGCGCGCAGACTTCGAAGCGGTCGCCGCGGACGACTGGTCCTGCGGGAGAAAGCCAGCCAACGACGGTCGCATCTACCGCATCGACCTGGAGGCCGCGCTACAGCCCGGACGTCTGGAGAGGATAGCAGCTCGCGTCCTTTCCCCGCCCGGACCCGGAACGAACGGCAACGGCAAGCCCCGGGAGACCGTCTACTACGACCCGGCCAAGGACGAGCTGTGGCAGCGCAAGGCCATACCGCCGCCGCCCGAGGTCGACCACTACTTCGACCGCAGCGCGGCAGGAGATGCCCTGTGAACCTGGACGACCTATGCGCTGAGGGCCGCCTGATCTCGGCCGCCATGTGCGGCGCCGACCGCGCGCTCGAGTTGGGCGAACGGATCCGAACGGAGGACTTCGCCCTGCCGCTGTACCGCATTCTGTGGGGCGAGGTACAGCGGCGCGCGGCGACCGGAGAACTGCTCGCCGCCAGCGCCATCACGCGCGACCTGGAAGCGACGGGAAGTCTCCCCCCGGAGCAGGAGGAAATCGCCGGTCTCGCGTTGATTCCGGACCACTTCCACAAGGAGGCCGTGATTGAGGACGCCATCACGAGCGTGCTCGATCTGGCGCGTCGGCGCCAACTGCGCAACGTCGGGCACGCGATAGCCGAACTGGCCGCGTCCGCGGAAGACCACGTCGCGACGACCGAGGCGAAGGCCCTGCAACGGCTCATCGACCTGACGAAGCGCGGCGGCAGAAAGCGGGACACGTCCATCGCGGCAGCCGTCAAACAGGCCATGGACGAGATCAAGGCCGCTTGTCGGGGCGAAGATCCGTCCGTGGCGCTCCCCTGGCCGAGTCTGCAAACGAAGACGTTGGGGTTGTTCGCGGCCGACCTGGTCATCATCGCGGCGCGACCCGGGGTCGGGAAGACCGTGTTCGGCGCTCAGATCGCCGAACACGCCAGCCGTCGCTCGCGCGCCGCGCAGTTTCGGTCGCTCGAGATGGGCGCCCCCGAACTGGCGAAGCGCTACCTGTCGGCCGCCTCGGACATTCAGCACCGCGTGCTGCGCTCCGGCAAGATCTCGACGCCTCACGAGTGGGACCGGCTCACGGCGGCGGCGACGTCCCTGACCCCGCTGCCCATCGAGATCGACGACGAGTCCCCGATCACGATCGCGGACATCCAGGCCGACGCCCGCCGAGCGCACGCCGCCGGGCGCTGCGACGTCCTGATCGTCGACTACCTGCAGAAGGTCAACGGGACCAACCGTTACGGGCGAAACGGAAACCGCGACCAGGAAGTGACCGAGGTCGCGGAGGGTCTCAAGGACATCGCCAAGGCCCTTCGGATCCCGGTCGTTGCCCTGGCGCAGCTCAACCGCAACCTGGAGAAGCGCGGGGGGGCCGAGCGCGAGCCCATCATGAGCGACCTGCGAGAGTCGGGCGGCATCGAACAGGCCGCCGACAACATCTGGTTTTTGCACCGCGACGAGGAAAGCGGTGAGGCCAAGGTGTTCGTGAAGAAGGCCAGAAACGGGGAGTTGGGGACCGTCCGCCTGCGGTTCAACCAGAGCCTTGTGCGGTTCGAGGACCCGGCCCCTGAATACCGCGAGGAGGAACGCTACCGATGAACGACGAAACCGAAGAGGAGCGCCAGGAAGGTCTGCGCGGCTGGCGCGAGAAGGCGAGCCGGGACGACATCCCGGGGCACGAGGCGTCGAGCCTGTTGCGGGAGCTGTTCGGCGACTTCCTGCCGGAGATCGAACCAACGGCGTGGGCCCTCGTGCGCATCTACGCCGACGACGAAGCCGCGCTGGCCGTGCAGTGTGCGAAGTGCCCGCACTGCGGCAGGGACCACGACCCTGTGGGCGGTCTCGTCCGCGGTGTCGCCGACGCCTGGAAGGCCCCGGACCTGCCGTCCGTCGACCCGGGCACTGACGAGCCCGAGGACGAAGCCGAACGCCTGCGCTGGGAGCGGGGCCTGGCGCCGCTGGACCGAGGAGATCCTGATGGTGACCCACGGTGACACCGCGGCCCGCGCCGCCTCCAAGCTGGCTTGGGGCCGCGCCTTCCACGCCGAGTGCCGCACCCGCGGAATCCTGAGCCCGGCGGAGCTCGCGCGGCGCCTGGACTGTACCCGCTGGTCGGCAAGCGCGCTGCTCGCCGGGGAGACCATGCCCGGCAAGACCCTGCCCCAGATCGCCGCGCTACTCGGGCTCTCGGAGGAGGAGACCCGCGCCCTCGGGCAGGAGCCGCCGCGGGACACCAGCCAGGACGAGTGGGTCCTGCTCGGGCGCACGAGTTGGCACCGCATCGTGGCGCGCGAGGCGGACGGTACGATCCGCTGCGGCTGCGGGCACGTCTTCCCGGCTGGGTCGCGCACCGCCCGCACGCCGCCCGGACGAGTGCCGGAACGCTGCGGAGACACCCCGGCGCCGGAGTCCTTCGGCTTCGGCCGGCAGACCGTCTGCTACGGCAGCCGGGGCTTCGGGGGCGGCCGATGACAACCGTCCGCCGACACCGCCTGTGGTCCCTGGCCCTGCTCGCCCTGGCGATCGTCGCCGTCGCCGCCGGGGCGTGGTGGACCGCGACCGGCGCGCCGACCCCTGCTCTCACCGCCACGGTCGGCGGGGGCGTCGCCGCAGTCGCAAGTTGGTGCGAGGCCGAGCGCGCACGGTCCGCCGCCTGGCTGGCCCAGCGCCTACGAGGAGGCCGCCCGTGAGCGAGGCCCGCCGCTGCGACCGCTGCCGACTGCCGCTCCACGAGACCATCGATGTCGCGACGGCTCCGCTGTGCCGCGTCTGCGCCGCCGGTGGACTGCGCGCCTGGAAGTACCCCGAGGCCCATCACCCCGCCGCCGACGAGGCCGGCCGGGAAGCCCTGGACGCGCCGCAGCAGGAGTTCGAGCCTGCCGCGAAGCCGAGCGACTGACTCCCGTTTGCCCATGCGTTATTTCATTGACAAGCCCATCCGCCCGCGCTACCTTTGGGGCGCCGCTGGGGAGCGGCCCAAGGGACCAGGAGGAACACCGTGAGCAGCAACCCGTTTGCGTCGATGCTCGAGGATGCGTTCGGCGCCGACCACGGGATCGGCATCGAGCGCCAGGGCTTGCAGTACCGCGTCACGATCGGGGACGGCCCGACCCACCTGGTCTCCTCGTCCAACGTCGCCGAGGCGCTCAACGAGGCCACGGAGGGTGTCGGGCGGGTCGAGTTCCTGCGCCTGCTCGGGGTGCCCGACGGCACGGAGCCCGCGGGCGACCTGGACGGCGACGGGACGACCGACGCCGGCGAGGACGCCGCGGAGCCCGTCGTCGAGGAGACCGCCACGGACGACAGCTACCCGGACGACCCCGACCGTTGCCCGGTCTGCGGTTCCGCCGGGGGCGAGGACTGCCGCGAGGGCTGCACCTGCGAGTGGTGCGTGAAGGTCCCCGCGGAGGCCGAGCCCGCCGCCGCCGACTGCGACGACAACCACGCCGCGCCGACCGCGGAGGACGAGGCCCCGGCCACGGACGAGGCGGCACCGACTGCGACGGCGGAGCCCGCCGCCGACGAGAGTCAGCCGGAGCCGGGCGCGGAGCCCGTGGTCGGGTCCGCCCCGGAGCCAGCGGACCCCGACGCGGCGCTCGCCGCCCGCATCCAGGAGTACGAAACCTGGTCGTTCAACGACCTGCGCCGGGAGTACGCGATCCGGAGCGGCGAGTCGACGCCCCGCGGCACCACGAAGGCCGAGGTGGCGCTGGTGCTCGCCCGCCTGGACCTCGCGCCGGCGGAAGAGCCTGCGGCGGCGGAGCCGGAGCCCGCCGCCCCGCCCGCCCCCGTGCTCGCCCCGCTGGTCGAGACCGGCCGGCTCTACCGGCACGCCGACGGGATGCTGCTGCGCATCCTGAGCGACCCCGACTCGGGCGGCCACCGCATGGGCTGCTACCTCGAGCACGGCGGCCAGATCGCCGGCCGGATGTTGGGCCCCACGGACGAGTTGCGCGTGGTCCCCGACGGGACCCCCTTCGAGCCGCCGACCGGGCACGCCGACCCGCGCATCCCGGCCGTCGGAACGGTGCTCTCGCGGGAGCACGACGGAGATTCCTGGGGCCTGCGCGTGGACCACAGCGG
>Ga0209318_1000965_pt1 | contig 21742 bp, 33 predicted proteins | sample RifGroE1_FD_183999 | JGI IMG/M metagenome (GOLD analysis project Ga0209318, IMG submission 183999) | Groundwater microbial communities from Rifle, Colorado, USA - Groundwater E1 (SPAdes) (version 2) | ecosystem: Environmental > Aquatic > Deep subsurface > Groundwater | place: Rifle, Colorado...
TACTTCTTTCATAATCATCACCCCAATCATAACATTCTATACTTTCATTACATTTAAGACAAATAAAACTACTAGAACTACTATTTGTAACGAAATCCATTCTAATCTTCATATAATTCTTTCTCCTTTCTATTGCATATTACAATTTGTCTTTTAATTGGACATCCACCTAAACAATTTAATCTGTCCTTGCATTTTGTACATGAATTTTTAAAATAACTCCTAAAATTTTCAAATTGTTTACTATCCCAAGCATTTTGAATTGTATCATTGCTAATATCATATGACCATTTTAAATCTTGATTGTCAAAACTACATGGGATTGCTTTCATATCAGCAGTAATATACATTGACCATCTTCCTGCTTCACAAGTATCAAAACTATCTTGATTAAGATTAGATGTTAGATTAAGCAATGCAGGAACATTACAAGAGTCAAATCCAATTTTAAAATCAAATTTATTATTATCTATAATACTGTAAAACTCTTTTACTTTTTCATCATTAATATCAAGTACATTATCTTCTTTTCCAAGTCCTACAGGTTTATGCAATAGAAATATAACTGCATTAATGCCTTTAGGAAAACTATTGTTATTTAATCTTTCAATTGCTTCATCAATACTATTATTGCCTAGCACATAATGAATATTTGTTTTTATTTCTGCATTTAATAACATATTAATTGCTTTATAAGTATGTTCTTGACGATACCAAGATATTGCTACTGCACCACAATATTGCTTACAAATTCTAATAATTTCATCTGTAAATCCCAAACCTGAAGAAGTAAAATTAGGGACTATATTATTATCTCTACAATACTTAACCATTTCTTCAAATTGTTCATGTTGGTCTACATCACCTCTCCCTCCTAAAGCTAATTGATAAGTTTTACCTTTACATTCATCAACTATCTTTTTAAAGTTTTCTAATGTCATATTAGGACAATATGTTTTTAATCCATTCTGATAACATTGCACACCAGATTTTATACATAATCCTGATAAGCCATGCTTACAATGTCCCATAATTCCTACATCAATTAATTCTGGATACGTAGTCATAAATGGATCAATTCCAGTGTCTTCACCTTTTTCATTAATAACACCACTTCTTAAATAAAATCCTGTCTTAGGATTAAACATTGAAACAAATCTATTTTTCTTATCAATTTTTCTAATCATTTTTATAACCTCTCAATTTTTATATTGTATTACTATTATATTACCATTCTTTTAATAGTTTGTCAAGATAAATATTTGAATAAAACTGTGATTTTTATTCAGAGTTGATTTGTATACCATATGTAGTATAACTACACTAAATACACTACTACATATGGTATATTATTTTAAATTATTTCTTCATATTTACATTCTGGCATTGTTCCACTTAAAATTGCATTACCGCAAGTTATCCTTCCCATATCTTCATCATAACTAGGTATAAATACCAATACATCAAAACCTACATTTTTTAATTCTGTTTCAGTTTTCTTATAAGGTGTAAAATACTTATATCCGTCAGTTGTTTTAATATCATTTTCTACACATGAATCTGTTTTATGTAATGGAGTAATTTTAATCATAAATTTATTTGGATTAAACATATCTCTCAATTTCTTAGCATTAACTTCATAATAATCAGCTAAAGCAAAATTTAAAGCATATTTTCTACCTTTTGGATTAATTAAATCTTTACCTATTTGTGAGATTTCTTCTAATGTCAATGCATTTCCATTAAACATATCTTGTCTTTGTTGCTCGTTAGTTGAATTAATACTTAATTGTAATCCTGCATCACCTCTAAATAAATCATTTTTAATATCAATAGTCCATTCATTTAATATTTTGAATAGTTGTTTATTATTTTTAGGTAACATTGTTGTAAAAACAGGATGAACTAAACTTCTTCCAATATATTGTCTGATAATTTTTCTTAAATCATGAGTAAAATCAATTACATTTTTATTCCAAGATGGTTCACCCATTCTAGCATAGTGTATATTTAATCTTTTCGTTGCTTTAACTTCTGGATGTAATTGTAATCCTGTTTCAATTTCATTTTTTAAATCATTATATGTAGTATTAATACCTTTACCAACTTTAGGAACGTCGCAAAATTTACATCCCATAGAGCATCCATATTGAGTAGATATAGTGATAACCCATTTTTCTTCTAATGGCATAATTTCACCATTAGGAACTCCATTGATTTCTTTAGTTATTCCTAAAAAATCTGCTTTTATATTTTGATTTTTACCATAATCTCCTATAGATAATAATTCTAATTTACCTTTTTCACCTTCAACAATTAATATATTTCCTGTTGGCACTTTGATATTTTTTAATATTTTCAATTAATACTCTCCTTTATTTAATTATTTAATTTATACTTATTATACAATTATTTTTTCTTTCTGTCAAGATTTATTTTCGTTAATATAACTTTTAATTACATTAACTACACCTTCAATAAGTTTATAATAAAATTCATTTGCAAAATCACTTAATATCATTAAATTTTGTCCATCCCATTCAAGACCTATTTCATCAGCATAATATTCTTGAAGTGGTGTAATTTCATTAATTATATCAGAAATAATTTCGTTTTTATTATAACCTTCTTCTAATTCAAAGAAATTCACTATTTCTTGTAGTTTATTATTCATAAATTATTCTTCTCCTTAACTTTGAATAAAATAAGAGATTGATATTAACTATCTCCTTTATTATTAGTTTCCTCTAAACTTGCTCTACAAACCATTCTATTATTAACATCAACACACATTTCTGATAATGGTACTTCTACATGTACTTTTTGACAATTATCACACCAAAAACTTATTATTTCACTTCTTTTCCCTCTAATAACTTTAGAAGATACTTCTATTCTATTCACTTTGCTCCCATTTTCAAATTCAGTTGTTTTCATATTTTATTTATTCTCCTTCCTATAATCCTTAATCCCAATATCACTATCCACTAAACCTTCATAAAAAGCACTACTACATGTATGATAACCAATCTTCTCATATCCGCTTATAAAAACACCATTCCCTGATGCTGACCATACTCCGTTTATTGCTATACTAATATAATCTACATCAGGATAACATTTTTTAAAATTCAATCCATTAAAATATTTCTTCTTTGCATATGTTAAATATTTGTCACCCATTAATTTTGAATTTGGTTCTGCTATTTGTAATAATCTTTCTTCTAATAATTTATTTTCATTTACTCCCAATTCTTTTTCATTTAAACACTTTCTATATGGCATAAAATATCATCTCCTTAATTATATCTCCTGATTTGGCATATTTTTTATATTATAATATGTGAAAATTGGATATATTTAGATTTCTAAGTTAATGTTATTCTACACTATTCCGAATCTATGAATAAGATAATCTAACATGTTCTTATGTAATAATAAATTTCTTTTATACTCTCATTTATAGATAATAAATTACCTATGAACTACACATATAAACACTAATCATTTTCCATAAGAATTTCACTATCAATTAGTCTATTGACTAAATTAACGATAGTATCAAGCCCGATTCTCGACTTGTTTTTATACTTACTTTTAAATCACATTTTTTAATGCTTTTGACAAATTAATATTTTCTAATCTTTCAATTTCGATATCATGCAATAATTTAAACTTATCAAATCTTTCAAAACATAATTCTCTATTAATAGTTTCTAAATCATCATTTACATTCATAATAAGAAATGCACTATAAATATCACGCTGTATTTTAATTTCTCCAAAATAATTCCACCTTTCATTTATTTTTTTCTTAATATATGTATTTATAATATGATTATATTGACTTGCTTTTGCTTTGTAAGTGTTGATCTTTTTTAACTTCTTATTATTCCATTTAAGTTTATTATTTAATATAGTTAAAAACATAGAAGGTGCTTTATTTGCTAATGATTTACCATATCTTTTCTTTTTATTAAATACTCCATATTTATTTTTAATAATACCTTTACTTCTTGCTTGCAAACCTTTATAATCCATAGTTTCAACTTTAATATTATTACCTAATGTTAAAATATAATTTGCTAATTTATTATGTGATTGTTTCCTTATTTCTCTTTGTTTTCTATATATTTCTTTAAGTTTATTTTGTGTTTTTAAGTATCTTTTAGATTTAATCCATTTCTTTTTATTACCTTTCTTAATTGTACCGTTTTCATTGTATTTATTAGGATTATTTGCTCTACGTTGAATATTCATTTTCCTTTGCAATATTATTTTTTCTTTATCTATATTATTAACTTCTGGTGCTAATTCTAATAATTTAACTTCATTCTCTGAACATATAGCTAATGTTTGTGTCCCAATATCCAAACCAACATCTCCATTTTTAATATAATGCTTTATTTCTCCAGTATCTTTACTAATCTTTATAGGAGGGATGCCGTCTAATATTAATTGAACATAATAACTATATTTCCCTTTTATAATTTCTCTTTTAATTCTACAATATTTTATTTTATTTCTTAATGATATATGAGCATAAATATCATTATTTTTTATAATAGCAGGAATTTTTAATCCCAAAAATAAAATATTTCCTTCTTTAAATCTAATGTCTTGTTTATTTGTTTTGCCTTCAATAGAATTTAATTCGCCATACTTTTTATATTTAATTTTATTTCCTTGATGAAACATTAATTTTTGAAATGCATTAAATGCTCTTTTATGAATTACTTGTGTTATCATTGCGTTAACTTTAAAATATTTTGCCATAGGTTTAGTAAAATAATGTAATGAATATTCTGTTAAACCATACTTATTATTTAACTCTTGAAATATTTTATTCCTATCTTTGTCTTTATATTTATATTTATATTTACAATTATTTTGATATTCTTTAGATTCTCTCATATGATTATACCTTTTATATAATTCATTTATACAAGCATTATAAATATTTCTATATTTTTCAATTATTTTATTTAAAATATCTTCTTGAAATTTTTCTGTTTTTAATGGTAAAGTTAAAACAAAATTTGATATAAATATTCACCTCTTTTATTATTAATTATACAATATAAATATAATATTGTCAATATGTATTTTATCCAACACCATCATTTATTTTCTTACCAAATTTACTTGCTGTCCTTATTGAATCATCGTCTTCCAAAGTAACATTGAATTGTCCTACAATTGCTTTGCTCTCTGCCATCTTTCTTTGATGTCTTTTAATAATTGCATTTTCAATACTATTTTCATTATACAAATGATAAATCCTATTTTCTACTGTGCTAATTGCTCTATATCCTCTTAAATTAGATTGATCCACTGTATTAACATGATAACTAGGTATAAAATTAATATACGTGGGAATATAAACAATGTTAACACCTTCTTGCACAACTATAGGATTACATATTAATACATCAAATTCATCTTTCTTCTTTTCTAATAATTCTCTTCTTTCATATGTAGGTACACTTGCTTTTAGAATAAATGTTCTAATATTATTTTTATTAAGTAATTTTTCAATTCTTTTGTCAATTGTATCCCCATTCATGTATTCTCCACCATTGTTAAAGTTAACATAAATACAACATTTTCTACCTTCGGATACATTCTGTTTGATTATTTCTAATACTTTTTCTTCTTTAGGCAATATAGTATCATCAATACATTTTGGTTGAATTATATTTGTAATATCTTTCCCTTCAATAGTAATAGTATCCCAATTAAAAGGATTGTTCACATAATGTTTAACTATACTATCTTCATACATTTTATAATTAAATGCATTTGCCGATTTAATATCATCTATTAATTTACTTTCATTTCTTTCCATTTCTACTGTTTGTTTTATAGGTATATAATATTCATTTAAATCAGGTAAATCCTTTCCTAAATCATCTAGTGTAGCAAATATATAATTTTCTACTAAATATTTGGTAAAAGTCACAGGGTTTATTCCTTCACACTCTCTGAACTCATTATCTTTAATTTCTGTCCTACCAGAATAACGGAATTCTCCATCCTTTTTCTTACTAATTGCCATCAATGTTCCATAAGTTTTAATAAACTGTTTAATATCTATTACATCATTTGCTTTAAGTTTATTAGAAAATAATCCTAATAATATGTTATGCAAAGACGAACTATATCCATTAGTTACGGTTCCGGTTAAAAGCAATATCTTTTTACCGTATTTAAATAATACTCTAGTTGCATGACCGATTAGGCTTTCTGAATTGTTACTTCTATGCACTTCATCGATCAAAACACTATCAAAATGAATATTTTTAACTTTTATATATCTAATTAAACTACTTTTCTTTGTTTTATCATAAACACTTTGCCATAATACCGCATTGCAATTATTACATTTATAATTTGATTTTTTAGGATTACCTTGAAAATCTTTTTCAGTAAAGAATATATCTTCCTTTTTCCTTAATTCATTCTTCAAAGGTATTCCACAATCTGGACAACATGCAATAATTATTTTCTCTTTGACTTCTTTAATTTCTTTATGAGAATAATATCTTCCTTCTACTTCTTTTTTGCGTTTAATCTCTCTAGTCTTAATATTTACTCCTGGTGCTTTTTTACTATCTAATTTAAATGTTTCTTTGCCTACTAAAAAATAAGTAGGTTTATCAAATTTCATATTAGTTTTATTATATATTTTAATAAAATCTACTGTTTTCTTAATGATATAGATATTTACTTTATCTTTAATACTATTTTTTATTTCATCTTGCCATTGAGTTAAAGTAATAGATGGAACAACTAAAAGAGATATATAGTTTTGTTTCTTAGGATAAAAGTGGCAATGATTTATTTTTGTTGCACATAACGTCTTTCCAAATCCTGGACTGATTGCTAAATAAACTACCCTATCCCTCTTCAACACTTCTAATCCTGCCTGTATAACAGATACTTGACCGTCAAAAGGTTTTAATTTACCTTCAAACATTTTCTTGTCAATATTTTTAGGATTATATAAAATTTTTACATTTTCCTTTAATTTTTCTTTAATGGGATCTAAAAATTTAAAGATATAACTTTGAATACTATCAATTTCACTCCAATCAAAATCATCTTTATATCCTTCTAATTTTAATGCATTTAATTTCTCTTTGAAATAACTCACATTTATTTTATATGCCTTTAATTCAGTAAACATAGGATTACTAGTATAAACAGTTAATTCTGAAACAAAACTATAATTATAATAGTTATTATATTTACTATTTGTTTCTATTTCTTTATCTAATATTTTATTAACAATATCACTTGTAACAGGTAAATAATGAATATTTCTTAGATACTTTGTAATAATCTCACATTTCTCTTCATTGTCCCAATTTATGCAATATTGATTTATTTTTGTATTGTAAATTATTGTGTGAGTAAGATTATCTTCCATCTTATCAGATTTATATCTATAACGATCATCTCTATTGGCATAAATATTTTTAATATTAAATATATCTTCTCTATCTCTAAGAGATAAACCATATGAATTAGATATTAAATCTGCACATATTTTCTTGTTTTTAATATTAATATCACATAATGAAATTAAAATAGGATTACTATTATCTAAAATAATTAAATCTAAATTACATGTTATTTTATTTTTACCATCTGATTGAATGTAAGGTAACATTATTCTGAATCACCTAGTTCCTTTATTTTCAATTCCCCATTTTCAGAATATAAAATATTAAGATATGGAAGACTCATTCTAATTACTTTAGTTTCAGTAACCTTTTCACCATTATCATCTTTGTATGTATTAGTTTCTCTTTTTTCTACTTTCTTTGTTCCTCCTATTACTACGTGTTTACCTTTCCCATCTAAATCCATATCACCATTTACCATTCCTGATGCTAATATATTTGCAATCTCTCCTGGTTTTAATGGTTTAGGTACAGTTAATTTTTCTTCTCCTAGATTCTTTAATTCAGTAATCTCTCTAATCCAATTCCATGCACCATCATTTTTACTAACATATGATTTAGATTTTTCTATATATTGATGATTTTCTTTTGCTAGTTTATAATCAATATAAGGATAATTCATAAACCTATATGTATCATACATACTCAATTCAAACTCTGGTTCTGATTTTATTATTCTTTTTATGTCATTATAATTTTTCTGATAATCCATTGCATCTGTGACGTTGCTTAGATTATATGGATTATTTTTTAATTTGGCGATAAAGATATATTGCTTGAATTTTGCGTATTCTTTTTCGTTTACTTTATATATTGCGTTTTGGAATACAGTAAAATGTTGACATATTACATCTAAACTATCAAGAAAATCATCTTTACGGATAACAAATACCATATAACCTGTTTTGTAGTCTTTGTTGTTTTGAGGGTTATATAAAATTTTTCTATTTATGGTTTGCAGTAGGTAATTTCTGACATTTCTAATTTTATTGGTTTCTCCATATGGAGGGTTATAAAGCATGAGGCTACACACATTGCTAGATATACTCAATTCTTCAAATGATGAATTATATTTATCATCTATATTTACATTTTTTTCTATGGTTTCAAACCTATGACTTTCTAACTCATTGGCAACTAACATAAAATCATTACTATATTTATCTTTTGGGATAAAACTTTTAAAAGTGTCTAACCATAATCCTTCACCAGCAAAATAATCACAAATCACAATATTATGTTCATTCTGATAACTACCCATTTTAAATGTGAAATGTGATTTTATTAAATCGTATTTCTCTTCACGTAACCATTTATCAAAAATAATAAATCTCATTGAGACATTTTGATCTGCTGATTTTATGAATAAATCATTGTATTCTTGTTTGTCAAAGATATATTCTTTTAAATATCTTTCTTGGAGATAATCTAATTGAACATCACCTAATAATGCTAGTAAACGATATGTTTCAAATTTATCTGTTGGAAAAAACATTAGTTTTTGGTCGGAATAAATTGTACTACTTATATAAATCATCTCTTTTCTTTATGAATTAATATATTATGTGTTAATTATGTATATTTAATTATATTACACTTTTAATTCTATTCATTGCAATTTCACAATATGGTTCTTTCTCAGTATTCATCAATTCAATATTAACCCACTCTAAATTATATCCTTCTTCTTTATTTAATTCCTCACAACTAAGTCCGTGCGTACCTGAACCAGCACAACAATCAATTGTTTTACCATCAATAGGAGTAACTAATTTTATTAACCATTTAATTAGTTGTTTAGGTTTAACTGTGACATGAGTATTACCTTCACCTTTTTCCTTTTTACTTGGTTTAGCACAATATAAAAATGGTATAAATTCTTCATCTTCTATTTTTAAAAAATATCTACTTGCTCCACCCATATCTCCATGTTGATTTTGCATTGTAGTAATTCCTCTTAAAAATCCCGTATTAGACTTACCTTCATATGCATCTTTGTTTTCTCTTACTTTTCCACTTTTTGTAATACCACTTTGACTATCTAATATTTCTCCCATAGATGAATCAAGAATAATATTAGCAGGAAATCTTCCTATCTCATTTGCCGGCATTGATTTATCTTCTACATATGCACCATAAATTTTATCTTTACTATCTGAATAGTTAGTTGTTGGATTTTTAGATGCTTTCGCATTAATAATATCTTTGTCCTCTTGTGAAGTAGGAATTCTACACGCATCAATATTCATTGCACCACAATTATATTTTTCTATGTTTTGTATGTATGTACCTTCTAATGGTTTTTGAAAAATAGTAATAGGTTCATGTGCTGGCTTTAAACCTGATGTTTTAAATCCGTCCCATTGTTTTGCTAAATCTGAAGATGGTGAGATAATATAATTAGGTTTTCTATTTTGATCTGACCATTTTACAGACATTTCTTCATCTGTTCTACCATTTCTAAGCATACCTGAAGGAGTTCTTTCACCTATAATTTCTCTTTCTACTCCTGCTTTTTTGTCAAATAACTTTCCTATATCCTGATTTTTTGGAAATCCACTACCATAAATCCAATCAATTTCTTCTACAATCTTAAAACCACTGTCCTCAAAAGCACATTTCATTCTGTGATTTGTTTTGTGGTGTCCGAATATACAAGCATACCCTCCTGGTTTAATAATCCTATATAATTCTACTGCTCTTAATTTACACCATTCATAAAAATTACCTGTATTATCCCAAGAATTGCCACTCCAAACAGTTTTCCCATTTAATCTTGTTAACATAATATGATTATCTTTTAATTCTATACAATTAACTTTCCCAATATATTTATATTTTATTATATTTGTTTTATTATTTTCATAATTATAATAACTTAATGAAAAATGTTTATTTTCATGCAAAACTGATAAAGTAAAACAATATCCAATATCACTTTTAAAAGCATTTTCACTGTTTATTTTTTTAGTTTTTGTTGCACTTTTACCAATTAATAAACATAATTGTTGAAAATCATTAGCTAATTGTTCACTTACTGTATAATAAGTTATTTGATTTTTCCCTTGAAAACAACCATCTGTTTCTATTAATCCTTGAAATAAATATTGTAAAATTTCTTTATTATATTTAAATAATTCTTTAGGGATATATTTTTCAGATGCTTTACCAAGATTACTAAAATATTGTAATAATGATTTATCATAAATAAAAAACTGCGAAACTCCATTATTATTTATATATTGTTTATATTTTATATTTAAATTATCTAAACAATTTGTTATTGCATTTAATTTTCTTTCTTTTTTGCCAGTTAATGAAATAAAATTTTGTTTTTTTGGTTGATTTTTTCTATTTACAACACATCCATCACCTAAAAATATCCCTAATAGCTTCATAAAATGCTTAATATTAAATATTTTATTATTAATATTAATATTTTCTACTTTTAATCCATTCCATATCCCTTGATTAATCATATAAAAATTTTTATTTATTGCCTGTGCTTCAATTAAATTATATTCATTTTTATCATATGAAATTAAAATATTATGATTTGGAGTAATTATTTGGTGTATACTTCTACCTTTTATTTCAATAAGCTCTCCATTAAAATCATACTCATATGTATTATTACAATTAGTTATTTCAATTTCATTTGTTTTATTATTTAATGAATATATTAATTCTCCAATTATTATTTCTTTAATATTTTTCCATCCGTTCACTGTTAAAATCTCTGTGTCTGGATGATAACATTTTCCCATAAATTTTAAATCATAAGGAAAATCAGAAATACCACTGTCAAATGTATCATCTTCATATTCTTTCATTACTTCTATATTATCACCATGAATAAGTTTACCATTATTTGTTTCATAAATTAATTCCAATAATATTTACTCCTTTATTTTAAATTTGTATTCTGTTTTACTAATTTACCCTCCAATTTAATTGTTACCATTTTATATCAAATATAACTGAAATAATAATAAATAAAATTCCTCCAACTAAAGAAAGCACATAAAACATTTCTATATATCCCATATTTTCTATTTATTTTCCAATAACTTCTTTGCTATAAGATAATTAGTTATTGCAATAGAATTTAACGCTGCTTGTTTGCTTACTTCAATATCTCTGCTTTCATAAGATAGTTTTATTAATTGATTGGCACGTTCTAAATTTATATTTTTACTTTCAAATTCATCGCATTGCTTTTTTATTGTATTTATTTTATTTTCAGTTTGATTATTATTAACATTATTATTGGTATTGTTATAATTATTAGAATCACTAAAAGCAGAAGATCGCATTGATGAAGGAGGTATTGCTTCACTATTTGGTCTTTCAATTTTAATGGTATAGCAGCCAGACAATATCAATAATGATATACATAATATTAAAGTTAATAATTTATATCTCATATAATTCTCCTTTTAATAATTTTTACTAAAATATCTAATCATAATTACTATAAAAGAAATACTAACAATTCCTGTTATTAAATATGACTCTAAAAATAATAAAACAAAAATACCTATAATAAATCCTATAAAGAATGTAATTATTATATTGTCACTATATTCTTTTTTCTTTTTCTTTATCATATTCTGAAATTCCACCCATAGTATTATCTATCTCCTTTTAATAATTTACTAATTTATTATATTTTAACAAATATTATATTGCCTCTTTTTAATAATTATTTAAATTTTATTTTATTATAAAGATTATTAACATAAATAATAAAATTATCAAGTGTCGCAATATTTTCAAACAAAAACTTTTCACCAAAACCACCAATTACAGGATTCCCCTTATCATTACATACTCCTACTCCTACTCCTTCTGAATTAAAACTAACTCTAGTAATTATAGTATTAGATAAAATAAAATTTGGATTTTTATATCTATATGATTTAATAAATGTTTTATTTTTGTATTCAAAACCATGTTGCAATAAAAAATCATCAATATCTTTAGATATAACATAATGTGATTTTATTATGGGATTCATTATATTAAACATCCCTGACATATAAAATATCACCTCCTTTTAAATATATTACATTTTGAATCATTATTTTATTTATTATAAATCAAATATCATACAAATTATAATGGCAATAAATGCTATTAAATAAAAACAACTAAAAAAACAATCATCAATTGTATTATTTTTATTATTATTATTTTTTTTGTTATTGGCATCATTATATTCTTTTTGTGACCATTTACTCAAAATATATCACCTCTTTAATATTATATTATAAATATCTTCAGGAAAATATTTACCTTTATCTTTTCCCTTTTCATTAGATAAACCAATAACTCTTGCTACAAATTCATCGCAACATGTGCCAGAAAAAATATTGTCATATATTTTATATGTATCTATATTTTTTATTGGTATGTATATTGGATTTAATTCTGATAACCTTTTAATTCTTTTATTCGCATCAGATATATTTATATTTTCATAATTAAAACATTCATAAAAAGTATTTTTAACGTATACACCTACATGTTGAAAACGCCCTTTTAAATATGGTACTCTATCTTCTTCTTTCTGCAAAGGTATAAAAAATACATAACCATTTTGATACTTGCTATTAGAATATTTTTTAATATTGAATTCTAATAAATTTATTTGTTTATTTATATTTAAACATTCTAACATCTAATAATTTTATTCTCCTTTCTTTATTAATAATTATATTATTTTAAATTAATACTTCAATATATTCATTGTTTTTATTTTTATAAATTTTAGATACTAAAATATTATTTATGCAAAATCCTATTTCTTCCCCATTATTTAATTTTGATTCTACTTCTTTACATTTTAATTCATCTATGGCGAATACATTACCATTATTGTTGAATAATAAAATACCTTTAATATAAGAAATAAAATGCTCTCTATCTACAATAAACATAAATATTCATCCTTTCTAAAATTTGAGATAAAAGTAATATTTTATTCAAATATTTTCTAGTTATACTTAATTTTATGTATTTTATTGCTTATAAACCACTATAAATCAATGGTTTATAACACTTATTATAGGTAAAATCAGCAATATTAGTATTTTACATGATTTTACCTATAACGTGATAAAACGGGAATTTTATGTTGTTTTTAAATTATGTATTATTTGAATAATTTCTTGAATATTTCTTCTAGTACATTAACTACAATACTGTTTCCTACCATTTTATAAATTTGAGAATTAGATATTTTATTTTCTTTTAATATGTAATAATCTTCATCATCAAATCCCATTAATCGAAGACACTCTAATGGTGTTAATTTACGTATTTTATAATTATATTTATCTTCTAAATATAATCCTGTATTACTACCTAAACCTCCACCATTAGTTTTTTGACAACATGCAATTCCTTCACTGTCATAAACTCTATAACCTTCTTTATAATTTCTAGAAAATTCTTTATCGTTATCAATCCATTTATCTGTAGTATAAATACCACCTATAAATTTTAAATCATTTTCTTCTAATATTTTAGGCTGTCTATTTCCTCCAGACATACTATTCAATGTAGGTGATAATCCATCAGAAGAGTAGACTCTTCTGATTTGTTCATTTCCTTTAATATCTAATAATCCTATTTGTAATATTTTATTACCTTCACCTTTATTAGTAGTAATAGTAGGTGACAATCCTTCTTCACTATATACACATCCATTCATACCATTACCCGATGGATTAGTATTTCCTACTTTTAATACTTGAGAATTATCTTTAATACAAACCAAATCCCAAGAATGTCTATCTAAACTTCCTCTTCTTCCAGATCTTACAGTATTACTTATTTCTTTTTCTTTTAACTGTTCAATTAATTTATCAACTTTATCTTGAGATATATAATATTTTTCATCTACTTCATCTTCTAATAAATCTTTCAATCTTAAACCATTATCAAATCCTATAGGAAATTGAAATTTATTATTATCTATATCTCTTCTTATACTTATGATAAATACACGATTTCTATTCTGTGGAATACCATGATCTTTTGCATTTAAAACTTTATAATAATTATTATAGTTATTTTCTTCTAAACTTTCTAACATACATTTAAATTCTTTTTTAAATTTTTTACCTACCAACCCTTTAACATTTTCCATAATACAATATTTTGGTTTCTTTTCTTTAATAATTCTTAATGCTTCAAAAAACATTAATCCTCTTTTATCTTCAAATCCCAATTGTTTACCTGCTACACTGAAAGATTGGCATGGAGGAGAGTATACTATTAAATCAAAATCATCTAATTTCTTTTCATCAACTTTTGTAATATCACCTAAATTTAATTTTTCAGAAACATTATGTATAAGAGAATATGCTTTACTTGCATATTTATCAATTTCACAATAATTAATTAATTCATATTCTATGTTTTGTCTTTTTAATGCTTTTTCAAATGCTCCTAAACCTGAGAAACAACTTAATACTTTCAATAATATTTATCTCCTTATAATTATATTTGTTTTTTATATAACATAATAAAACGAAGTTTTTATGTTAATCTTAAATTATTTATTTGATAATTAGTTATAATTAATTCTCCATATTTTTTACATCCATTTGTTTTACCAGAAACAGAATAAAATACTTCATTATCTTTTATATAATAATCTTTAAATAAATTCCTTAATTCAGAATTGTCATTACAAGTTAAAATAAATTTACCTTTAAGATTGTCTAATTTGTTTTTTAATTCTTGGTATTCATTAATATCAAATTTTACTCTATAATTGTTTTCAGTAGTATCAAGATATGGAGGGTCTAAGAAGAATAATCCATCTGTTCTATCATATTTATCAAGTATGTATTTATAATCTTTATTTTCTATGTATATGTTTTTAAATCTTTCATGTAATTCAAGAAATTCTTCAGGAAATTTATCATAGTTAATATTTTTTCTTCCATCATTAGGTACACAGAATGATTTTTTAATTCTATCAAATCTGCCACCAAAAACAAGTTTAAGTAGATAGTAAAACATGGTTGCTCTATCAATATCATTTAATTCTTCTCTGCTATTTTCAATATTTTTATCAAATAATTCAAATATTTCTCTTGATTTAGGTAAATAATATAATTTATTAATTAACTGATTACATTTATCTTTATCTTGTATTACTCTATAAAAATTAATTAAATCACCATTTATGTCATTAATAATTTCTATTTTTACAGGTTCTTTTTCTAATAATACCCATATTGCACCTGCAAACACTTCTACATATTGAGTATGTTCTGGCATAATAGCAACTAATTCTTTTCTAAGATTTTTCTTTCCTCCTACCCATTTAATAGGACTATTAATTTAAATCTCTCCTTTTATTAATTATATTTTCAACTCTGAATAAAACCACAATTTTATACAAATTTTGACACTAGATATAGTGTTTTATCTTCCATTTACTAACTATATCTAGTGTTTTCATTCTACTTATCATCAATAATTTGCCAAAATATAATATTTTCTTTTTTATTTCCTACTGGAATAGGATATTTGGTAATCTCTAACCATTTATTAAACAATTGATGATTATATAAAGTTAATAAATCATTTTTAATATATAATTTGTTTATTCCATATCTTGCATTGTAAACTTCCCATTGTGATACTTCGTCTTTTAGATTTCCTGAACAAGATAACAATGGATGTCTATACATATGTCTTAAAGGTATTTTTAATTCAGATGCTTCAAACAAAAATTCTCCATTCTCTCTAAATCTAACAACCATATTATATTCTTGAATATTATCATATTGTATTCCATTACTTATTATTAGTTTATATTCTTTCTCTTGTGATTCAATCCATATCTCATTTAACTTATTTTCATTATCTTTTTGAATATTAAATATGTAAAATGGCAAATCTTGTGACTGTGTTTTATGGTCTGTTCGTATAGTGCAGAATTTTAATTCATTTATTAAATCTTTATATTGATTATAATTATTAGGTATGTAAAATTTATGCACATTTAAACCTTTTTTAACTATATTTTTTAAACTATTAATCTTATCATACATATAATTTCCTCCTTTATTTAATAATTTACTTAAAATATATTTTATTATACTGTCTGATAATAAACAAATAATCATCAGATATATTGTTGCATTTGCCTATAAAATCATTTAATTTTATTTCATCTGTGTATATAACTTTCTCAACAATCTCATTTGTATATGTACTTCTTAATTCTTTTAAAATACCTATTTCTTTATTTTTATCCATAGCAAAAGTATTATTATCAATTTTTAATCTTTCTCCATAAGACATGTATTTTAATACTTCGCATATTTTATTTATATTAATATTATTTTTCATATTATATAATCTCCTTCTAATTTCAGTATAAAATAGTTCTTTGATCACGAATTGATTTTACCACTATATCTAGTATGTATATAAAATTTTAGATACTAGATATAGTATATATTTTATTCTAATTCTCAATAATTTCTAATAATTCAACTTTACCACTACATGAATTTACTTCTGCACCATCTCTTACTACAGTCTTAATAATTTCTTCTACTTCTCTATCAGTTAATTCTCCTTCAAAATCACCATCTATATCAATAATAATTTTTGCTTTCATAATATCATTATCCTTTCTTCTCTTCTAAACATTCATTGACTACATTTGCTACTGCCAATGACATTTTTGATTTAAATACTGTATCTTGTTTTAATTCATTACTAATCTTATCAAACAAACCATTATTATTACTAATGATATTTCTAGCAATCTTATGAGAAAATCCTTCTCTAATAGACTTTTTAAATTCATCTAATTTGATAACTTCATCAAAACTATCAGATATAATTGTTTTTAATTCTGTAGATTTATCTTCTATTACTTTTGTAACAAGTTTAATTAATGGTGAATTATATCCAGTTAATGATTCATGAATTGCTTTCTGTATAGATGTTTGTACATTTCGAAGAACATCTAATTCTAATTGAACTGGCATATATTTTTCATTTATTTTATTGTTCATTGTATTAACCATTTCTGTAAGTTTCTCTGTTAATAGTTTATTCTCTTGCTTAAGAGTATTAACTAATTCAATTAATATATTAATTTGTTTTTGTTCATCTTTGGTCATGATTTATTCTCCTTTATTTAAATTTATTTTTCAATTCTTGTTTATATAATCCAACTATTTCATTTATATTTCCTTCAATATACTCAGAAATAATATATTCAATCTGAGATGAAAAATTAATCTGTTTAAGTTGATTCCTCATTTCATCTTTGATTAATGATTTAATTTCGTCATTTGAAATGGAATTTGCAATTTTGTTAAATCTCTCTGCAATAGGTTTTAGGATTATGTAGTTTTCTGTTTGATTCTGATTCATATTTTTATTCTCCTTTATAATTTTCTATATATTCAAGTAATTTCATAATATGTTCTGGATATGCGATATACCCATATTCTTTTATTCTTGTTTTTGCACGTTCAATATCATTATTATCTATTGAATTAATTATATCCCATAATAAATTAAGACTATCTTTTAAACTTGCTCTTTTGCCTTCGTCAAATTTTACAATTGCTTTCATATTTGTTCTTACTCCCTGTGCTGGAGGATTGCCTTTTGGTCTAGTAGTTTTAGGTGGATCATTTAAACCACCTTTAGACATTTTATTTTCTCTTAATTTCATATAACTCTCCTTTATTTACTAATTCTACAAAACTTATTACAATTAATTCTTTCTTTTTTCTTATCACGATAACAACCACCTAACATATAACTAAGAGTTGGTATAATATTGACTATAGGAAATACCATAAAGAATATATCCATTATTCCTGCATTTGTATTTTGCCATATACCATTTTTTGAATGAGATATTTGTATGTCTTTGTAAGCACAATACACACATAATAGATAAAATATAGTTATATAAATTATAAATATCATCTCCTTTCTGTTTTTATTTTATTAACTATTATATTACTCTTCTTTAGCTTATTTGTCAAGCAATTTATTAATTTTAACTTTGAATAAAACTTATATTTTAAATTAATAAATTATCACCTATATATTTTTAACATCCTAAAATATTTGTTTAATTAACCATATTAATAAAACAATTGGTATTGAAATCATTGCTAAAATTGAACCATAAATTAAAATTACAAATGGCAATGATATACTTAATGTCATAATATCTTTAATTTTATTTTTTATTTTAAAATTTTTCATAATTCCCTCCATTTAATATTTACGTGTTGTAATTAAAATAATAATCAATTACAACACGTAGTATGTATTCTTAAATTCAAATATTAATTTACAAACAACACAATACTAATACTATCAATCCTATTCCTACTCCACATAACATCTGAGTATTAAATCTATAGACATAATTACTCATATCATGACATTTATCACATGGGAATTTATTTTTTGATACAACAGAATGATTACAAGTATAACATGATTTTTTAAAGTTAATCATATGTTTTCTCCTTAATTTACTTAATTTTTATTATTTCTTACTTGCCTTACTCTTACCAATACTTGATGCAAAATTGCTAATTGATTTCTTCATATTAGTCATATCATTCAACAATAATGTTATTGCCTGATCATCAGTAAAACCTAATTCAACATATGCATCAAATTGATTCTTTTTAACTGTTGCAGTTGTCAAAAATAACTCTTTATTATTTGCATAGTCTTTGTAAATCTCTAACAATTCTTCACCAATCATATAAACTAATGGTTTATATTCGTTTACCTGTGATTTAATTAACTCCCTAACTACTTCCTGATCTTCACCTAATAATTTTAATAATTCATCCATGATTAACATTTCTCCTTTTCATTTTGATTTTATTTTATATTAAATATTATCTATATAATCAACGCATTCTAATATCCATTCTGGCACACTATTTAATATTTCTTTCGCTTCTCCAATATCATAATCACTAGAAAAAGATAAATATTTCTTTTTATCTTCTGCCATATTAGCGATATGAGATTTTTCTTCTTTGCTCAGTATTAATAAGATTGGTTCTTCTGTTGAATTGTGATATATGTTACCTATTTTAACTATCATATTTTCTCCTTTCTAATCTTCTATTAATTCATAATTCATATGAAGAATATTAGGTTGAATAACACGAAGTCTTTTTCCTTCGTCATCAAGGATAATAAAATCACCTTCAAATACTTCATACTCACCTGTATTAGTCTTAATAAATGGAATAGGATTTTCATATGTGATTTCATGATTTTTATCTTCATCATCACACATTTCTTTACCTTTATCTTCATTTATAAAATCTAAACATTTTTGTTTTGTATTAAAATAAGCGTAATAAGATGCATAATTTCCTGAAAAATCAACACTCCATCCATCTTCTGTACCTTCTTTGTAAATTTCTACATCAACTATTTCTGGTATCCTTCTGTATCTTGGCATATTATTTCTCCTTTAATTTACACTAATTCATAATCATTTTCAAATTTACTAGATTTACATATATATTTCTTATCATCATCAATAACAATATAATCATCTTTAGAAATATACATTTTACCTTCCAAGGTATTAATATATGGTATTTTATTACCTGGAAAATACATATCTCTATATTCATAATCAAAACCATCTTCTAATCCTTCATTATATATTCCTGCGAAAACTATTGAATTGTTTATTTTATTTCTGTATTTTAAGAACATGTTTATATACTCCTTAACCTTCAAACTTTTCTTTTAATTTTAAGTATTGTTCTAATTCTGCCTTTTTCTGATATTCTTCTAGTTTTATTTCATCTTCTTTTAACTTTTTATTATGTTCATCAATCAATTCATCATATTCTTCTTTAGTAAACACATTATATTTAATTAAATCTTCATAAAGATATGGTCTAACTTTTTTACAATTTAAGATATAATATTTAGTGTTTGTTTTATTATAAACGGTAATTTCTGAATCATTATCATCTGAGTATTGTGTTACAGTTAGAATACCACCATCAGTAGTTGCAATTAATATTCTTTCTGCAAATCTATTCATACTAACACAAGCAATAGTTTTACCAATTAATTCTTCTTTATTTTCAATAAAATACATATTTATTCTCCTTTTTTAATCAATTTTATAACCCTTTATAAACTAATTTCTTTGACTTCATACCAAAATAATTATAAACATCACATGATAAATGAATATCATCATATTTTAAATTTACTATCTTTGATTTTCTTGGTATTGAACAACCATCTAGGCAACCACAAATAGATTTTCTACTTACAGTTTTACATTCTTTAATTTCATTAATAAATTCTTCCCAACTTTCCACTTCAATTACTCTAGATTGATGGTCTACAATATTATCATAACTATCTAAAGATAGATTAGTTTCAATTACTTTAATCATAAATTTCTCCTTCCTAATATTTGAATAAAATTTGACATTTATGTTGATTTTTATACTAGATATAGTATTAAAGTTAAATAAAACACTATATCTAGTTTTTTAAATTATTTATTCACCCAATCAACTTCAATTTTATATTGATTGCATAATCTTTTGAAATCATATAATCCTATACAAAATTCTCCTTGATGTATTCCTTTGTCCCAAATACCTAAATTACTTTTGTAATCATCAACAAATATTTGAGAAATTGAACCATCGTAATCTATAAAACAACCATCTTCAACGTATTCAGCAAATGTTTCTCCATCTATTAAATCTTCTACTTCAATTTCTGTCCTATATAGATTTACATATGATTTTTGTTCTTCTGTGTATTCTTTATAAAATGTTTCTATGTGACCATTTTTAAAAAAGAAATACACTTCTCCTTTTATTGTTTTCTTTTGTGTTTGATATTCTTCTTCATAATTATCATCATTTATTGGTTCTTCACATTTCAATTCTAACATATTATTTCTCCTTTTCTTTTAATTACTCTCATATTCTTCACACTCATTAAAATTATGTCCTAGATGTTCCATATATTCTAATGCAGAATCATACATACCACACCAATCAAATATTCTTCCTAATCCATAACATTCTTCAGCACAATACAACTCTGCTTCAGACATTTCTGTTTTATTTTTGCATGTTTCACATTTAATCATTATATTCTCTATACTACTTTACTTTCAATGGTGTTAACTTGATAAACTCTTAGTTTGCATTTTTCACAAACTTTAAGTTGCTTAACGATCTCTG
>Ga0209318_1000968_pt1 | contig 21687 bp, 26 predicted proteins | sample RifGroE1_FD_183999 | JGI IMG/M metagenome (GOLD analysis project Ga0209318, IMG submission 183999) | Groundwater microbial communities from Rifle, Colorado, USA - Groundwater E1 (SPAdes) (version 2) | ecosystem: Environmental > Aquatic > Deep subsurface > Groundwater | place: Rifle, Colorado...
GGGCTGGCGAGCCCCGGAATTCGTTTAGGTATGAAAATTTTTTTAAGAGGTTTTCTTTCCAAAATAGAGGTGTTGTTTGTGGCAGTAAATGTTAAAAAAGATATATCTGATGTAATTGTTAACACTGACGTAATGGCTGAATTGTTGGGCTATACGCGTCAGCGCGTAAATCAACTTGCAAAAGAAGGCGTCCTGGATAAACAAGCACCAGGGCGTTTTTTATTGCGGCAAAACATCAAAAAATATGTTGATTACATGCGTGTCAACCAGCCGGGGAAAGACGAAGAAGGAGCAACCGCCCAGTATTGGGAAGAGAAAGCCTTGCACGAAAAAGCAAAGCGTGAGATGGCCGAGATAAAGCTGGCTAAACTAAAGAATCAGATGCACGATGCCGCCGATATAGAACTGGTTATGACCAATATGCTAGTGACATTTAGAACCCGTATACTTTCTATACCACAAAAGGTATCTCCGAAAGTTATTGGTGTTACTAATCTGGCTGAAATAAGCGAGACTATCAACATTGAATTGCTGGAAGCTCTGACTGAGCTAAGCGAATATGACCCGGCCATGTTTGCCGGGGGTGATGCTATTGAAGAGGAAGACGACGAAGTTATACAGCAGGATATTTAAAGCGGCAGCCCCTCCGCCAAAGCTTACTATAAGCGAGTGGGCAGACCGGTATAGGAAGTTATCATCTGAAAACGCTGCGGAGCCTGGCCAATGGCGCACAGATAGGGCGCCTTACCAGCGTGAGATAATGGATTGCATCACTAACCCAAAGATTGAAAAGGTTATTGTTATGTCAAGCTCCCAGGTTGGTAAGTCAGAAATAATAAACAATACCTTAGGTTACTTTATAGATATTGATCCAGGTCCTTTGTTGATGATTCAGCCAACCATTGAAGTAGCACAGGATTACTCTAAGCGGCGTATCACGCCAATGATTAACGATACAGAAGCCCTAGCGGCAAGAGTGGCCGATTCAAAAACCAGAGACCTTAATAACACAATCTTGATGAAAGTTTTCCCCGGTGGTTTCTTGGCTATGGGGGGTGCAAACTCTCCGGCTGGTTTAGCTAGTAGACCTATTCGCATTCTACTAGCTGATGAGGTTGACAGATATCCTGACAGTGCCGGTGGCGAAGGCGATCCCATTGCCCTGGCTGAAAAACGGACAACTACCTTCTGGAATCGGAAAAAAATATTTGTTTCTACCCCTACGATAAGGGGAGTCTCACGTATCGAACAGGAGTACGAACTTGGTACCCAAGAAAAATGGTGTATTTTATGTACTAAATGCGGTGAGTATCACTTTATAACACTGCGGGATATTCAGTTTGATTATGAAAAGCATGAAAAAAACCGCAAAATAATTTATACCGTGAACGATGTAAAATGGCGCTGCCCATCCTGCCTAGCGGAATACGATGAATATGCAGCCAAAAAACTCCCAGCCATATGGATTGCTGAAAATCAAATGGCCATAGAAAACGGTATCAGAAGTTTTCGGATGAATTCTTTTGTATCTCCGTGGTATTCCTGGAAGCGGATCATCCAAGAATTTTTAGAGTCAAAGAAAGACCCGGAACGGTTTAAGGTTTTTGTCAATACCGTCCTGGGAGAAACATGGGAAGAGCGTGGAGAAATTGACGACGAGAGCATCTTGCTTGACCGGCGAGAAGAATATAAAGCCGATCTCCCTGATGGTGTTTTGATTATCACGATGGCCGTTGATACTCAGAATGACAGGCTGGAATATGAAGTAATAGGCTGGGGGCACGGCGAAGAATCTTGGGGAATTGAAAAAGGTATCATCTGGGGCAAGCCGGACGATAAGAAAACCTGGCTAATGCTGGATGATAAGCTTTCTAGGGTATGGAATTTTTCAGATAGCACCGGTCTGGTAATAGCCTGCACCTGCATAGACTCAGGCGGTCACTTCACGGAAGATGTTTATAAGTATTGCGGTGAGAGACTGCAAAAGAGAGTATTTCCGATCAAGGGCCAGGGCGGTTCCGGAATACCTCTGGTACATAAAATTTCACGGAATAATAAGTATAAGTTGCCGCTAATCATGCTTGGCGTAGACTCTGGTAAAACCTCTACCATGCAGCGACTAAAAATAAAAAAACCTGGCCCGAAGTATTGCCACTTCCCACTCCAGGAAGAGCGGGGTTATGACCAAATATATTTTAAGGGATTAATTTCAGAAAAGCAGGTCATAAGAAAAGAGAAGGGCCGGACAGTAACTGCATGGGAAAACATAGCTAAGGACAAAAGAAACGAGCCGCTTGATTTACGGGTATATGCTTTAGCAGCACTGCAATTGCTTAAACCAAATTTTGAAGCCTTAGAAAAACGGCTTAAGGAGGTTGGTTTGGGGCAACAAAACAGCAGTCCTAAGTCAGCAAGTAAAGCACCTCAAAAGCGTTATGGAAGTGCCCAAAAAACATCGGATTATTATTAAAGACGGTGATTTTATGTCTACAGACAGACTTCAATTAGCTAAAGACCGCCTTGCCGCTTATTATCAGGCTGAAATGGCTGTCTTAACCGGGCAAGAATATACAATTGGTTCGCGTTCCTTGAAGCGTGCAGACCTGGCGCAAATACGCTCCGCGATAAAAGAACTGGAAGGCCATGTTCAGATGCTGGAAGCTCAGGCAAGTGGTAGCACAGCTAGCAGGGCTAGGCGCATAGTCCTGCGTGACATTTAGGTGGTGAGATATTGAATATAGTCGACAGAGCGATAGCGTTTTTAAATCCCCGAAAAGCCTTGGAGCGCACAGCAGCACGTAAAACCCTTGAAGTTTTAAACTCGGGATATTCCGAATCGGGCGCATCGATGCGCAAAAAATCAATGAAGGGTTGGCGGGCAAGCAGTAGTAGTCCCCAGGCCGATATCGACATGAATCTGGATACCCTTCGACAGCGGTCAAGGGATTTGTTTATGGGTGGTGCACTGGGCCGGTCGGCTATCGTTACCCCTAGGACAAATGTGGTTGGGGCAGGACTAAGACTTAAAAGCCGCATCGACTACGAATTTTTGGGTATCACTAGAGAGCAAGCCGACCAATGGGAAAGAAGTGTCGAGCGAGAATTTTCACTTTGGGCAGATTCTAAATTCTGCGATATTTTGCGACTGGATAATTTTTACGAAATGCAATCAAAGTTATTTATTTCTAAGTTATTAAACGGTGACGGATGGGCGGCCATAAAGCAGGGTGAGATAAAAAGATATTTCCCCTATGCGCTACGCATTCACTTGTTTGAGGCAGACAGGGTAAGTACACCTGACACGTTCTCATCATATGGGATGCAGGGCATAAATCCAGATAACGGCAACCGCATATACAGTGGCGTGGAAGTTAATTCAGAGGGTGCAATTGTTGCCTACTGGATTTCAAGTCACTATCCCTACGACCCGGCAAACCCCGAATGGAAATATGAGTGGACAAGGGTTGAGGCTTTCGGGGAGAAAACCGGTCAGCCAAACATACTACAAATTATGGAGGCAGAACGTTGTGAGCAGTATAGGGGTGTACCATTTTTAGCACCGGTACTTGAAGCGATAAAACAAATTAGCCGCTACACCGAGGCAGAATTGATGGCAGCTATTGTCACCGGATTTTTTACGGTATTTATCAAAGAGGGGGAAACTCCGGTATCTGATTTTGCTTTGGCCGAGGCAGTGCCCGAGACAGAGAAGGTCAGTATTGACCCCAATGATTTTGAGTTGGGTGCAGGGACAATCAACTCCCTTCCTCCTGGCTACGATGTTGATATAGCTGATCCGAAAAGGCCAGCAACAAATTTTGATGCTTTTGTTACCGCTATATCCCGTCATATCGGGGCTGCTTTGGAGATACCTTACGAATTGCTACTAAAAAGTTTTACATCTAGCTATTCGGCATCAAGGGCAGCACTCCTGGAGGCTTGGAAATCTTTTAAGATGTCTCGGACATGGTTTGCAAATGACTTTTGTCAGCCGGTATATGAATTATGGCTTTATGAAGCAGTAGCCAGGGGCAGGATTATAGCTCCTGGTTTTTTCAATGACCAGCTAATAGCCAAGGCCTGGGCAAGGGCTGAGTGGCATGGTCCAGCTCCTGGGCAGATAGACCCAACTAAAGAGGTACAGGCTGCTAAGTTTCGGGTGGAAAATGGCTTCAGTACTAGGGAGAGGGAGACGATTGAGCTTACCGGTGGTGATTTTGACAGAAATATTGAGCAGTTGCAGCGTGAAAACGAGCTAATGAAGCAGGCGGGATTAAATCAGCCTGCTGCCGCGACACAGACCGATGGGGGTAATAATAATGGCAAAGGTGCAGATTAAGGGTCCAATAGTTTCAAGTGGAGTCAAAAGGATTTATGAATGGTTCGGTATAGATGCCACAAGCCCCAGAGATATAGAAAAATCTTTGGTTGAGGCTAACGGCGAAGATCTGGAAGTAGAAATAAATAGTGGCGGCGGAGATGTATTCTCAGGGACCGAAATATATACAGCACTAAAGGATTATAAGGGGAATGTCACCGTCAAAATCGTTGGGATAGCGGCAAGTGCAGCAAGCGTTATTGCTATGGCTGGCAAAAAAGTATTAATTTCACCTCCGGCGCAGATTATGATGCATAATGTAGCTTCTTTTGCAAGCGGCGACTATCGGGCGATGGAGCACAGCGCTGAAGTCTTAAAGAATTACAATAAATCAATATCAAATGCTTATATGCTTAAGACCGGCCTGGAGCAAGAAAAACTGCTTGAGTTAATGAATAAAGAAACATGGCTTAATGCTCAGCAAGCAGTGGAATATGGCTTTGCTGATGAAGTTATGTTTGATGATAACAACCAGTTAGTTGCTAGTCTTGGAAGTACCTTTGTTTTGCCACAGGAAGTTATAAATAAAGTCAGGAATTTTATTGAAAAACCTGCCGACCTAACGGAAAACTTTATCACAAATAAATCAAAGGAGGATGAACCATTGGAAATCAAAAACGTAGACGAACTAAGGCAACACTTCCCTGATTTAGTTAATCAGCTTGTTGCTGCAGCAAAGGAAGAAGGGGCAAAGGACGAACGAAACCGGATCAAGTCTATCGACGAAATCAGCAATACCATAGCCCCGGAACTGGTAAATAAGGCTAAGTATGAAGAGCCTATGACTGCTGAGCAGCTGGCATTCCAGTCTCTTAAAAACGATGCTGCAAAAGGCCGCCAGTATCTTAATGACGTGGCTGCAGATAATGCCAAATCTAAAGCTAATGAAATACCTGGTCAGCAAGGTCAGCAAAACCAGGGCAAAGAGAATGAAGCCAAAGAGGTAGATGATGCAGTAGACTTTATTGCAAACTCTGCCAATCAAAGGAGGAGATAAGATGGCGCAACTTCTTAGTAATCTGGGTACATACGTACCTGATAATTTATTTGCAAGTCTCGATGTACCGGTTCTCGTTAAGCCGGTTACGCTACTTACTGGTCAAGGAGTTATTAAGCGTGGGACCGTTTTAGGTAAAATAACTAAGGCTATTGGTGCACCGGTTAAAACTGGCACTGGTAACGGCACTTGCACAGACGTTTCGCTTGGTGCAACTGCTAAAATAGGCACATACACTATGACTTGCACTGCTGCAGTGGGTAATGGTGGTACTTTTAGCGTTGTGGATCCTGATAATATGCAACTTACCAATGCTACTGTAGGCACTGCTTATGCCGGTCCTATTAATTTTAAAATTAACGACGGTACCACTGATTTTATTGTTGGTGACAAATTTACTATTGCCGTAGCTGCCGGAAGCGGTAAATACAAGGTTGTTGACAGTACAAGTGTTGACGGTAGTCAAGTGGCAGAACGTGTTCTTATTGCAGATACTGACACTACCGATGCTGACGTTATTACCGAAGCTTATATTAGCGGGCACTTTAACCGTGAGGCCTTAATTTTCGGTGGTGAGGATACTGCCGATGATCACGAAGTAGCGCTCAGAGATCTTAATATTATTCTGAGCGACAATATTACCTACTAGGAGGTAAGCTAAATTGACCATAAATATCTATGAAACCAGGACAATGATGCGGGCCATTGAAAAGATGATGCCCAAGCAAACATTTCTCCGTGATACATTTTTCCCAAATATCCAAACATTTGTAAATGAGAAAGTTGACGTTGATTTCCGTAAGGGTAAGCGTAGAATGGCACCATTTGTAGCCCGTAATAGTGGCGGTATTACAGTTAGTCGCCAGGGCTTTCAAACTGACACCTGGCAGACTCCTTACGTTGCACCGCAAAGGCTGCTGACCAAGAATGATTTAAATAACCGTATGATTGGTGAAAATATATACAGTACCAGAACCCCGGCACAGCGGGCAATGGAGTTGCTGGGCAGAGATTTAGTTGAGCTTGAAGATATGATTGTTCGCCGTGAGGAATGGTTCTGTCGTCAAGTGCTGCTGTATGGTGTCGTAACAATTAAAGGCTGGATTGATAAGTTTGGTGGTACCGATTATGTCGAGGATACCGTTGATTACCAGTTTACTAATAAGGAAACCTTATCCGGTGCCGATGCCTGGGATCAGTCTACTTGCGATATGTACGCCGACCTTAAGCGTATCCGTCTGGCAATAATTCAGGCTGCAGGTATGAATCCTAACGTTGGTATTATGGCCGGAAATGTGGCTGACTTATTCATCAATAACTTAGCTGTCCAAACGTTACTCGATATCAGGAACCTTACCATTGGTACAATCCAGCCCCGCATTCAGCAAGACGGCATAACCTATATCGGTACTATCGCATCCCTGGGCCTTGAACTTTACACCTACGATGAGTGGTTCCTTGACGACGATGACGTTGAATACCCGATGATGCCGGATGATTACCTGATTATGGGCCGCACTGGTTTAGGTTCTAGGCTCTATGGTGCTGTTACTCAGGTGGAAGAAGTAGATAAAGAGTTTCATACCTACGAAGGTACCCGTATTCCGAAGGTATGGACTGACACCAATAATGACATGAAGCTGGTTCGTATTGCGTCCAGGCCACTGCCTAAGCCTGATGATGTTGACTCCTGGTATGTACTGAAGGTGAAATAATGGCAGTTATCGTTAATCGTTTTAAAGTACGGCGCAACGGCATCGTTTACGGCCCTGGGCAGCCGGGCGGTAAAATTATTACGGGCCTTTCCAAGGCAGAAGAGGCCCGTTTGATTGCTGGTTCTAACGGTACTATCGAAAAATATATCCCGTTTGTGGTTGAAAAATCGGCTGAAAAAGCAGTAAAAGAACCAGCTGGAAATACTGAACCGGAAAACACCGAAGAACCGGAAGAAACGGAAGAAAACACCGAAGAAGACATTTTAAATATTAATATTGACGATTTAATTAAGTCTGGTGATAAGTAATGGGATTTAAGGACCAATTAGCTCTAGATACGGCTGTTTTTCTTAATACTGACGAGTTTGCCGACACGCACAACATTGACGGAGAGCAGGTTACCTGTGTTTTTGACAACGATATTTTTCAGAAAGGGCAGACTGCTGACGGAGTTTATATTAGCATAAAAAAACTATTTATAAAATCCGCAGATTTGCCTGACCGACCAGTTGTTGGTCAACATGTCCGGGTAGACGGCGAATTGTATTTAGTTTCCGACTCAACAGAAGTCATGGGACTGCTTGAAATAACCCTAGAGGCGAATGAGACATGATAGAAGTCGATGTCGGGCAAATGGAAAATATAGAAAGGCTTTTAGGTCACATACCTGGTGCTGTCCCAAAGGCTGTGTCTCGTGCGATTAACCGGGCTATTGATGTGGCAAAAACCGAAGCTGCCCGGAAGGTGCGCGAAACGTATTATATTAAAAATAAAGATATCATGGACACAGTAAAGGTAAAAAAGTCTAGTCCTAGCGATCTTATGGCTGAATTTGTTTCCCGCGGTCCGGCTATGCCGGTAATAAAATTCCAAGTAAACCCCAAAAAACCACAGCCCAAAAGAAAAAAACAGATTATCGTCAGGGTAAAACGGGGTGAAGGCGGTACCATTATGGGTGCGTTTGTTGCTAAAATGCGTAACGGCAGAATCGGTGTTTATAACCGTGTCGGTAGGGCAAGATTTCCAATAGTCGAGCGCTACGGCCCAGCAGTACCGGAGATGTTAGGAGAGGATGGAGTTAGGGAATATATCGAAAGTAAAGCACAGGAAACCCTCGAAAAACGTCTTGATCACGAAATAAACCGCCTATTAGGAGATGACTAATGACACCTCTTATTTTAGTTGACAAATTAATTGAATTTATTACGTTGGTGGTAGTTAATTTTGAGCTTGAATCAAATATACCGGGAATTAAGAAAGCTCCGCAAGTAATATCCGGCTATCTTAAAGAAAAAAAGCCTAAGGAAAAACAAACAGTACCTGATTTTCCATACGTTATTGTTCGTTATTTGGATGATACTGACACAAGTGAAAGTAATACGGCGACTGTCCGGGTCATTGCTGGCACCTACAGCGAGGACGAGCAGGGCGGCTGGCGGGATTGCGTTAACGTAATCACCCGGATTAAAGAGGCTCTCCTAAAACAGCGGTTCATAGGTGGGCCTTTTAAAATTGAGTATCCGATCAAAACCGAGCTGCCCGAGGAGCAGCCATATCCTGAGTGGGTGGCTTTTTTGACGCTCAATGTAACAATTCCATCCATCCAGGAGGAAGGAGGATACCTAAAAGATGTCTTCAATTAATGAAAAAATGCCGTTAATTTATTGTGGCCCGACATTGCCGAGGGGAGTTTTGACCCAACATACTGTTTACCGAGGCGGTTTTCCTGCACATTTAAACAAGTATTTTGAGCAATGCCCGGCCATTAAGAGGCTGTTTGTGCCTGCAAGTGACCTAAATAAAACAATGCTGGCAATATCAAAGACCGGATCTGCTGAGAATGTTTGGTTCGGGCAGATAATTGAATGCTTCAAGGGAGGTGTTAGCCGTTGACATATAAGCATGGTGTATTTATTTCCGAAGTTCCAACTTCCGTTATTCCGCCCGTAAGAGTGGCGGCAGGCCTACCTGTAGTAGCGGGCACGGCTCCGATTAACTTAGCCGCAGACCAGACTTATGTCAATAAGCCAATGCTGGCTTATACATACGCGGAGGCTGTTAAAGCTCTTGGTTATTCATCTGATTGGGAAAGCTACACGCTTTGTGAATTTATGAAATCTCACTTTGCTCTATTTAGCGTGGCTCCGGTGGTATTTATCAATGTACTTGACCCGGTCACACATAAAAAGACCACCACTAACGCGACAATTAATATCACCAGTGATGTTGCTATCATTACTGTAAAGGGCGTATTACTGAGCGCACTTGTTGTCAAGCTTCTTGAGGCAGGCCAGCCGCTAATAAAAGACACTGACTACACTGCAGCTTTCGATGATGAAGGACAAGTTATCATTACCCGTATTGTCGGAGGTGCTATCGGAGAGGCCCAGGCCACTTTAGTAGTTACTTATGACTACCTTGACCCCACTATGGTTGATAGTACCGATATCATCGGCGGCGTGGACGCTACAACCGGTGCATATACCGGCCTTGAGTTAGTTAATAAGGTATTTCCTTTATTCCGTTTGGTGCCTGGTCAGATTTTGGCCCCTGGTTGGTCTCACGACTCCGCTGTAGCAGCTGTAATGACCGCAAAGGCTGGAAGTATAAACGGTCTATTTAAGGCAATAGCCATTACCGATGTGGATGATACTGCTGGAGGTGCCGATCTTTACGCCGAAGTACCGGCTTGGAAAAATAACAACAGCTATACCGACCCTCTACAGGTAGTTTGCTGGCCAAAGGTGAAGCTGGGTGATGAAACATATCACCTTTCCACCCAGTTTGCAGGATTGGTCTGTAAAGTAGACGGTCAAAACGATGATATTCCTTATATCAGTCCCTCAAACAAAAACCTCCAGGCCGCCGGTGCCGTTATTAGTAGCGGAGCAGAGGTTACTTTAGACCCCGCTCAAGCCGCATATCTAAACGGTGAGGGCATTGTTACGGCTCTTAATTTTATCGGAGGCTGGAAACTTTGGGGCAATAGAACCGGGGCTTATCCTGGAAACACGGACGTGAAGGATAGCTTTATCCCCGTTAGGCGTATGTTTAACTGGGTTGGTAATACAATTATCCTGACCTTCTGGCAAAAGGTTGATGACCCCACCAATAAGCGGCTCATTGATACTGTAGTTGACAGCCTAAATATCTGGCTGAACGGCCTCACTGCCAGGGGTGCGCTGCTAGGTGGCAGGGTAGAATTCCAGCAGGACGAAAACCCGGTTACTGATTTACTTAATGGGATCGTCCGGTTCCATATTTATCAGACCCCACCCACACCAGCTGAAGACATGGAATTTGTGCTTGAGTTTGACGTGAACTACCTCAATGCACTGTTTGAATAGGAGGTAAGGCAATGAACCAGGTACCTGAAAAGGTAATTAATTTTCGCGTATACGAAGACGGGGTCGATTTATTGGGAGTAGCTGACGTGGAGTTGCCCAGCATCGAGGCCATGTCAGAGACCATAAAGGGCGCCGGCATAGCTGGCGAAGTGGAGAGCCCAGTACTTGGGCACTTCGGAAAGATGAGTATCAAAATAAATTGGCGCACGGTTACCAAGCCAACGGTAATCCTTGCGCAACAGAGAGTGCATAGCCTTGATTTCAGGGGCGCCATCCAGGTTCTTAACTCTGGAGCAGGAGAGTATAAAATAGTTCCTCTAAAGGTTGTTGTGCGGTGTCTGCCACAAAAGACCGAACTTGGAAAGTTGGACGTGGGAGCCAAGTCCGATGCATCAAATGAGCTTGAAGTTATCTATGTCAAGGTAATGTTAGATGGAAAGAAACTTTTGGAAATCGACAAGTATAATTACGTCTGCGAGATAGACGGAGTTGATTATCTTAAAGACGTCCGTTCAGCCCTCGGCCTATAAAAATAGAAGGAGATATATTAATGCATACAATTAAATTCAGAAAGCCCTTCATATTCGAAGGCAAAGAATATGAAAACATAAGGCTTGACCTTGATTCCCTTACTGGCAGGGACTTGGTTAGCGCAGAGACCGAATCAAGAGTAATTGCAGGTATATCATCTTCTCCGATGACAGATTTTTCAAAGCCCTACAACGCAGTAGTAGCGGCTAAGGCGGCTAAAGTTCCAACGGATATGATCTTTGACTTGCCAGCCAGGGAATTTACAAGTGTCGTCATAACGGTACAGGATTTTTTGTTAGGTATGGATTTAATCGAGGAGGACGCCCAGGAATAGCACTCATGGACACCTGCTTGAGAATGTCAATTGAAACTTCCACTCCAGTTCCTTACTGGCTGTCGCGTCCACTCCCAGAACTAACGGAGTGGATCCAAGTGTACCTAAATTTAGGTAAAAAGAATGGTGGTGTTCGCAATGGCCGGTAGAATGTTTGAAGTAGCTTTTCAAATAGCCGGTAGGGTTAGATCGTCTTTTGGTGGTATGTTTCAATCCGCAAGTAGTCGGATGCGCCAATTAAATCAGCAGACATCGTCCCTGAGAGCAGACTTGCGAAATCTGCAGAGGCAACAGCAGACTGGGACAATAAGTACCCAAGAGTACGCGGAATCCTATGCCCGCCTGACAAGTCAACTACGGCAGGCTGAACGTGCACAACAAAGGTACTCCATGGCGGTAAGCCTACAGCATAGGGTTGGGAACTTTAGAAACCAGTCTCGGGCTAACATGATGGATGCCGCAGCCATGGCGGTTACTCTGGGTGCTCCAGTTGCCGCAGCTATCAAGTTTGAATCTGCCATGGCTGATGTTAAAAAGGTAGTTAATTTTGATACACCACAGCAATACAAAACAATGGAGCAGGATATTTTGAATCTATCAAAGAGGATACCAATGGCTGCAAGCGGTCTGGCTCAGATTGTTGCTGCTGGTGGTCAGGCTGGAATCGGTAGAGACGAGCTCGCTGCATACGCTGAATCAGCGGCAAAAATGGGTGTGGCTTTCGATATATCAGCAGAAGACGCCGGCCAAACTATGGCCGAGTGGCGCTCTGCATTTAAAATGAATCAATCTCAGGTAAACACCCTGGCAGATCAAATAAATTTACTCGGAAATACGACTGCAGCTTCAGCTCCTAAAATATCCGATGTGGTGCGAAGAATAGGGCCATTGGGAGATGTCGGAGGGGCCGCCGCCTCACAAATCGCTGCACTTGGTGCAACGATGGTAGGAGCTGGTGTAGCAGAGGAAGTAGCTGCCACCGGTATAAAAAACATGATCCTCTCCCTTGTTGCCGGTGATGCAGCAACAAAGAGCCAATCCGAAGCATTTCAGATGCTAGGCATGGATGCTAAAGAGATGGCATCTATGATGCAAGAGGATGCAGAAGGATCAATAACTAAGGTTTTTCAAGCCCTACAGAAGCTGCAAAAAGAGAAGCAAGCATCTGTTTTATCGGAGCTGTTCGGAAAGGAGAGTATCGGGGCCATTGCTCCGTTACTAACAAACCTAGAAGGGTTGCAAGAAAACCTGAAAAAGGTTGGCGACGCTACTCAGTACGCAGGCAGTATGGAGAAGGAATTCGCTGCCCGTTCGGCCACCACAGAGAATAACTTACAGCTTTTGAAAAATAGAGCTGAATCGCTTGCAATCACAACAGGTAGTATACTTTTACCACCATTAAACAGCCTAGTTAATAAATTATCAGTAGTGGGAGAAAGAGTTTCAGCGTTTACAGAAAAACATCCAACACTAACTAAGGTAATGGTCATTGGTGCTGCATCAGCACTAGGATTTGGCATAGCCGTAACCGCATTGGGGTATGCGGCCAGTCTGGCCATATCTCCATTTGTTAATCTCTATGCCTGGGGAACCAGAGTGCAATTAATGAGTAAATTAAGTGCTGCGGCAACTAAGACATGGACAGCTGCTCAGTGGCTATGGAACACTGCTATGAGCATGAACCCTATTGGTCTGGTTGTAATGGCTATTGGTGGCCTAATTGCAACCGGTGTTTTGCTTTATAAAAATTTTGATACCATACGAAATATAGTAGATAACCTATGGGGTGTTTTTAAAAGAACATTTCCCGGTGCGGCAGGTTTCATTGAATCTGTCGGCCAAAAAGTGGGGGCACTATGGGACAAACTAAAAGGATTTTGGAGGTGGCTATCAGGCGGCGGCTCCAAAAGTAGTAGTGGCGGAGGCGTAACCCCTGAAGCTATGGAGCGATATGCATTCGGAGGGTTTGCCAACCGACCATCCATATTCGGTGACGGGCCAGGGCTGGAGGCAGCCATTCCGATTGATGGTTCGTCCCGTTCCCGTAGCATATGGGAGCGCACCGGTGAAATGTCTGGCTTTAGTAGCGGAACAAATATCCAGGTAACTTTTGCCCCGGTAATACACGGCGCAGGTCCGGAAATTATTCCAGCACTCAAAGAACAGCAGCGTAGCTTCATGGATCAGCTTGGGGATATAGCGCATCAGAAAAGGCGGGTTGCCTATGGCTAATACATACACGACAATCCAGGGTGATATGTGGGACGGAATATCGTTCAAGGTGTACGGCAGCGAATACTGTATTTCAGAGCTTATTGAAGCTAACCCTGACTATCGTGAGATAGTTATTTTCCCAGCCAATATTAGCCTAAGCGTACCTGATATTACTATTCCAACTACACAAAGCCTGCCCCCCTGGAAAAGGAGTAGTTGATGAAGGCCAGGCGTGCGAGATTGCAGTTAATATATGATAGCGTAGATATTTCCACAGACATACAATCTCACTTAATCAACTGGACTTTCACTGATAATTTAAGTGGTCAGGCTGATGATTTACAGGTAACGCTGGAAGATCGGGAACAGCTTTGGATTGGTCCCTGGATGCCTGATAAGGGAGCCACACTAAAAGCTAAAGTTATCCGCGAAAACTGGGAGCAGGATGGGCAAGTGGATGAGCTTTCCCTGGGGCAGTTCGAAATTGATGAAATAGAAAACAACTATCCTCCCTCTACTGTGGCTATTAAGGCAATATCAATACCAGAATCATCTTCCCTGCGCGGAGAGAATAAAAACCGGGCCTGGGAAAAAACAAAGCTGTCTGTAATCTCGAAGGATATCGCCAGCGGAGCTGGACTGAAGCTTTTTTATGATACTAATGACGACCCTGAATATGACCGGATAGAGCAGACCGAAGAAACGGATCTGGTGTTCTTGTTGCGACTATGTAACGATGCCGGTCTCTGTTTAAAGGTTTCCGATGCTCAAGTAGTCATTTTTGATGAACAAAAATATGAGCAGCAAGAACCGGTTGATACCATAATAAAGGGCCAGGCACGTATAAAAAATTATCGAGGAAGAACAACTTTAAGTGGTTTGTATAAATCATGTCGAGTTGAATACCAGGACGCCGGCAAAAAACAGAAAATAAAATACGAATTTACCCCACCGAACCCGCCGAAAATCGGTAGGGTTTTAGTTATTAATGAACGAGTATCGTCGATTAAGGAAGCTGAAAGGTTAGCTAAAAAACGTTTACGCCAGGAAAACAAGAAAGGTATAACGTTTTCAATCACGATGATGGGTGACATCAAATACCTGGCTGGTTTGACGGTTAACCTGTTAGGCTTTGGTGTGTTTGACGGGAAATATATTATTACTCAAGCTACTCACGGCCAGCAAAGTGGCTATGAAGTTAAATTGGAGTTGCAGAAATGTTTGGAGGGATACTAATGGACCCGATTTTAAAAAACTTAATACGTGTCGGTATAGTATCTTCAATAAACCCTGCTAAGTGTACAGCCCGAGTAGCTTTTGAAGACCGGTCCAGTGTAGTATCATTTGACCTGCCCATCTTAGTACGGGGATCCTTTCAAAACAAAGATTACTGGATGCCAGACCCCGGTGAGCAGGTGGTGTGCCTATTTTTACCCTCTGGGAATGCTCAAGGTTTCATTCTGGGATCTCTGTATTCTGAAAAGGATAGTACACCGGTAACCGATGGAAACAAGCGACACGTAGCCTTTTCAGACGGCACAAAAATTGAGTATGATCGCGAAACGCATACCCTGACTATTGACGCAGCAGGACCAGTAAATATAGTCGCCGCTGACAATATAAATGTAATCGGTGATGTAGTGGCAGATGGAATAAGTCTTAAAACGCATACTCATAGCACGCCAGCTGGTAATACCAGTCCTCCTTTAGGTGGTGCATAACAGTGGCAATTGGCAGTTTTGGAGATATAGTTTTTGAGGTATCTGCCGAAAAAATTAGGACATTTGACAACTTTGTCCGCAGCAGTGCCGGTCGTTGGTCAGAACATGAGGTTATAAACCAAAAACCACCGTCTGAGTTTATTGGACCAGGGCTTGACTCAATCAGCTTTTCGATGCGATTCGATGTCCAATACGGCATGAATCCACGCGTTGAGATGGAAAAATTACTTATTATGGAGCGTTCCGGGCAAGCAGAAATCTTGATTATTGGTGGCAAAGGCCTGGGCATAGATAAATGGGTTATAACTAACTTAAAGCAAAACTGGCAAACGGTAGATAATCAAGGCAATGTTTTGGTCGGTGTTGCTGAGGTGACTTTAAAAGAATACGTGTAGGTGGTGGGATAGGTGGCTGAGTATGACGTAACGGAAACTTTAGAAGAAATCGATTTTGGTGCGACCGGAGTAAAAGAAATTCTTCAAAATGTGCGAATGATATTGGCGACACCGATAATATCCTGCCCCATGAACCGTAATTTCGCATGGAGCCCTGACGTTGATGGCCCAATTAATATTGCTAAGGCTAAGATTACCGCCCGAATTGTGGCTGCCATACGTGAGTATGAACCCAGGGCACAGGTAACAAGCGTATCCTACCAGGGAGATGGTCAAAATGGTACTCTTAAGCCCTTGGTGAAAGTGAGGGTTGCTGATGTTGCTGCCGCGATTTAATTTACCGGAAATCAGTTTTGCGGAAAAATCAGCCGCGCAAATAGAGACTGATATACTCAATTGCTATAAAACGCTAACCAGCCAGGCACTGGGTAAAGCAGACCCTCGGAGATTTTTTTTGCAGGCAATTATTCCAATTCTTGTTCAGCAGCGAGTTTTAATTGACTTCAGTGCCAAGCAAAACTTACTTGGATATTCAACCGGTGATTATTTGGACCAGTTGGGTGCTTTTACTAATACAACACGTTTGCCAGCCACAGCTGCAATAACTACAGAAAGGTTCACGTTGTCAATAGCGACACAGCAAACTATCCCAGCCGGTACAAGGGTAACGGCAGGGGATGGTATTTTTTTTGCTACTAAAGAGGATGTTATTGTTGAGGCAGGGCAGTCGTATGTAGATGTAGAGGCCGAATGTACTCAGACAGGGATTGCTGGCAATGGTTATGTATCAGGTGAGTTGAATCAGCTTGTAGACCCTCTGCAGTGGGTAGCATCAGTATCTAATATAACGGAGAGTGAAGGCGGTGTAGATGAAGAGAGTGACGATTCCTATGCTGCTCGTATTCAGCAATCGTCGGAATCATTTTCTGTGGCTGGACCAACCGGAGCATATCAGTACTGGGCAAAAACAGCTAGTCAGTCAATAGTCGATGTTTTGATTCGTAGTCCTTCACCAGGAGTCATTGAAATTCGGCCACTGCTGGTAGGGGGAGAAATGCCTAGTCAGGAGATACTTGACCTAGTGCTTATAACTTGCAGTGACAGCAAAATTAGACCCTTAACGGATAATGTTCAAGTATTAGCTCCTGAACAGGTATTTTATGATATATCTCTTATTTACTGGATATCGTCTATAAATTCAAGTACTGCTGGCAGTATCCAAAGTAAGGTTACCCAAGCCATAGAGGACTACAAACTATGGCAAAAATCTAAAATGGGTCGAGCAATAGATCCATCTGAATTGATTACCCGCATTAAAAACGCTGGCGCTAAACGTGTGGTCGTAACATTCCCGGTATACCAGCAAATCTCTGAATACCACGTAGCAAAAGAAAATCTAGTTACGGTCATTTATGGAGGCCTTGAAAATAACTAAGCAAGGCGCCGGGTAGGAGGGGTATATGGTAGCGCAAATTAATGTGGATTTTTCAAAGGGTAAATATACCAGAACGCAATTTGACGGGAGTTTACTAAAGTTAACCGGTCCTACTGTTATTACTTCCAATCCAACGAATACGACATACTGGCATCAATCTGGACAATCATGGGAATTGGAAGGTGATAAAGCCACGATAGATTCAAATGCCGGTAGTAATTATTTGTCGCTGACATATAATCTCAGACAAGAAATCGCCACCACGTACCCGATTCTATTTAGAATTAAAGCAAAAGGTGATAATATCGGCGGTTCCGGAAACTATTCCGATTGGGGTATCCAACTACGAGTAACTTTTACTGATGCTGGACTTTCAGGGGGATACGAAGAGGTTCACCATGCATTTCCTCTGGGCACATGGGATGAACAGCAGTTTTCTGTTTTATATACACCTACTCAGTCAGCCCGGTATATTTATGCTTATGTCTATACCAGAAATTATACTGGGAAAATTACCGTTTGGGATTTGGAAGTCATTGAGTTAAAAGCAGAGAAGAATGTTTATGGTGAGTGGGAAAGCGAGGTCATCGATCTTTATAAAGATCTGAATGCCCCAGTAAAGACAAATACTATTCGTTTAATTAAAATTGCTTTTAAATACGGTGATCTTTTCAATGTTGACGATCTCTACAGACTTGATCATAGTTTTGATAGGTTATCTCAATTTGATATGATAATCTGTGAAAATCCTACGAAGCTAGATTCGCAAGAACAAGAAGTCGCCATAAGGTTAGTTTCTAACGGAAAGACGGTGTATGGGTACACCTATCTCGGAAGTACGGAAGATATCCCTTTGCTTGCTGATGCCGATCTGAAAAACCATATCGATCAATGCGCTAATTTGGGCTTTAAGGGCATCTTCATGGACATGGCCGGATATGACTACGGCGTAAGTAGAGATAGGCTGAATACTTATGTAAATTACGCCCATTTAAAAGGCCTTGCTGTTATGGCGAATGCTTGGACTCCCAGCAATTTGTTATCCAGTGATATTGCTACACTTAACCCAGCAGGCACACCCACGCATCTAGGTGTTGGTGACTGGATTTTGCTTGAAAGTTTTTTCTCTCGCGGCGATAGTACTTATGCAAACCCAACATTAATTACTACAAAATATATCCCAAGTATCACCTTAGCCCATTCTCTTGGGGTGAAGGTGGCCTCTCTGGCCTACATGTTTGATGGTAAAACAATAGCTGAGTCATTACAAGACTGCAATCACTCATATCTCTTGTCGCTTATCCTTGGAGTAAGTGGGTGGTCGTATGGCACTACGGATTTTACTGTATCGGAGATCCCAGACATAAGTTTTGGGAGGAATTTTGTTGGTTATGCGGAGCAGGTATCTGCAGATCGATGGGAACGTGAAACGGACCAAGGAATTGTATGGATGGAGTGGTCTTCGAGCGTAAGAGAATCAGGAGTATATTCTACTACTGATGTGCTTTCATTTTCTCAGCCAACTGACCTTGAATCAAAAATTGAGGGAACTTCCAAATTAACGTGGTTTACGAGTTCGGATAAAGAAAACTGGGTTAAGTGGATAAATGACAAACCAGGTCAATACGTAAAGTTAGAGGTAGAAATTTATTCATAAGTGGGGGGATATAGGTGATTGATATATATACGGTTAAACTGCTAGATATTTTACCCGAGTCAATCAGAAGTGACCCCCAGGTGCGAGCCATGTCAGAAGCTATCTCCTCAGAACTACGGGCCGTTTCCGCCGCGATAGCAGAAACGATCCTTTTGCCCAGAATTGATGAGTTGGCGGAGGAAATTGTTGATTTGCTGGCATATCAACAACACGTAGACTTCTATGAAGCGGATCTGGTGCTTCAGCAAAAACGGGATCTAGCGAAACAATCCGTAGCATGGCATCGGCGAAAAGGAACAAAATGGGCGGTGGAGCAGGTTGTTTCTATTATCTTTCAAAATGCTATTGTTTCGGAATGGTTTGAGTATGGCGGGGAACCATATTTTTTCCGAGTTGAAACAGAAGAAACTCTTAAGGCGGAAACGGACCTGGATCGCTTGGTGCGCCTTATAGATGCAACAAAAAACACCAGGTCCTGGCTTGAAAATATCACTATAAAACGCACCATCAATATGGGCTCAAGTTTAGGCGGATTATTTTCCGAATATAGGAAAACGGAGATTTACCCATTAACCTTCATTATGCCGGATATTGATAGCAACCAGTATTATTCTGGTGTAGCTTCTTGTTGGAACAATACAACCATAGGAAGCCCATACCCGAGTTAGGACGATACTATTGCTCAAGATGAATCATATCTATTAGACGAAAACATATCATGGAACGAATATTCCGGAGCTGAAGAACTTATTAATTATCTTTTCAACACTACTTCAATTTAACGTATAACGTATGACCAGGAGGTGATTTAATTTGGCTGAGTATACGGGCATGATTTTGACGAATTTGGGCCGTGACCTGCAAGCAAAGGCAGAAGCAGGAACGGCCTTAAGTTTTACAAAGGTAAAAATAGGCGACGGGCAAATTATAGAGGGGCAAACTCTGGAAGAATTAACCGACCTGGTTCACCCTCTCAAGATACTGGACATAATCAGCGTCCTGGCCGAGGGCGGGGGCCTTTGCCGGATTGTTTCGAGTATCACGAATACTGGCATAACGCAGGGCTTTTATGTCCGTGAAGTCGGGCTTTTCGCCATAGACCCTGATCTAGGAGAGATTCTATACGCTATTTCAACAACGTCAGCGGCAGACTATTTGCCGCCTGAGGGCGGGGCCACAGTAGTAAATAACCAGTTCGACATAATTGTTGTTGTAGGCAATGCAAGTCAAATTACAGCAACAATATCCGCTACTGGATTGATTAACATGGGTATGTTTCAAGCCCAACAGTACGAGAACATAATTAAAAATGGTGACTTTTGGGGTTGGGCCTCAGATAATGGTATACCTGATGGGTGGGCAGTTATTAATAGCGATGTTTTAAACAGTTATGATGTCAGTATCATATACTGGCTAACCGCACCCGCATGTATGAACTTAATAAAGAATGCTGTCGGTAGTGAAATGTCGTTATGTCAAACTGTAATTGACGCTGTTATATACAGATTGAAAGGCAAGAAGGTTTCACTAACAACTAATATCAAGACATCTGTCTCGTCCGGTGTGCACGCAACAATACAATTCCTAGATACATCCAGTGAGGTAATATCCACCCATCACTCCGCTCATCATACTGGCAGTGATGGGTATGAGGAACTCACTATCTCAGTAGTTGTCCCGTCGAATACTTATACAATAAAAGTGTTTGCCGCTGCCATTGATAGTGATGCTCCTATTGGAGTCGTATATATTGATGAAGTAACGCTTGTGGCTGGCGAGGTCCCCATGCCTTTTACTAACCATCCTAATGACCAATATATAAAAGCAGTAGAATGTCAGTTGGGTGGAGATGATTCGTATTTTAGCCTCCCCAGAATGCAGGTTGGTTACACAATAATCAACGATATTGGGGCTGGGTTAGTGGGTACTATAGCTGTTACTTATCCCTCTACGTTTTCTAATATACTTTCGGTTGTGACTACTATTGATGATGCCGACCCCAGTAAGTACAAAGTTTCTGTCAGCGACGTAACCGTAACAGGATTCAATCTGCACATCCATAATGGGGATTCGGTTACGAGGTCCCTAAAGGCATGTTGGATCGCTATGGGGGTGAGCTAATGGCAGTTAACTATGTGAAACAAAAGAGTGTACTGGAAATGGGCGAAAATGGCGGTAAACGCTCCCCAAAAGTATGGTTTGACGGTGAAATAATTGTAAATGGTTTAGAACTGCAGCTACCGGCTACTACGTTTTATTATCGCGGCGAGCAGGTAACCACTCAAGCGTATAGCTGGGAACTTCAGGCAGACCCCGATTATGCTAAAAATTTGTATGTCTACGTCGACCCCACTGACCCGGATGGGTGGATGTTGGATGAGGTATTGCAAGATGGAACACATCAACAGACGGAAGTAGCCATGCTGGATAATAAAGGCCCTGTGAGCGGTAAAGTTGCTTGGGGGTATATTCCTGCTGCTGGAACGGAAATAGAATTGACTGTACTAAAACATGTATCGGAGGGTAAGTAAATGAAGCACACAAAAGGCCAGGTACACGAGAAGTCGGAGAGCGAATTGGAATACCTTAAGCGCAGGGTGGAACAGTTGGAAAAGGAAGTGCAAAAGCAAAACCCTGACTATGTAACACCAAAGCGAGTTAAGGGGGATGAATAATGGTAACATTGAATGCATTGCGTGATTACTGGAAAAATGTTTCCGATGCTATAGTCACCCTTGGTTCGGCTGCCCTAGGTAAAGCCATGCAGGTGGCCGGTTCGGACGGGGCTATAGCTAGGGTGCTTAAGACAGATACTGACGGTGTTCTGCTTAGCAAGCTAACTGGTAGTAATGCGGTAGAAGGGATTGCGGATTTTCAATTAAATATACAGGGTGTTTTGTTGGCTAGTGGCGCAAGAAATGTAAGTACATCATGTGCCAAACAAATTAATAAAAACGCTAGAG
>Ga0209318_1000969_pt1 | contig 21623 bp, 18 predicted proteins | sample RifGroE1_FD_183999 | JGI IMG/M metagenome (GOLD analysis project Ga0209318, IMG submission 183999) | Groundwater microbial communities from Rifle, Colorado, USA - Groundwater E1 (SPAdes) (version 2) | ecosystem: Environmental > Aquatic > Deep subsurface > Groundwater | place: Rifle, Colorado...
GGTTTGTATCTGCTGAAAGGGCTTTGTGTGGGAAATAGTAGACACTACACTACTCGAATTAAGGTATTTGTTAAGGATGTGGCAACACAGTTTGACTTAACATCGATCATGGGCAATTGGAGCTAAATCAAAATGCTTACCATGTGAGGTGCAAATCCTCACCTAAAGTATATGAAATTGTTTATTTATTTGGTATATTGCCAGCCTGTAAAGGTGAGACATTAAATTGATTGGTGAAATTTTACCAATGGTATGCCACAGCCATATAAATGTGGGATTTATTATGCATCGTCCGATTAAACCACAACCTTCTGAGAGTACCCTTAAATTAACTTAAAGTTTGGATAGTGGGAGGACAAAACACAGATAAGGATTTATAAGTTTTGCCTGTCTGTGAGGATAAACTTATCGTGAAGCATGTATAGTAGCCTGTCGTATATGTGGATGATTTACTGCTTGATATAAGTAACAGGAGTTTATATGTGTGGCGGTTTATGCCAAAGGTAAAATAAAGGCTCTTTCCGATGTAGATTGAGTCTTTACTTTCGTGTGAAATTAAATAATCACAAAGGAGGTGAAAATATGAAAGTAAATAGAATAGAGCAGCATAATATAAACAAAAATAATAAAAATTTTAAAATTATTGATAACTTGTGCTTCAAATCAAAAAATGTATATAATTTTGCAAACTATATAATTAGGCAGGAATTTATAAACAACAATATATGGATTGGATATAATCAAATAGCTAATATAGTAAAAGAATCTGAACCATATAAAGATTTGGGCAGTAATGTTGGACAACAAACTTTAAAAATACTTGATAAGAATTGGAAATCTTTCTTTGTTGCTATAAAAGATTGGAGTAAAAATCCAAAAAAATATTTAGGAAAGCCAAAATTACCAAAATATAAAGAAAAAGACGGAAGATTTGTATTGGGCATTGATAATATAAAAGCTCATTTAGAAAATGGATATTTAAGATTTTCTTGGAAACCTCTTAAACCATTAAATAATATATACAAAACCAATATCAAAGGAAAACTTATACAAGTGCGTTTTGTACCACATAAATCTCATTATACTATGGAAATTGTTTATGAAATAGAAGTACCAGAATGCGATTTAGAATCTAAACGTATTGTAGGAATTGATTTAGGAGTAGATAATTTTGCAACTGTATCAAACAATGCTGGTTTACAGCCATTTATTGTTAACGGTAGAATTATTAAATCTATGAATCAATATTATAATAAGAAAAAAGCTATATTACAAAGTGATTTAATAAAACAAAATGGATTACACTGGAGTAATAGACTACAACAACTAACTGTTAAGAGAAATAATAAAGTGCAATATTTTATACATAAGGCTTCTAAATATATTGTTGATTGGTGTGTACTTTATGGAATTGATACTGTGGTTATCGGTAATAATGTTGGTTGGAAACAAGAAAGCCAATTAAGTAAAAGGGTTAACCAAAATTTTATTAATATTCCATACTTAATGTTTATAAATCAATTAAGTTATAAATGTGAAAATAATGGAATTAAATTTATTATTACTGAAGAATCTTATACAAGTGGTACATCTTTTATTGATAAGGAACTACCAATTAAAGAGAATTATAATAAAGCAAGAAGAATTCAACGAGGTCTATTTCAAAGTAATTCTGGAATGAAGATTAATGCAGACTTAAATGGATCATATCAGATTATCAAAAAAGTATTCCCAAACGCTTTTAGCAATGGGATAGAGGGTGCAGGTTCACATCCAGTTAGGGTTAATATAAACTAATAAATGGGTTTTAAATAACCCAATGAATTCCTCATTTCGTGGAGTCGTTAAGACTCTTTTTTATTGGAGATTTTATATAAAAATAAAATACAACAGGAGGTGAAACAAATAATGGCAAGAAAAACTGTAAGAAATAATATTACAAGTCCTGAATTATGGGATAAAGTATCTGAAGATAATAAATCATTAGTAAATGATTTTATTGAATATTTAAAAAGTACAGGCAAAGCAGAAACAACTGTTCCTGCATATTTTAATGATCTTCAAATATTTATGATATGGAATTTACAATTTAATTCTAATAAATTTTTTGTTGATTTAAATAAAAGAGACATAATGAAGTTTCAAAATCATATGTTAAATACTTGGAATTTAGGATCAAATAGAATAAGAAGATTAAAGTCAACTCTCAGTAGTTTATCTAATTTTATTGAATCGATGCTAGATGATGTTTATGAAAATTATCGTAATATTATCAACAAAGTGCCAAGTCCAGTAAAACAAGAAGTGAGAGAAAAAACAGTTTTAGAAGATGAACAAGTTGATATACTTCTTAATTATCTTGTTGAAAATAAAAAGTATCAACAGGCTTGTGCTGTAGCTCTGGCAGTCTCATCAGGCGTACGAAAATCAGAAATTTTAAGATTTAAGGTTGATTATTTTAAGGATGAAAATATTATTTATAATGCTTTATACAAAACTAATGAAAAAATTAAAACAAAAGGTAGAGGTAAAGGAAAGTTTATAAATAAATATGTTATTGTTTCTAAATTTAAACCTTATCTTGATTTATGGATGAAAGAAAGAGAAGAATTAGGTATTATCAATGAAGAATTATTTGTATCTAAAAATAATGATGGGATATGGGAAGTAATGAAAGTATCTACTCTTGATAGTTGGGCTGAAAACTTTTGCAAAATACTAAATATTGATTGGTACTGGCATTCAAACAGGCATTATTTTACCACATCTTTATGTAAATGCAATATACCTAGTTCTGTAATTAAAGATATTGTTGGATGGGAAAATATTGCTATGGTAGATACCTATAATGATACAGAAGTTGATGATGAATTAGGTAAATATTTTGATGCAGATGGAATTAAAAAAGTTGAGCAAAAATCTATAAATGATATTAAATAGCGAAGAGTAAGGAAAGGAAAGCGTTCACCCTAAGTAAACATACAATCCCTTCCCACTCCTACTACATCATTATATCAATAATAGTTACAAAAGTCAATAGTAACTTACAACTTATAAATTTAAGGAGAGGTTAAACATGGTGATGTAAATGGCAGAAAACATTTGCGAATTTCAAAACGAGCATATAAAGATGCTTGCAGAACATGAAGTAAAAATAGAAAAATTAGAAACAAAAGTTGATGATATATCTGACATGAAGGAAAATTTAAAGATTCTCACTATGCTTCAACAGAAACAAGAAGCAAGAGATTTAAAATTTGATAAAAATTATGAAGAACAAATTAAAACAAATGCAGAGATCACATCTGCTTTAAAAGGTCTGAATAGTGAGATTAAAGAAACTAATAGTAAGATTACATCTCTTGAGGGCAAATTTTATAAGGCTGAAAGCAAGAATTTAATTGATGTAAGAGATGTTAATAAAGAACATGTTAAATTAACATTGGGGCAAAAAGCAAAGAGGATGGTCTTCCCTGTAAGTGCGTTGGCTGGTCTAATTGCTTTTTTGTATGAAGTCATATCAAAAATTAAGGTTGGTCAATAGACAATGAAATAGTTGTTTCGTGCGCTTTTATAAAGGGTATTAACAGTACCCTTTTAGTTTTGAAAATAATAATTAAATTAATATAAATATTTGAAAGAGTATGGAATCGTCTTACTCTTTTTGTTTGTAAAAATAATTAGAGAAAGGATGATATAAATGGACGAATTAAGTATTCTTTTAAAATCGAAAATAAGTAGTGATATCTCCGAATTGAATAAATCTATAATTGAACTTTCTAAGAACCCTGCCCTGCAACGTCTTTCCCTAAGGGTTAACATAGATGACTCCGAAATCCAACTTTTATCAAATCAGATTAAACAATTTCAAACTCAAATGAGTAAATCTCTTAATCTCAATGTTAATACTACAGGTGGTAGTGAAGGATTAGACAAATTTGTTCAAAAATTTGAAACGGTAGCAGGATCATCACAAAAATTAACACAAGAAATAATTGAGTTTAAAAATGAACTAGGTCAATCAGTTAAGGTTATAGATGATATTGATAAAGAAACTCAAAGTGTATATAAATCTACACAGCTAGTTACTGATAATTATAAAAAGCAAAGAGCAGAAGCAGAAAAATTAGAAGCAGCAACTGAAAAAATTGCTCAAAAAGAATATGTTCGTTCTCAAACCGCTAAAATTAATGCAATAGAATTACGTAATGCAGCACAAGTCAAGGCTTCTGATGCTGATGAAAAAAGAGCAACACAAGAATATGTAAATAGATATACAGCATTAATAAAAGAAGTTGAGATTAGAAATAAAATAGCGGTGCAACAGGCAAAAGAGACAAAAGCAGTACAAGAACAAATTGCGTTATATAAACAAAAAATGCTTGGTGGTAATGGATTTGCAGGGGAGCTTGACATATTCTCAGATAAACAAAAAGGTAGATATGATGAAAGTGCATTGGTTAAAATTCGTAAAGATGTTGAAGGATTAAATGAATTAACTCCAGATTTAAATAATAAAATAAAACAAACTGGTGTTGAATTTTCTTCATTAAAACAACAAGCAGGTCAATCAGGAAATGTAATGACTAGAGCATTGGAAAATGCTTATAAGTTTCTTCGATTTTACCTAGTCGGCGGTGCTTTAGTAGGTGTAGTTACCGCATTTAGGGATGCAGTTAGTTCGGTTGTCGATTTAAATACAAGTTTGACATCATTAAATAAGGTGGCAGATCTTACAGATACCCAATTAAAAAACATTACTACTAGGGCTTATGAAGCTGGAGCAGTTATAGGTCGCACAGGGAGAGAGTTAATCGACTCAACGGCTGAATGGGTTCGTGCAGGTTACAATATAGAAGAAGCATTTTCACTTTCTCAGCAATCGCTTTTACTTACAAATATTGGAGATGGTATAACAGATGTAAAGGAAGCTTCATCTTCATTAATAGCTGTTCTTAAAGGTTTTAAAATGGAAGCCAGTGAAACTGCACATGTGGTTGATTCTCTCAACGAAGTATCCAACAAGTATGCGGTAGATACAAATAATTTGACGGAGATTTTAAAACGTACTAGCGGAACTGTTGCTCAGACTGGAACAAGCTATGAACAATTAATAGGACTTGCTACAGGAGGTTTTGAAAGTTTAAGAAATGCTGAAATGGTCGCATCAGGCATTAATATGATAACGATGAGACTAAAAGGTATGAAAGAGGACGGAGAAGAAGTAGCAGACCTTATACCTAAAATTCAAGAAGCATTTAATAAATATACTGATGGTGCTGTATCTATAATTGATAAGCAAAATGGTGGCTTGAATTCCACATTTGAAATACTCCAACAGCTTTCAACTGTCTACCCCACACTTACGGACGAGGCTAAAGCTTATATCAATGAAGCCGTTGCCGGAGCTAGGCAAAATAAGGTCTTAGTCAGTATTATGGAAAATTGGAAAAACGTTGAAGCTGCTACTCTTTCAGCCACTAATTCATTAGGAAGTGCTAATAAAGAGAATGAAAAATACCTAAATTCAATTCAAGGTAAAATTTCCCAATTTAATAGTTCTACTCAATTACTTTGGAAAAATACTATTAATTCTGAAGTTATAAAGTTTTTTGTTGAATTTGGAACTACAGTTATTAAAATTGTGGATAAACTTGGACTTCTGAATACGGCTATAATAGCTGTAGCTGTTTCTTTATTATTATTTAATAAAAGCTTTTTAACTTTTTATAGTATGAATATTGCAAGTCATTTTACAGGATTAGGAAATGCTGTTCTATTGCTTGCAAGGAATCTAGGTATTGCAACTGGTGCTGCTACATTTCTTGGAACTGCAATGGCTATGATTGCTCCGATTGCTATTATAATGGGTATAATGGCTATTGGTGCAGGATTAAAATATTTAAGTGAAGCAACTGAAAGACAAGTAGAAGCAATTCGTAAACTAAAAGAGGAATATAATTCTTTAACTACATCGCTTGAAGAAAATGAATCTAAACAACGAAATATAATAGATAGACTACAAGAGTTATATGATCTACGTAATAATAATAAAATCACTGATGTAGAAAAAGAAGAATTAATAAGATTAGAAAATGTAAATGAAGAATTAAAAAGACAAATCAATTATGAAAATGCTTTAAGAGCCATTAAAGGTGCTGATTTAGAGAAAAAAACATTAGAATTAGCAAATAAAAAAACAGAAACTTCTAATGTATATGTATATAATGGAACTTCTGCTCCTTCTCAGGCATTAACTACTTCTGAAAAAATTAAAGAAGATATGGAGTTAATGACTCAACAAAAGCAAAAAATTGATGATATTAAAAAGGCATACGATGAAGGTAATATTTCTATTGAAGAACGTGATAAAAAGTTAGTTGATTTAGAAAAAACTTATTCAAATTTGCAAACTAATTTAACTGATTTAGTAGAAAAGCTTAAAACAGAAAATGAAAATTATATCGGATCAACTGAAGAAGGTACTAAAAAGAAAGCAGCAAATGAAGCTGTAATTAAATCTGTAGAAGAATATATTATTGCATTACAAGGATTAAACGGTATTACTTCGGATGTTTCTGACGAATTCCAATCCTACACCCAATCTATAGAAGAATTCAATAAAGCCATCGACAAAGCAGAATCCAACCTAAAAGACCTCAATCAAGCACTTGAAGATAACGGCAAATTAACCTCAGAACAAATTCTTGAACTTCTAGAAAAATACCCCGACTTAATAACTCAAATAGAAAAAACCACCACTGGTTATAAAATTCAAGAATCAGCCTTAGAAGACCTACGTCAACAACAAATAAAAACAGCACTAGATTCTATGACTTCTCAAATCAATGAAGCTAATAATGTCAAAACAACCACAGAAAAGAAATTAGAACAATACGGTTTTGAAATTGAAAAACTAAAAGATATTGCATCTGCAAAAGCAGCACTCGCTAAACTTGCACAACAAGAAGCCTTAAATTATGCTAATGCATCATCTGGTGCGGAGACTAATGAAATGCTCCGTGAAAAGCGTTATTCTAGTGCTTATAAAAGTTCTTTAGCTTCTAGTGGTTATGCTGAATTATCTGAATATGAAAAAATAGTTGCAGAGTTAGATGAATTATCAAAGAAAAAAGGAGTCTACACAGAATTACTCAATGATAAAGGTCTGGGTTTAGGTGAAGGTGGTTCTGGTGGTAAAGAATATACGCCGTCTACTGAGCAGACTGCACTTAAGGACTTATTAGATGCTCAGAAGATTTCTTATGAAGAATATTTAAAAAGACTTCTTGCCCTAGAGAAATCCCAATACTCCGATTATGCTAATAAATCTGCAAGTCAGATTGAAGATATGCTTAGAAGTCGTAATGAAGATATTGCAAAACGCACAGAAGAATACTTATCCCTTACAACTGAAATATCTTCAACCAAAAACACAATCCTAGAAAACACTTTATCTTCCCTATCTGATGAATATGATAATGGTAAAATTAGCATTGATAAATATATATCTTCTCTTGAAACATTAAGAAAACAGGGTGGATTAACTGCTGAACAATTAAAGAATATTAATGATACAATAGAAGACCTCTCCAAAACTCAACAAGAAGCCATACAAAAAGCCAATGATGATGCACTCTCTCTTTACGAAGACGTAAACTCTCAAATTACTGACCTTCTCAAAAAGAAATATGAACTTGAGGCAGATGCAGAAGAGAAAGCCTACAATGACCGTAAAGATAAACTCGACAAATCATTAGACGATTATAAAGATTACATTGATGGTGTTCTTGATGAACTAGACAGAGTAAATGCCACAGAAGATTATAATGCTAAAGTTTCAGAATCATCTACAAAAATTAACACAATTGATGCAGAAATAAATAAATATTCTAGTGCAGCTTTATCTGGTGATCTTGAAGCCATCAACAAAATTGCCGAACTTCAGAAAGAAAAAGATGAAGAATTAAAATCTCTTAAAGAGATTCAAACAGATAGAGAACGTGATTTAGTCAAACAAACTTATCAAGATAATCTTAATTCATATGAAAAATATGTTGATGGTCAACAAGATTTAAATGATACTGCATATGATAAATTCAAGGAAGATTTAACGTTAAAAACTACTGATACTGCACTAGCAATGGAAGCACAAAATCTATTAGCACAACAAAATATTGGAGATGTTCAAAATGCTATTATTGCTTTGTTTACATTGACAGGTGAAAACGCAACGGTGGCAGGTCAACTTATTCAGACACAATTGATTGCTAAATTACAACAGGCAATGGATATTCAAAAGAATATGAATATGATTTCTGGTGGATCATCTGGGAATAACCCACTTGGAATGAATAGGTCAGATTTTCAGACATATTTATCTAATAAAAAAGAATCTGAGTCTGGTAATGCAACCCCTGAACGTTTAGCACAATTGAGAAAAGAAAATGAAGAACTTAGAAAGCGTTATGGCATTAAGGGTGACATTTACAGCTATTCACAATTAAAGGGATATTATGCTAATGGAGGAATAAACACTGAAACAGGAATTTTTGCTCTTCATGGCACACCAGCGAAACCAGAGTATATACTTAATACCACTCAGATGAATAATCTTGTTAAGAATCTTGCATTAAATCCAATAGCAATGCCTAAACTTAATATACCTAGTTTAGCTGGTACTGGTGGAATGGGTTCGGTTAACTTAGGTAATATCAACATCTATGCTAATAGTGTAGATAACAATTCAGTTCCAAAGCTAGTAAATGAAGTCATGTCTAAACTCAAAATAGAGTTTAACAAACTTGGTGTAACTAGACCTCAGTAGAAATATTGAGGTCTTTTCCTCTAATAACAAAAAGAAAGTAGGTGATATTTTTGAGTTTTACTTCAGAATATTTTACAATAAATGGCATTAAATCAATAGATATTGGAGTCAATGGTTGCTATTTAGTTAGAGTTGGTAATTCCGAAATTAATCGTCAAATTATAGGTGGTAAAAGTTTAAATGAAGAACAAATACCATATAATGATTTGCCTTATTTATATCGTATATCAAAACAACCTATAGAATTTGATTTACAATTTAGTATCTTAGATAAAGAATATAGTTCAGATACATTAATGGAATTAGGGAAAATCTTTGGCGGTGATAAATATATACCATTTACAAGTTGTGATTATCCGCAAGTTCAATTCTTTGTGATTTGCACATCTATAGAATTAATAACTTTTGGCTTGCACAAAGGATATTTTTCATGCAAACTTCGAACTTCAGCACCTTATGCATTTGCGTTAACGGAGATTTCAACTTTCGATTTTTCTGATATCTCATCCCCCACTACTTTTACATTGGTAAATAAATCAAATGTTAGTGATTCATTAGGTAACTATTATTATATACCTGAAAAAATATTAATAGATTTAAAAGACACATCTACGGAAATATTAATCTCAAATAATTCAGACAATGGAAGAGAATTTAAATTTACAAGTTTATCATTGTTAGAATCTTTAACCATAGATAATAAAATGGGCAGGATAACAAGTAGCACTGGATTATCTCGTTTAAGTAATTTTAATAAAAACTTCTTACGATTAATATATGGTACTAACAATCTAGTTTGTTTTAATAAGTGTATTTTACAATTTCAATCAATGTTTCCTGTCTATATTTAACTTATAAAAGGAAGTGATTAAATGATAACAAATTTTGATAATTATAATTATGCTTTATATCTCTGTAAACCAGATAATAACAGGACACAAATTGCAACAATTTCATATACTGATTTGTCATATAAACCTTGTTTCAGAAACGTGGACGAACTAGAAATAGATATAAACTATATAGAACCTATTCCACAAGGAAACATTATTAATCCTATATTTGATTTAATAAAAGGTCACTTTTTTATACAAATGGATATAAAAGATGGAGATAGTGTAATTAAAACGCAATTTTTTGTTATTAATACTCCTTCTGTTCAAGGGGTAGATGTAGATAAAAAACATGTTTTAGCTTACTCTCTTGAATATTTATGGAATAAAAAGTTATTGAGGTCATATAAACAAGAATCTGGTTTATTATATGATTTTGTTGGTACAAATGGAATTCTTAATTATGTATTTACTAACAAACTTAATGGAGTTTGGAGTATTGGCACAGTTTCAGAATCTTTAAAAAATATTTATAGATCTTTTGACTTTCCTTCTTCAAAACTATTAGAAATAGTAAGAGACTTAGAAAAGGTTTATTCATGTGTATTTGTTTTTCATACAGATACATACATAGTTGATGTAATAGCACTTTCTGAATATGGTTCTGATATGGGACTGTATTTAAGTGAAAATAACTATATTAAACATATACAAAAAGAAGAAAAATTCGAACAATTAGTTACAAGACTTTTCGTTTATGGGAAAAACAACAAAACAATTGCAGGAAAAAATATTACAGGTCAACTTTATGTTGATAATTTTTCTGCTTTTAAAAATTTAACTTATATGTCTCAATCATTATTAGATGCTTTGAATGTTTATGACATTTTGCTAGCAAATAATAATGGGATATATCAAGGATATTTAGAAAGTTTAACCTCATATCAAGACACTTTACTAACCAAACAGAATGAGTTAAAGGATCTAAATAGTACATTAATACAATATCAAATAAATGAAAATAGTGAAATAAAACAACCCGATAGCACAGGACAGACTTATACATATTGGTATAACTTAGAACAAACTCAAAAGTCATTAATATCTGCAAAAGAATCTGAAATTACTATTGTTCAAGGAGATATTGATTCTGTAAATGCTAATATTGTAATTTTAAATGCAACTTTAAGTTATGCAAATAATTTTACTGCTGACCAAATGAAAGAATTGTCGAACTTTATTTTTGAAGACACTATGACAATCAGCGAAATTGATGATGAATTAGCTTTATATAATGAAGCCGTATATCAAGTTAATAAAAAAGCTACTATTCCAACAGATTTTTCCATAGATGTTGTTTCGTTTTTAGATTTAGTAGAAGGTAAACCTGATTGGTCTAAGTTAAATATTGGCGATTATATGACAGTTAATTATAGCAGAATGAATGATATTAACAATATTACTGTGAGACTTGTTGGTTATAGTCATAATCCAATTAATAACTCATTACAATTAGAATTTTCTACTACAGATCAGTTTAATGCAGACTATTATTATATGACTCAAATGTGGCAATCTTCACAACAAACCAGTAACATTGTTGATGTTGAAAGGTCAGATTATAGATTATACTATGATGCACAGGGAAACTTAATTTATGTTGGTGATTCACTTGATAGTTCCACGAACACTATTACTTTGCCAGATGGTTCGATAATAGGAGCAAATGGATTAATAATGCGAGATAATGATAACTCTGTAAGTCAAATGCGTATTCTTGGTGATAGAATTTTATTTACAGAAAATAATTGGGCAGATGTTTCAGTTGGCATTGATGGTTCTGGTATACATGCAATTAATATTGACGGTGTCAATATTACTGGTAGCACAATAACAGGTGGAAATATAATTGGTAGTGTATTAACTGGTGGAGTAATAAATGTTATAACAGATATACATGTTGGTAAAAATCTGTATTTGGGTAGCACAGAAACATTAGCCACAACAAAAACTATCTACTTTAACGATTATATGAATATCGTCGCAAAAGCAGATAGCGGATGGGTTATTCAATTCAATTGTGGATATTTAGATTTTATTGGTTCAATCAGGGGTGCTTGGGGGTTTTCTGGTGCTTCGGTTTCGGGGCTTGAAAATAGCGGATATGCAACGGAAACTTGGGTAACACTTGGTTACCAGCCTAAAATATCTGGCGCAACTGGCTCCTTTACAACCGCAGATAGTAAAACCGTTACAGTGTCAAATGGAATAATAACAAGTATAACTTAATCAATTCTAGTCCATGTTATATTTCCGTTTGCATCAATATTAGTTTTTTCATAAACAGATTTCCCAAAATTGTATTTGCCATTTGGATTATAATTAGAACCTGATGAAATAACACGTGGATTTGAGATAAAGTTTAATATTTCACTTATTCTATTATATTCACTCTGACTTTCTGCGTTACTAAGTGCCTTTTCGACTATTACTACTAATGATGATGGTACACTATAATTTTCTTCAGAATTAGCCATAACGGATACTGAGGTAAATAATACTGCTCCAACAATCAGACCTAAGATAAATTTTTTCATAACTTCCCTCCAATTTAAATACTTAACAAATATTGTTTGCTTCCTACAATGTAATTATACTCTCACAGTAAAATAATGTCAAGAGTTTTACTAACAATATATAAAATTTTTATAATCTTGACGAATGAGTTGTGATATGCTATAATAAAGTTATATCACAACTTGTTTACTCTATATTTTTACCTCTTCCCTCTTTTACATATTTAAAGTATAATTGTATGGGAGGAATATATAAATGGAAAAAAGACAACAAAAAGAATTAATTGCAGTTAGAGTTACAGGTAAATTTAAAAATGAACTTATTAATATTGCAAATGATAAAGGTTGGTCATTACCTGATCTAATTAAATTTATTTTAGGTCAATATGTTGAAAACGAGAGAAATAATAAGAATAATTAAGCATATTCGATATAATCAAAGCTAAATTCATTAAACTATGGTTAACAGCGGTTAATCGTAGTTGATTATAGTTAACTTAATCCCTATACTATTAATTGTAAGGTTTTACCTTAACAAAAAAATAGTAAAGGGGTTATTTATTATGACTAGAAAACTTTTATCCAATCTCAGCATTCTTATTGGTCACAAGGTTGAAATTTGTACTCATCTTCCCCACTCCGATTTTCTTACATATGTGTACGAGAACTTTAATTGGCAGATTCACGAAGAAGAACTATGGTTATATGATGTGAATGGTTTAGAATCTATTACAACTATTCCTATCAATTCAATCAAGAATATTAAAAATCTTTGTGAAGATGTTCAATCTACTGTAGTTGACATTATTACTGAAAATCACAACTATGCACTATGTTCTATAGAAAATCACTCAAAAGCAATAACTAAGGGTACAAAAATTACGTTCAATGAGTTTGACAGGCTTCTTTCCGATTGGGCTTCGGTTGATAAAAATATTCTAGTAGCTGTGGAAGAACCTTTTCAACATTCTCATATTTTAGAAAGTATGAAAATACGATTCTATGATTCATTTATATCACTTGATGGAGATAACAGTATGGCTTGCTGTTTGCATTTGCCCATTCATCAAATACTCAATATTGTTCAAATCAACGATGATAAAGTTGAGATTTATATGATCAAAAATATAAAATTTCAATTCTCAGTTATCAAAGAAAGTTTAAAACAATATACTAGAAAGGCTATGCGTAAAAGCAATAGTATGATGAGGTTGATGTATGAATAAGGAGCTGAGAGTATTAAATTTTAAATATGTTAATAAATAAATATTTTTGAGGAAAACGAGATGATGAATAATGATATTAGCAAAGAAAGTTAGAATATTCCCTACCCCAGAACAAGAACAACAATTATGGAAGTCGGTAGGAACTAAACGTTGGGCATATAACTGGACACTGGCAAAACAGGAAGAAAGTCATAAAAATGGTGGTAAGTTTATTAATGATGGTAATTTAAGAAAAGAGTTAACTCAATTAAAGAAAACTGAAGAATATCAATGGCTTAATGAAGTATCAAATAATGTAACTAAACAAGCAATAAAAGATGCTTGTAATGCTTATATAAGATTTTTTAAAGGTCAATGTAAATTTCCAAAGTTTAAGAGCAGAAAGAATTCTACTCCATCGTTTTATAATGATAATGTAAAACTAAAAATAAAGAAAAATTATGTTCTTCTTGAAAAAGTTGGTTGGGTTAAGATCAAAGAAAAGATTCCAATAAATTGTAAATATACTAAACCAACAGTAAACTTTGATGGAAAGTATTGGTATTTATCAGTGGGAATTGAACAAGGAAATAAAAATTATGAATTAACTGATATTACCATAGGAATTGATGTTGGGATTAAAGATTTAGCAATAACATCAATTGACGGATTAAAATTTAAAAATATTAACAAAACAAAGAAAGTAAAGAAATTAGAAAAGAAACTGCGTAGGTTGCAACGCAAGGTATCAAACAAATATGAAAAGAATAAGAAGGGGGTAATTTACCAGAAAACAAGTAATATTAAAAAGTTAGAAAAACAAATAAGACTTGTTCATAGAAGGCTAAATGGTATATGCAAAAATCATTTACATCAAGCTACTAATCAGATAGTGAAAACCAAACCATCTAAAGTAGTTATGGAAACATTAAATATAAGTGGAATGATGAAAAATAGACATTTATCAAAGGCAATACAAAAACAGAATCTATATGAATTCAAAAGACAAATGAAATATAAATGCGAATTTAATGGTATAGAATTTGTTGAAGCTGATAAATGGTATCCATCATCTAAAACTTGTAGTAAATGTGGACATATAAAGAAGAATCTTTCATTATCTGAAAGAACTTATATTTGCGAAGAATGTGGTTGTATTATAGATAGAGACTATAATGCAGCAGTAAATCTAAGTAGATATTTAGCATAATCACTTAAAACGATTATACTGAGATGTAGGGTGCGTTATACCCGAAGTTAAGCCTCTGGACTATTATATCAAACCAAAGTAGCTTCGGCAAAATGGGATAGGTTGAATGAGGAAATAAACATATCTTATAAATAATGTTGTATATTTATAACTTTTTATAAGTTTGTGGTAACGGATGGTCAAAATGACACAGAGGAGAAATTAAATTTACAGAAATTTGATGGTACTGGTAATTATGGAAGTGCGTTTGACGGTGATCATATACATAAACATTTCTGTGATGGATGTTTAAAAAGGTTTTTAGAATAAAAAGAAAGACTTGATTGCTCAAGCCTAAAATAATTATCAAGTTAATTATATAACAAAATCATAAAAGAATCTACATTTTTGTGGGTTCTTTTTATTATAATTTCGTCAATCTTTCCAGACAAAATCTATCATTTTTATTTATATTATGGTATAATGTGATAGGTATTTTGTGTTGGAGGATGATGAGGATGATTAATGAGATTAAAAACGAAAAAGACAGGTATTTAAACACTTCAGTATTTGTGGATTATGAAAATTTATTTGAGAAACTTGAAGAGTATGATACAACACCTTTACTAATTGATTTTTTCAAAGTAATAAAATTAAGGTTAAGGGAAAAACATAACCTTAACGTAATAGATTTTGTTGCATATTGTAATTTTGAAAAAAATAAATTATTTCAAGCTAGTCATCAAACGGCATTGCAATCTTTCGGTATACAAACAAGGCATACATCAAATAATGGAAAAAATTCTGCTGATCTTGAATTAACAGTGGATGCTTTAAAAACTTTATATAAGAATTCTAATATAGAAGTGTTTGTGATTATTTCTAATGATAGAGATAATATTCCATTAATAAAAACTATAAAAGGTGAAAATAAAATAGCCTACGTAATTTCAACTAAAAATGGATTCAACACTATTGTTTGTGAATATGCAGATTTTCATGAATATATAGAAGATATTTTTAATCTTGATATTTCTATTTTAGATAAGAATAAGGAAAAAATTATTGCAGTAGATGAAACTATTGTTCAAAAAGAAGACAATATAGCCAGAGCAAAAGAAGTAAGTAAATTATATTATAGTTCTACACCATATAAAGCATATCATGATAATGGTAATTCAGTAGGAGTAAAAGGTTATATTTCTGCGGCGATTAAAAAATTAAACAGAACATATGAAGAAGTTTTAAATGATTTTAAAGTTGCGAACAATTTGAAATATGTTGAATTGTATCATGATGATACTGTAAATGAATTATCTATACGGGATGGTGAAAATAAAAGTAAAATTTATGAATAATATATTGACATTTGCATAAAATAGTTCTATACTGTAGCTACAAACAGAAAATACAGACAGGAATATAGACAGATGTAAAGCGGAGTAACCATTCTCCGCTTTATTTATTTTAGACCTCCAACTTCAAAACTGGAGGTCTTTTGCTATGTCTGGAAGCAGGTTTTCATTACTCTTTTTTATTATCCCAATAAAATCTCAGTTTCATAAGAAAGGAAAATAACATGGACAAAATAACTTATTCAAAAGAATCAATAGAAAAATTACTTAATATCATCAATACACTCCCCTATCAAGGATTTCAAAACGCAGGAAAACTCATGGAAGTATACAATATCTTAAACAATCCTATTAAAGAAAAAGAAAATACAGAAATAAAAGATATGGACACAAAAAACAACTTAGAAAGGGCGTGATTTAATGGCAATAACAGATTTTAATGATCCTGTCATTATAAACTGGTATACAGATGGCGAAGGAAGTAAAATAAGTCTCAACCGTCAAAATCAAACATATGTTGTATTAAATAATAAAATAATATTGTCAGAAATTCCAGATATGTTTTACAAAATTAACACAATTACAGTTGGAGCAACAACGCTTTATGAAAGCAGAATCGGAACGTTAGTTAATACAACTAACTTTTCTGTAAATTATGCGCTTGGAGAAATTACAGTAGATTCTTCCTATAATGGTCAAACAATAACAATACCTTCTTGGTATGCTCGTGGAATTATTTATTATCCATCAAGTAGAATTTATAATAATGTGGATGCTTCTGGAAATGTAACTCAAACATTAGGTGATTTACTTGCGTTTGCTAAAATTGAATACCAAGAACCTGTTGCTACATTTGCAAATATTGTTACAACATATCCTAGTCCACTAGTAGGCTATGCAGTACAATGTGAGGACAATGGTAAATTTTATAGATGGAATGGAACTTCATGGCAGTATTTTCAGATACTTAACTCTACTCAATTAGGAGAATTATTATCTGATATGGGTGATATAGCTGATTTGGATACAACAGATAAAACATCTGTAATTAATGCAATTAATGAAACTGTAAATAAAATAAGTCTTTTATCTGGTGTTGGCGGTACAGTTGAAAAAGCAAATAAAAGTGATTTTGATGCACATAAGGCAGATACAGCGCAAATATATATAAATGTTTTTGCTCCACCTGTTCCATTAGTTGCTGTAAAAGGTGATGGTACAGACGATTCAGTAGCAATCAATGCTATAATTCAATATGCTAAATCTGTAAATGGTGCTTGTATAGTGTTTCCACCAGCTAACTATGGGCTTGCATCTACTATTGTAATCGATAGTTCGAATATTACTATGACAGGCTTTGGAATGGGTGATATACATGACGCAACCGGAAATATTGCAGCTACAAGATTTACTTGGATTGGTGCAGCGAATGGAACGATGATGGAATTATGCCCACACGCAACATCACTTACACGTATAGATTCCTGCCAAGTTAGTAATATATCTTTCATAGCAAACGATTTGGCTGATTATGGACTTATGATAAAAAGTATGAACAACTCAAAATTTGATTCTTTATACTTTAATGAGTTCGGCGTGGCGGGTTTATATGTCGGCGTGGACATTACAGGAGCAATTACAGAAGCATCGGATTCACAAAAGAACATATTTTCTATGATTACGGGTAAGCAACGAATTAAAGATGGTGCAGTTCTATTTTTGACTGGTGGAACGTCTGTTGCAGGTAAAAAAGGTAATACATCGTATAATTATTTTGAAAGTATTCAAGGCGGTATTCATAACGGAAACGGCATAACTGTAGACGACGCTGATAATAATTACTTTACACAAACACGTTTTCATGTTTTGGATAACACAAGTACAGGTATAGGGATAGAGCTGAGAGGAAGAAATGATTTAATCAGCAGCGGCGCAGCAGGGAATTTCTTTATGCACGTAGGCATTTCAAATAAAACACTAGCCTATTCCATTATTGCGCGTGGTACAGAAAGCTATACTTACCCATCACGAGAAAATACCGTACTGTATATTGACAAAGGAAACGGAACAAAAGATCCTGTTATTGAAACTGATGCTGTATTAACATGGTCTACAAGTTTAGGCTATCAAAACAAGTTTAAATTGAAGAGTACTGTTTTTGCGGCTTCGGATGCGGGAATATTAGCGGCACTAGCAGCATTAACAACTGAGCCAATTATGATTTGTGGTTCTAATACTCATATTGGGTTATTAGCGGCAGATTCAAGTAGTAAATGGAATATAAACATTGAAACAGCTACAGGAGATTTGCGAATGACAAGACAAACAGGAACAGGAAAGGTTAGCGTACCAGCATTAAAATATGCAGGGCTTGATGTTTCGGTCGGTGCTAATGATTCTGGCGGCACTGGTTATAGAATATTGAGAATACCGAATGCATAGAATTTAGGCAATCCCTTATCGACATTTTCCGCGGATAAGGGATTGTATTATTTTAACAAAATGATACAATAGAATAAAAAAATATTGAAATGAAGGGCAAAAATGGATAAGAAGATAGGATTTATTGATGTTGCCAAAGGTATAGGAATAATACTCGTTGTGCTTGGTCACATGAGAAGCACAACGGATATAACGGTTGTAAAAACAATTATATTGACTTTTCACATGCCGTTATTCTTTTTTATAGCAGGGTATACTTTTAATCTCGAAAAATATATTGATAAACCCATTGAATTTTTTAAAAACAAGTTTAAAAGAATGATTGTACCATATATACTTTTTAGTTTTTTCTTAATCATTTTCCTTTCAAGCACGAAAAACGAGCTAACTATTTATGATAAAATGTTTTCTGTTTTATATGGAGTGGGAACTAAGTTTTGGACGTGGGACATGATCCCCTTATGGTTTCTGTTGGCATTGTTTTGTGCAAATGTATTTTTCTATATTTTACTAAAATATACACGTGTTTCAACTGAGATTCAGATTTTAGCATTAGCGTTATCAAGTTTAGTAGGGTACGAGCTTTCAAGGCGGTTTTCTAAGGGCTATTGTTGTCCTTGGTCATTTGAACTAGCTTTAATTGCGCTAGTATTTATGTACGCCGGATGGAAATGTAAAACGCATGCATTGATCGAAAGAATGCAAAAGCATAAACCGATAATTAAAATTATAGTATTTCTGATGTTAGCCATTATTTGGATTTTTGTTATAGTCACGAACGGCAGAGTTGATATGAACGCAAGAAGGTTTAGTAATTTACTTGAATTTTATGTTGGAGGAATCAGCGGAAGTTTAATTGTAATTTGGATTTCTATAATGCTAAGTAAAGTAAATGTACTAAATAAATGTTTCGGTTTATTAGGTAGAAATTCCTTGTATATACTTATTTTTCACAGTTTTTCTGGCAGATTTTACTTCAATGTATTATCAAAAATTTTTCCAGCATTTAGAAAATTTTTGCTTGAAAATGTTGATGCAGGAAACTCATTAGCTGTTGTATGGGGTATATTAGCTTCTTTAGTAATAGCGGCTTTTTTAAAATTAGTAATTAGAACAGTTAATAAAATTATGGCAGTATCAAAGAAAAATTTTTTAAGTGAATAATTAATTACTGCACATTTAAAAAGATATCGCTGACAAACTGCAAATATCAACAGAGGAAAGAGAATATGGAAACAACGTAGCTGGAACAGATTTTCAGCACAAAAAAGAAGGTGAGCCAAATGAAAGTTAAAGAATTGATTGAAAAATTAAATGAGTTATCAGATGAGCAAAAAGAACTGGATATTCTCTGCGAAGGTGGATGCGTTGAATTTACAAATGTTGAAGTTTACGAAGATTATATAAACTTATTTTAAAACGCATACGGATATTTATGTGCAAAATATATCCCAATGAAATATTGTTTTCATAGAAAATACAATTGTCCATGTATGAGAGACATCTGAAATATGGTGTCTCTTTTTATTATGTTCTAAAATTAAATTAAATAAATATAAAGGAAGTGAAATTTAACATGGCAGAAATAATTAAAAAGTTTACAAAAGGTGAATTTAGTAAGAAATTTGCAATTTGGATTTTATCTGTATTTGCTGTAATGGTTTTTGTTGGTATGGGATTGATGGCATTCGTTAACCCGTCTATAGGAGGAAGTCTTGTAGCTTTGATTGGAGTAATTATGCCAATACCTACAGCTACAGTATATAAATATTATTCCAAAGCTGAAGCAGAAAATATTTTGAAAATTGGAAACTCCACTTCTACTTTCGATTCCACATCAACAGTTACAACGGATACAACTATAGATACAGTCACAGAATCTACATCTACCCAGGGTTAGGAGATGATTTAATGGGTTACAAAACATATAAAAGATATGGTACAACTATTCACACATATGAATTTGATCCTAAAGAAGAACGCTTTGCTTATGAATATGGTCAAGATATGAAACTAGAACAGATAGATAAACTCCCTAGACCAAAAATAGATGAAAAAGTTACTTGTGTTGTAAATTGGAATTTCTTCGATGGTGGAAAAGGTAAAAATGGATATGGTGAGATCGAGCAAGATGGTATTCAGAAACAGTCTCCATCATATAACTTTCCTTCATTCTCATTTAAAGATAATCTTATAACTTATGGAGATTTACCAAATGCTCAAATAGGAGCAGGTATAGGTCAGGTATTGATTTTAGACGGTAAGAAAAATCATATAAATATTACTAAGGTTTCAACAGGTAAAGATGCTAGAACCGCTTTCTGTCAATTGTATAATGGTAATCTAATTATTGCAGTTTGTGAAGGTGATGACACCAAAGGTAAGGGAATATCAGTAAATGAATTTATAGATTTCTTTTTATCTTTAGGTGCTAGGATAGCACTTATGGGAGATTGTGGTGGAAGTTCTAGTATGATGGTTAATGGTAAATATGTATATAATCAATATAGGTCTATTGCTTGCGGATTGGTTGTATATAAGAAAAAATCTATTCCCTCTCCCCTATCTTATCCTGTATTGAAAAAAGGTTCTAAAGGTGAATATGTAAAAATACTTCAGAAAAAGTTAATTGATTTAGGATACAACTTAGGAACATATGGAGCAGATGGAGACTTTGGAAAAGCTACATGGAATTGTGTTGTGGATTTTCAGAGAGATAATCAACTTATGGTAGACGGTATAGTAGGAAATGATACTTGGTCTAAATTAGTAAAATAAGGAAGTGATAACTTGAAATATGAAATAACTCAAAAACTTTTACCAATTAAGACCACTCTACCCAATCGTAGAAGTGGGGCTAAAATTACAAAAGTAGGATTCCTTGTGGCTCACGATACAGGTAATCTTGATGTTCCTGCTATTAATTACTATATAAACTGGAATAGAACATATGATGAAAAATCAGCTTCAGCACATATATTTATTGACGATAAAGAGATAATTGAAGTTATACCTGCATTTACAAATCCAGAAAAAGCATGGCATGTATTATACGATAAACCATTAGATAATCAAAAATATGGTGATGACGCAAATGATATTGCCATAGGGATTGAACTTTGCTGGTTTACTGATAAAACTAGAAGCCAAAAAGCATATGAAAAATATGTATGGGTACTTGCCTATTTATGCCAAT
>Ga0209318_1000972_pt1 | contig 21596 bp, 36 predicted proteins | sample RifGroE1_FD_183999 | JGI IMG/M metagenome (GOLD analysis project Ga0209318, IMG submission 183999) | Groundwater microbial communities from Rifle, Colorado, USA - Groundwater E1 (SPAdes) (version 2) | ecosystem: Environmental > Aquatic > Deep subsurface > Groundwater | place: Rifle, Colorado...
TGCCATACATGCTTTATTACCTTCTTTCTAATTAGGATTATACATTTTATCATGTAGTACTTCCCAATCCTTAGAACTACCTATTTTCTTATTTTTACTATGATTGTAAAGATTCCATTTACCATCTGCTTTGGTCATAATAAACAACTCTTTTGTATCAAAATACTGCTCCATAATGACTTCATTCTTATAGGATTGTTGTGTTAAAAATGGTTCACTCATAAATTAATTTTCGCCTCCTTTAAAAGTCTTTTAGCTATGCATGGATTCATAGTTCGGTTGTGAAAGTTTACAGTAAGTTTATTTGGAAAACCTGATTTAGAATAGACATAGTGATTTGAGCTATGGTGATCATGTACCCAGCCCTCATTAGTAATAATATCTATAAATTCTCTTACGGTATATTCTCTCATTTATGTATTCCCTCACTTTTATAACTTGTTACTTAATAAGACAATGAATTGTGCTTTTTATAGGCTATATAATAATTAGATTTTCTATTTCTTCATCAAATAATTGCTTAACTATTTTAAACGTTGCTGAGTAATCTGGTCTATATCTAATTAAATCTACTCCCATACAATTACCACCACAATAGAAATCAATTCTAATTACTATATATATTTTGTTTTTATAATTTACTATATTGCCTACTTCGATTTTATCTCTAATGAACATATTTACCTCCTTAACATTTTAATCAACTCTTCAAGTAATTCTTTCTTTCCTTCGTATTTTCCAAGTAGATATTTATTTCCACCATGATTAATTGCTCCGATATCTATGTTCTTTTCTAGATAGTATAATTCACGCTCAAGATATTCAAGTATAGTAACAACCTCCTTATTATTTAATTATACGTTGTTTATTCAAAATCTATAGTGTTTTGATATGTAACGCTTTTTAACGTACTGCTATTTATTATTTTTTGTGCATGAGTTTCACACAAATGTCTAGTAACTTTTATTGTTGGTATTTCTATATCATACTCACTTTTATTCCAACAACCTTTTGATTGACAAAATCCTAATATACCTTTAATTTTTACTAGTAAAATCATATCTTACCTCCTTTCTCATATTTTTTATTATGAAGTATTTTACTCCATGAAATTAGTCTTTTATTTTCTTCTATTACTCCAAAGTTCACTCACTGTTGCAAGTGAATCACATCTCTCACATACAAAAGTATCAACAAATTTATCATCTGATCCTTCTTTATATTTTTCATCAAAATTATACTTATGAGAAATCTTTCTGAAATGCACTCCTTTGCAATAAGGACATATCATAATTATTATGTTTTTAGATTTAAATATCATATAAAAAAATACTTTAATTTTTGTAATCATTTTAACCTCCTATCAAATCAAAAGTTTTATATACCTATTCTTTTTGTCTCAACAATTCGGTTTTTATCTGAAGTATTGTGACAAACGGATCAACCAATTCAACTTTTCCTTCAAATATCATCCATACAATTTTTTCAACAATATCATCTAAATCCATGTAATTATCCATACGTTCGTAATCATCACCTGTATGATTTTTAAAATCTGGTTTATCTGCCATGTTGATTTTTCTCCTTATATTATCAAATTCAAATTTTATATCCTATTCTGATAAATCTATAACCTCATCAACTGTTGATTCAATTCTATTTTCATATTGCTCTTTAGTAAGCCAATCAAAAGTAAAATTATTTGGGTCAAATCCATCATTAGTAATCTTTTTTAAGATATGAACTTTCAAAGGTTCGCTATCAATAGGATCATTTAATAATTTAGTACAATCATTAAAACTTATTACCGCTGAATAAATTACCTTGTCTCTTAAAAATGCACCATAATATGCTACAAATTGATATATCATTTTAATTTTCCTTTCAAATGAAATCTATGATTTAAATGCTAAGATATTTGTTCATGAATCCACCAAAATGGTAACGTAACTAACCATACTGGAAGAACAAGAAATGCTAATAAAAATGTCAATATAACAATAATAATTCTTCTAAATATTCCTTCAAGTGTTAGAAGTCTTTTACCATGTGTTTTTAAATGAATATGACATTTCAAAACTAATACTGCATCGCTGGCTATATTTTGTAACCAATTATTAGATTCTATAAATATTTCTTCGTTACATATTTTACAAATGCTTGAACTCTTCACTAATAGTTCCTTTCCGACAGCCTATAAATCTGTCATTTTATTCGCTAAATTCTTTTAAATCTCCAAGGTAGATACCCTTTAATTTCGCCCTCATCATTCTCTACATAATCATTACAATCAAAAGGGTCTATACTATCTCCGTCATTGCCAACAACCAAATATTCTTTACCAACTGTTAAGGCTCTTGCTTCTCGAACACAAATTACTTTAAGTGGATTATCTAATCGGTACATAATATTTACTCCCTTCAACCTTTGAAATCTCTCTTTTAAATGCTTATTTCTTTTCTGATTCCTTCATTAATCTTATTATCTAATTCCAACAATGTCGTTGGTGACAAATCTAATCCAAATGCTTGTAATACTAACTTATAACAATTCATATTAGGGCAAAATGGTCTTTCAAAGAAATAAGTATCATCACCTGTCAAAACTTTAGATATTGCTGCTGCCACACCTGCTGATCTTGATATTCCTGCTCCACAATGTACATATAAAATTTCTACATCCCTTAGTGAATTAACAAACTCCACAACATTTTCGGCATCATATATAGTCATTGCTATATCGTTATGCCAATCCTTTTCAGCATCATCAAAATTCAATTTTAGTATTGCTTTTATATTTGAATTCTTATTAAATTTTGGAGATTCTTCCCAAGTGTCACTTATGCTAATTACTGCTGAAGGATTATTGATAATATATGATAACTTTATCATATTACTTCTGTTGGTAACAACAATATCCATATTAAACTTATTCCTTTCTAATCAAATGAAATTTCGCATTTATTTACTTAATCTTTTTAATTTAACTCTATCTTGTACTTTTCTAGGAACTATGTATTTTAAACAATCATATCTAAGCCATATATAAATCTTATAATATTTTTCATATGTATAATTTCTATTATTAGAGTTATAAAATTCATTTAATGGCTTATCATCTTTTGCTCTATTACAAACGATACAAGCAGGAACACAGTTTTTTATATCGTTTCTACCATTATCAATTACATGTTCCCGATGTAAACCCTTAGTTGTAAATTTCTTATGTTCATCTTCTGTCATTCCACAATAAGCACAACAATATTCTCCATTATCATTTTTAAAATATTCCTTCGTATCTATCCATTCTTGGCTAGTCATTTTATGATTCTTCGGTTTTCTTATTTGACCATAAAAACTATATTTTTCTTTGCCACGATCTGATTTTCTCCAGCGTGACTGTAGCCATAAGGCACGTTCTTTATTATTTTTAAACCATAATCCTGCTTGCTTCTTTTCTTTTTCTTTATTTTTCTGATAAGAATTTTTTCTGTATTTCTTTCTTGTTTCGCCAAGTTCTTTTAACTTATTACTAGATTTTTGAATAGCACATTTTTTACACCAAGTGTTTAAACCATCTTTTTTACTTGAAACATTTTTATAAAAATATTCTAATGTACATGGTATCCAAGGATTTTCTTCAGGAAAATATAAATTATGTTTATTACACTTTTTTTCTAAAATATCATTTATATTTCTATGACTTTCTTCATATGATATTTTTTGTCGCTTCAAATATATTCCACCTTCTTATATACATACTTAATTAAAACCTCATAAAATTAAGATTTGGTTTGCTTATTACTTTCTTCTTTCTCAAATGCTTCAATAATTTTATATGCCTTTTCTATCACATGATCTTTAGCACTTCTACCATGTTGAAAATAATAAGAATCTAACAAGGTTTTTATAACTTCACTTCTTTTCATAATTCCTCCCTATTTATAAATTGTTCGTTATAATATATTTTCTCATTCTATCAATTCCATCTATCATCCATATGTATTTATTCTTAACATTCTTAATTTTCCCACTAAAATTATAGTAGTGTTCAAACGGTAATTCTCTAATATTTTCTGTAAACAATGACTTATTTCTTTTTACTTTATACCAGATAGCACCAAGAATCTTATTCTCAAAGTCATCATCTATTCTTTTATTGAATCTACTTTTAAGTTCATTCCCTATCTTCTTAGCATTGTAACCATATAGATTTCTGAGAACTTCTTTTTCTTTACAATCTTCTATGCCTAACCAATACCAATAGCCCTCTACAGATTGGAAATCACCATCTTTTGTAACTGATTTGAAATGATAAAAATTGCTTAACATTTGTCCTAATACCGTTTTACCTTGGCTGTAAATATTTATATGTGATATTCCATCTTGTCTAGGATCAATCATTTACTTCTACTCTCCTTATAACACTATCAACTACACACTTTGTTACAAAACTCATTTTGATTTCAGGATTGTACTGTACCAATTCAAACCATCTATCAATAATGAATTCTGACCAATCTTCTTCTATTCGTTGGCGTTTATAATGTTCTTCAAAATTAAATTCAGGTTCACGTTTCTTAAACATACTTCTCTCCAAATAAAACAGGTTTTTTATTTCCTTACATTTGATATTACATCAAGTCTCTTATGCAAGCAATTTAAGCAATAATCATTTTCGTTAAGATCAGGTTTACATGAACTAAGCACATCTCTAAATTTATGTATAACCTTATCACAATCATCACAAATTTCTTCCCATGACCACCAGACACACTTATTTGGTACGGTGGAGTTTTGATTGTACTTTACTGTTTGAACATTCGTTTTCATATTATACTCCTTAACTTATTGCTTGAACTGGTACGATGAATTATAAAAATCACATAATAATTCAACTGCTCTTGCCAATCCATTATTATAACCACATTGCCAATCTGATCCATTTACAGGTTCTTTTTCATTTTCGAGTTGATTTATAATCTCTGAAATTTTTTCTTCCAACTTATTTTTCATATTGTTCCTTTCTTACAATAAAATTAATTATTTATATCTTATTCTTCATCATCATAATCTGGAATTTCAATTCCTAATTTATCTTCTATTTGATTTATTTCTATTGCGTCTATTAATTCATGTTTATCAGTTTCAATAGCTGTATAAGTACAAAACACTTCCCCAAAAACATCGTCAATTTTAAATATTCTTTCTAATGCTCTTGCTACATTATAATAGCAATTGCAATCTTCCCAAAACTCTTGATTAAGAATTACATATCTGTCTCCAATCTTATTACCGCATGACAGAAGTATTTTTTCAACCAATTCTTTTTCTTCTGTTTTACATACTTCTAATGTTTTGTTTAATAGTTTTTCGTAATCATAACTGTATAAGTCTATCGATCTACCCATTTTTTATACTCCTTTACTTAGTTCTCTATTAATCATTGCCTGTATATCTAATAATCCTTGATGGGCATCTTTACCCATTGTTTGCATACTACTTTCTGGAAACTCTTTAAATCTGGAAGTTTTTATTAAGTCATAAACCAAATCTTCAGAAAGAGTTTGATGCTCCTTTAGGTTGAGTATTCTTTCTCTGTCTATACTGCTATCACCGTATGGCTCTATACTACCAATTAGCTTCTTAACAATTTCATATGTATTCATATGTTTTATATTCCTTTTCTTTTAAATTCTTTTAATTCTTTTCCTTGCAATATATCTCCACAAATTGAGCAACAATAAATTCTTATACCTCTATTGCCTAACATCTTACTCCAGAATGTTTCTACTCGACCATACCATCCAGTTTGATGTTTACATGGTTCGCTATATGTAACTGTATGATCAACACGATTTTCTTTATTGTTTATTTTATTGAAAAAATCATCTATCTTCTTTACTCTTTCATCAACAGGTAAATTGTAAAATTCATATTGTTGTTTGTGTTTTAATAAAGCATCATTAATACTTCTCATTTATATATTTCCTTTCAATTCAGCTCATGAAATACTGGTTTTATTTGTTATATTTTATTATATGTATTTAATTATTACCAGCGTATTCACCATAAATCTCATTTCTCATTTGTTCAGCAAATACTCCAGCCTCATCTACATCTTTGAACTTTCCCAACTTAGTATTGACCCCTTCTACTTGAAGTTGTACCACCCAAGCTTTATCATTTTCTATCCAACAAACGTTTCTATATCCAGATTTATTATTTGAATTTTTACTTTTTCTATTCTTTATATTTCTCAAATCATCTATTATTCTTAAATTTCGTTTTCGATTGTCCATTGTATTATGATAAATATGATCAACTTTCGTTCCTTTTGGTGAATTTGTTACAACTACGTTTAAATAACGAGTTTTTTGAATTCGTTTACCATTAATTGTTTCTGAACGATCTGTAGCCATAACATAATAGTCTTTTATTTCTGGCATCCAACCAACATGCCAACTTAAATCTAATTCTTTTAGTTTTTCCAAATCATCTAAGTCAATTAATACTTCAAATTCTTTTTCAATACCTTTCTTTTTTATATATATAATTACATAGTCATCAATAATTTTATAGTTTTTATTAAATCCTTTATATTTTCCTATATTATCTCCCTCTTTCTTTATCTCCCAATGATATTGAGTTTTTAAGTTCTTTTCTTCTTTAAATAGCACAATGGACAATAGTATTCGTCTGGTTCGAAATCAAATCTTTTAGGATTTATAGATAGAATCGTATCGCATTTTGGACAATGCTTTGCAAATAATCGTCTTAATATTCCCATCATATTCTCCTTAGTTTTATATATTGTTTTTAGGCAATTTCTTATATAGTGGTACTTCACTCCAAAGCATAAACTGCCAATTGTCCCAATCAAACCCTTTATTTGCACTTCTTATTTTAACGCTAGGATGTGATCCTATTCCACCTTCTCCACTAACAGGTATTGTTACTTCACAATCAGATGCAAGTGGATTATATGTAAGTATTGTATCAATAATCTTTTTAAGTTCTCCAAGAGTCATTATTTTATCCTTTCTTACTCAATATGTTTCTCATTTCTTCTATAGACTCATCTATTGTCCGATTTAATTTTGCAGATAATAGAATTACTTCTGCCAAAAATCTATCATCTTTACTTGGTATCTTCGATGTGTCAAATTGAATTATCAAAACATCACCTCCACATTATGAAATTTAATTTTCATTTGCTGAATCTTCTGCATTAATTTCATCAAGCCATTTATCCATACAATCAGTACAGGTGTATGATGATATTGGTTCTCCATCCATAAATCCTGTTTCTCGTATGGCATATTCACCTATGGGAATTTCTTTTTCGCAACCACCCATGCACTTATGAGGTTTACGACACTTTACAAGTTTTTCTTTATAATTTTCTATGTCTCCATCATCAAGTCCATAAAATCCAGTATCGCTTATGCTATAATCTTCTGGTTTATATTTCATGGTTTTCCTCCTTCATATTACTGAATTAATTTTCATTCCCTCGTTCTATATATTACGATTTAAGTTTTCTACCGCATATTGGACAATAGTTATTCTTATATGTTAACCTTGAATATTCAGCCAATATATTGCAATAATTTGTATGACACATTTCTTTACTTCCTTTTGGACAATTTTCATTTTTACAAGGATAATTACACAGGCATGGTTTTTCCTTTACCACATAACCTTTCCACAAACTGCATCCAATCTTGCTATCAATGCCTCTTATGCATTTATTCGTATCTTTATAAAAACAATTATCACATTTTGCATCTATTCCTATAATTAAATCCATGATATCTCCTTTTACCCTTTGAAAGTTGAATTTCATTCGCTGATTAACAACTTTTACCTTCCTGCTATAGTTTTATTATACTCCGCAAGAAGGTAAAAGTCAAGAATTATTTATAAGTTGTTAGTATTATTTTGCAATAAATCTTTTAGGTATGTTTGTCTTATCTTTCCTTTATTATTTTCAATACATTTCATATATGCTCTTGGTTCTGCTATCAATAAACATTCTTTAGAAGCTCTGGTAATTGCCGTATATAATAAACAAGAATCCAATAACATAAAATGAGACATATCTAATGCGCATATAACCTTTTTCCATTGTGATCCTTGGCAAGAGTGAACAGTAAGGGCATATGCCAATTCAATATCAGATACATCACCTTTTGAATACATAATTTCTTTATTCCCATTATCATATACTGCAACAAAACTGAAATCTGAACCAATAAATTTTAAATATCCTATTTCTCCATTTACCACACCTTTTTCATAGTCATTAACCTTTTGTATAATTTTAGCACCCTGTTTAAATTTGTGCTTTCCTCTTAATAAAAATGGAACATCATCATTTATTAATAAATCTTGTATTCTTGAATTAATCTCTTGCGTACTATTAATACAATCTTTTTTTCTAGGTACAATAATTGTAACATTATCAATATCTTCTATATCTAATGCTTTTATATATGCTTGAATAACTAAATCATTTATTCTCTGTGTGTCTTCTCTAAACATATAATGCATATCTTTTAGTTCACCATGAGTAACTAACGATTGAGGTTCTTCAAGAGGATTGTCCCCTACTCTTATTTTATTTGCATCAACTAATATACCAGATTTTTCAGCCTGTCTATGTATTTTTGTAAATTTATTAATTTTGAATTTACTATTCAATAAATCAGAAGCAATATTCCCTGCACCAATTGGAGGCAACTGTGCAAAGTCAAATACTATTACAAATTTTGCTCCTTTTTTCATTGCTTTTATTAAACTTAAAAACAAGTAACTATTAACCATTGATGCTTCATCTATAATTATCAAATCTTCTTGTAATGGGTTTTGTTCATTATATATAAATTCTCCACTTTTCCATCCCAATAATCTATGTATAGTGATTGCAGGAAATTCAGTTACTTCTTTAATTCGCTGACATGCTTTAGCTGCCAATGCACACATTGCTATATTGCATTTATTTCTATAAAGATTTAATATACCTTGAATAATAGTTGTCTTTCCTGAACCTGCTGATCCAGTAATGAGAACAACATTATTGTCTATTAAACTACGAATAGCATCTTTTTGTTCATTGGTAAATGAAAATCCTAATTTTGCTTCGGTTTGTATTATTACTTTTTCAAAATCTAAATCATATTCTTTGGAAGAAGCATTTTGTAATTCTGTAAGCAATCTTAATATCTTACTTTCATTATTGAAATACTTTTTTAATCCAACTTGATTTTCTTCTATATGTAATATAACTTCATTTTCTTTTTCTGTCTTAATAATATCTTTGAATATTTCAACACACTCAGGGATATTATCTCTTATTTCACTCATTAATTGTTGTAAATATATCCATGTATGCCCTTCAGAAGAACCAATTTCTTCAAGGATATATTGAATACAAGCATATACTCTTTTTGTACTAAGCTCTAGTTCTGGATTTAATTTTAAGGCTAATTTATCAACTCTTTTAAATCCAAGTCCATCTATATCGGTTAAAATATAAGGATTATCAATTAACTTTTGCTTCAATAAAACAGGATTAGGTTCATTGTCTGTCAGTTTCTTTATCATATTGTAGCTAACACCTAAAGGTTGTAGTAGAATTAGAATATCTGCTATTACATAATTTTCTAATATTTTAGCTTTAATAATAGAAAATGTCGCTTCCTTAATTCCACTTGTTTTACTTAAATCAATTTCTACTCCATTTATTACATCTTCTACAATAGATGGATAGGCAGACAACAATATGTCTGCCTGTCTTTCAGTGACTATTGATTGTAAAAACAATTTCTGCTCTTCGTTAGATTGTGGTCTTTGTGAGATTATATTAATTACTTTATACTGCCAACTCTTATATTTATCACTAAATACTAAAGTTGCTTTAATATCATATTCTATTCCACATTGTAATTGCTGCATATTACCAACTACTGTACCATAATAAACAGTATCATATTTATTACTTGGTGTATCAAAATCAAAAACATCTTCAACTAGACTTTTCTTTCTTTCAGTCAAGTGTGGATACAACTCTTTTGAATAAAACTTATATACACCATAACTATTATTATAATATACTTCAATTACAGGGGTTATTTTAAATTCAAATATTTCTGAATCATTCAAATTTCTGTCCTCCATTAATCAATTTTTAAATCCTTTTTCCATTGTTCAAAACTCTTAATTGATTCTACAAATAATTTGTTTTCTCCTTTTCTACCAAGTATTGCAAGGCAATTTCCTTTATAAATTAAATGTTGGAATTCTGAGTATTTTCCTGACCAACATATTGATTCAAGTATTTCAAAAGGAGTATACAAATCTAAATATGCAAATACATTTCCATTTTTATCTTTTTTCTTCTTTATATCTATTACTGTACAAACAACAACTGCCTTTTGTTTATCTGGAACTTCATCAAATGGTCTAACAAGTTTATATGCGTTTTCAAATGGATTGTTGGTTAAAAACATAGATAATGTTTCAAATTCCCACATATATTCATTTTGCATATATTTTTCTTGAAACTCTTTTATGAAATTATCATGTTTTTGTTTTTGTTCAGAATCATATATGTCTTTTCTTTTTAAATTATATAACTTCAATCTCTTTTCTTTATCATCTTCTTCTATATCCCATTTATCTTTAAGTATCTTTAATGTTGGTAATGATTTTACGTTTTCATATTCTTTAATAGGACACAAACTTTCTGCATACTTATTTAAAAACTCTTTTTTCTTATTTACAGTAAATGCTCCAGCTTTTATTAAAGCTATTATAACATCCTTGTTTGCCTTACTTTTACAAATAAAATCTATAAAGTTATCGTAAGGTTGATTTTCTATTATTGTCTTTGTAATGGTATCTCCTATCCCCTTTATTGGTAATATACCAAATAATATTGTATTGTTTGATTTTTTACATATAAAGTTTTCTTTAGATTCATTAATGTTCGGAGGTAACACTTTAATACTTAACCTATTACATTCATTAATAAATCTTCCTAATTTTGATACATCACCTGTTTTAGCAATTAAACAAGCCGTCATAAACTCTAATGGATAATAATGTTTTAACCATGCAGTTAAATAACTTAACAAAGCATAAGCTGTGGAATGCCCTCGATTAAAACAATACTCTGCCTGTTTAAGCATTAATTGCCATATCTCTTCTATTTGATCTGTATTCCATTGTTTTAAACTTAATCCTTTAGCAAAATCATCATGTAACTTTTCCATGGTTAATTTTTCTTTATGTCCAATTGCTCTACGTGCATTATCAACTTGCTCTTCGGGAAAGTTAGCATGTCTAAATAACTGCAATGCTTGTTCCTGATATAACAATACAAAATGTGTTTTGCTAAAAATTTGTTTTAAATCTTCATGTAATACTAATACTTCATTTGGATATTTTTTGTTTTTACAATATATAGGAAAGCTATCTTTAGTGCCTGGACGATTTGCAGCATTCACAACAATTATGTCTTCAACATTATCTGTTTCGGCTTCTATACACATTCTTGTAGCTTCAGCAGACTCCATTTGAAATACACCTATTGTATTTCCTTGCTTATATATATAATCAAAAATATTTTTGTCTTTAAGATTTAAATGATCAATATCTACATCTTTCCAAGTTAATTGTGATAGCTTTAAAGTAGTATCAATAATATCAAGTGTTTCAAGTCCTAGATAATCCATTTTGATTAATTTTAAGTCATCCATTGCATTATGCATTTCTAATTGAATCATCAAACCATCATCTTTATCTAAGCACAATGGACAATAATTTATTGTATCGTTAGGTGTGATAATTACTCCTGCTGCATGTTTACCTAATGACTTAGGACTACCTTCAAGTTCTAGTACATACTTAAACCATAAAGGGAATTGTTCATAATATTTCTTTAACTTATCATTAGTTAAAAGAACATCTTTCAGTAATAATTCCTTTTCTTCTTCTTCACCTAAATCATTTAATGTTTTGATTGTAGGGATTAACTTAGCAACTTCATCTCTTAAAAAATATGGTATTTCATATATTTTTTTAGCATCTAATACTTTACCAATATCCCTTATTGCAACCTTTGTTGATAATGAATTAAACGTACAAATTGGGGCAACTTTTGTCTTGCCAAATAATTCTTGAGATATTTCAAACATTTCTTTTCTACGGTTTTTACTTATATCCCAATCAAAATCAGCTATACTCTTTCTACCTAAATTTGCAAATCTAGAAAAGTCTAATTCCCATTTTATACTATCAATTTGTGTGACTCCTAGTAAGTATAAACATAAACAATTTGCTCCTGATCCTCTACTGTAACCTCTTGGAATTCCACGTTTATCAGCTTCTTTAGCTAACATATAAAGCATTATAAAATAATCAATATAATCCGATGCTATTAATATTGGAATTTCTGTATCAATTCGATTTCTATATTCAAGTTGTTTTTCATCATCTAGTAAATCTAAATTTCTTTTTTTGTAACCTTCTTCAATAAGAAAATAAAAGAATTCTTCATTAGAATTAAATCCTTCAGGTATTGGTATTTTAGGCATTTGATTTTTATTATTTAACCCAATATCAACCAATTCAACCATATCAGAAATTTTAAGAGATTCTTGTAATGCTTGGTTTACTGCGTCACATCCTATATATTGATCTAAAACATTATGAATATCATCTTCTGATTGTAAATAACAATCTTCATATGTTTCTCCTACTTCTCTACCTTCACCTATTTCTACAAATATTGCTTGAGTGTCTTTCTGATCTTTTTTTGCCATATGTGAATCTGTTGTAATAGTAAATGGCAAATTATATTCTTGTACAAATTCAAATATACTTTTATTTGCAACAATCTGACTTTTAGTATTATGTGATTGTAATTCTATAACGGTATAATCAAATATTGAATTAAGTATATCATAATACTTTTTTACAACTTCTTTATTGATATTAGAAGTCAATGAATAACTTAATCTTCCTATTTGACATGCAGTTAAACAAATAATTCCTTCTCCAAGATTATTTTCCTTAATGTACTTTAAGTCTATTCGTGGTTTTGTATAGAAACCTAGTTCATATGATGCAGATACAATTTTAAATAGATTAAGTAACCCTATCTGACTTTTAACTAACAAAATCAAATGATATCTTTGTTGCTTATACTCTTTTGTATCTGATTTTTCCAACATATTATCTACTTCATAAACTTCACAACCAAGGATAGGTTTAATATTATTCTTCGTACAGGTTTTATAGAAATCAACAAATGAAAACATATTACCATGCTCAGTGACAGCTATTGAAGGACTATTATTTTCTTTACAAAATTTAACCATATCTTCAATAGTTAATATTGAATCCAATAATGATTTTTTAGTATGATTATGTAATAAAACGTGGCTCATATGTACCTCATTTCTTTATATGTTGTTAATTATTTTTTATACTCTTTATTAACTGCAAAACACTTACTATCAGGCTTCCATAAACTAAAATACTGACATAATCCTGAAAGTGTCCAATCTGTACAACATGTATTGCCTGAGAAATTACACCAATAACATAATGGTGTTGGTTTAGGTGTCCAATCGTTTGTAGTAATGCACCATTCTAAATCATCTAAAGTTTTATCTAATTTCTTAACGCCCCTATCATAATATCCCTTAGTTAAAGCGTTCTGCTTTTCGCCTAAAAGTATCATGTCATAAATAGCATCACCAATTTCTAATGGTTTTCCAAACTGTTTTTCAACCGCTAAACTATATATAAACATTTGCATTGGTGTTGGTAAATCTTTAGTATCATATAACTTACTTGAAGACTTATAATCTATCACTCTTATTCTTCCATCTTTATGTTGATCAACTCTATCAATAAACCCTTCAAGAATACATCTGTCTTTATAAATAAAGCTAAACTTTTGCTCAGTTGCAATTACTTTCCATCCATCCTCTAAAACTTCATTTTCTAAATCGTCAAAGAAAATTCCAATCTTATCATTATAACTAACACCTAGTTTTTCATCTTTATTCTTAAACTTTTGTTCGCCATACTTTTTCTTTAAATCATTAATTCCCAATATCTTTTTATTTTTATCTTTGTCGGTATTCTCTATAATACCATCATAAGTAATTTTATTAAGTTCATTAAAACCTAAATTGTCTCTATACTTTATCTCCTTAACTTTATGTAATAAATTTCCCATTTCAAGTACTAATGTAGTTTCGTCTGTGTAATTCTTATCAATATATTGTAATTTGTACTTCATAGGACAAGATAAAAATAAATCTAATTTACTATAACTATATTTGGGTAGTTTCTTTGTATTATCTAATTTTAAGTCTGCCATTATATAATTTCCTCCAATTTTTCTCTACATTATCCATAGGTGACTCCTTTGGATTCAAAATATTATTATCATAAACACAGTAAATAGTTTGCTGTGGTAAAAATTTATTATATTCTCTTTCGTATATACTCTTATCAACCAAACCTGTTTCTTGATTAATATCTATACCTTGGTCAAAAGCTATTACTACAGGAACATTTAAATGAGTTAATTTTTGTACTTGTACCTTACTGAGTTGATGTCCACCTATAGCTACAGCATTTCTAATTCCTGCTGACCATAGTTGCATTACTCCTTTTTCACTTTCACATACAATAACTTCATTTTGTCTTTTAATATATGGCATAGTTTTATTTAGTCCATATAGTATTTTGCTTTTAGCACAAGGTTGAATATAAAAATATTTAAATGCCTTTTCTTCTTCACTCAATTGCTCTTTAAACAATCTTCCTTTAATTCCAACTAAAGTACCTAATTCATCTCTTATTGGAATAGTTATCATATGATATTCTAAATCATATCCTAATTCAAATTCATCCATAGTTTCATTTGATATACCATCTTTCCTAAACAAAGGATTAACATATCTACCAAAATATTTAAGATTGTTTTCATCAATTGGTTCTAATTCTACTTCGTCTTCATCATTACATTTATCAGTACATACTTCTATTTCTTTGAGCCATTTTAATAATCGTGGAATACCTTCGTAAGCAACATAAAAATCGTATTCACATATGTCACAAATCCATTTTATACTCTCAGTAAAATATATTCCTTTAATAAAACTAACAAGAGATATAATATCTGAGTTTCCATATTTATCAACTATATCTCTTGTGTAAGCTTCAACATATAAGCTATCAATATAAATCACTGTACTTGATTTGTTGTCTCCAGATGGCATTCCACATGTATAATAGTCGTAATGTTTTTTTATATGATGCATTCCTAATTCTTCAAGAATAAATTCAATCTTATTTTCTGCTATAATTCTTTCTTTAAGTTCTAAAGCCTCCACATCATCACCTATTTCTTCCTAATTAAATATCCACACTCATACCATGTATTTCTATCTAAATCTACTTCTGTAATTAAACATGGTTTTTGACCGCCTCTATTTTTATCAATCTTCTGTGAGTAGAATATTTTATTAGGGTCAAGTGGAATTTCTCCCCATTCATTTTTAATTAAGTATTTATCATATTTACTTCTTTCAATTTTCTTTTCTAATATAAGATGATCTACAACATGTTTTAACTGTTTTGCATTTGCTATATTGTTACTACTTAATTCATCTGGGTCTGTAAATAACGATTCATCAGTTAATTGAATTGTTGCATAACCTCCAATATTTACTTCATTGATAATGTCCTTCAATTTTGTAGTTGTTTGTTTTACCTGCTCCCAATTGTCACCTTTAAAACCCTTTAATGTATCATAGAAAACAAATTTAACACCAAGTCCTAGAACATGTTTTTTTATTTCTCTTTCTAAATCTTCATCAGAATATTGATTCATTTCTAAAAAATATACTCTACTTCTTTCTTTAATCCAACTACCTATTGTATCTTTAACAAACAAATAATCTTCTTCACATTTATAGTTGCCTAATGAAATATCTCGTTCTAATATATCAAAATTAAAACCAAATTCTTTATTGTTACAGATTGTAGATGCTTGTGATGCATAAAATTCATTTTCTTCCATTTCGTTTTCTAATACTAATATTGGGATGCTTTTCAATACTCCGATGTAGTTTAGTATCTTTGCCATTCTTCTTGTTTTACCTTCATTAGACAACATACCATCTACAATCAACTTTTTATTTCTCCAACCTCTGAATAACATATTCCATATAGGAAATGGTAATTCTTCTCCCATGTCTGGATGGTCTTTCCACTCTTCAATTTTTGAAGAAAACTTACTTCCAAGGATTGTGCTACTTTTACCTCCACCTATAACTGTATGAATATTATCAATATTGGCTCTCATTACCCTTACAATATCTTCTGCTTTCATTTTAGGAAAATCTTTATGTTGTAAAGTTTTTTGTATTGGAAAACCTTTTCTTTCAAATTCTCTTATTAAAGAGTATTTTTTAATGTTTTCAAAATATTTCTCGATATCATCTACATCTGCTAATTCAATTTGTTTTTCAATTGTTTTCCAACCACCAAGCTTTTTATATTGTTTATATCTGTCAGGGTCTTGCATCATAAACATATTTACTTTTGCTTCAGAAACTTCTTGAGAAAAAGTTTTATAATAAATTTCAAAACAGTCATAATAGAATCTCGTATCTTCTTCTCCATAAAAATCATATTTTGACTTTATTATTGGAGCGTAATCTACATATAAAATAGGTTTTGAATATAATGCTCCAACAAACAATGCTTCACTTGCAACATCATTGTTTGGTCTTTCCTTCATTTCAGATATAAGTATCACCCCTTATAATAAAAAATCGTTTAGATTGTCAGCTAAATTGTATTCTTGATTACTACTATTTTTATTTTTTATTACTTCTTCAGTTACTTTTTGATTTTGAATTTGTTTTTCTATCTCTTTAAACTGAATACTATTATCATGTTGTTTTTCTTTATATTCTTTGTACTTATTATAATTATTTAATACAACTGCTAAATCATAATGCATTCTTGAATCTGGATTATCAAAATTCTTTTTAAATGCATTTTTATTCAAATAACCACTCATTATTTTATATATGTCTAATAATTCTTCATAAGATACGCTGTTTTTAATCAAACAACTACGACCAGCTACAATATCACTAATTTTTTTAAATACAAATGTAGATATAACTTCAACGTGATAATAGTCCATCATCCATACAAATAATCTATCTTTGTCTTGTTCTATCTTTTTTTCACATTGCATTATATCTTGAGTAAAATTTATAATGCTTACTATTTCTTCTTCTGTTTTTTTCTTGTTAAGTAAATATTCTTTATAACAATTAATATGATAATATTGTTTTTTTTCAGTTTTGATATAATCTTCTTTTAAAATATCAATTGATTTCTGTTTTGGTGGATCACATAATTGACATCTATGTAAACTCATATACCTACCTCCTTACAATAGAAAGGGGAGTTACCTCCCCATCTATTTTACTTTGTAACAACTTCATAGAACTTTTTAATTGTATCTAAGTCTGTCAAAGATTTATAATCAATTGGAAGTCCTTCTTTAGCAACTAATGGCTTTAAAGATTTCTTTTTGGTAGGACTCATTTTATCAAAAGCCTTATTAATTGCATCTATATATTCATCTATGGTTGTAAATTCTTTTGGTGATTCAGGAGTATCATCAGTAGTATCTTTATCAGCTTGTTCATACATTTTTTCATCTCTTGCTAAAGATTTTTTATAATCTTCCTGTACTAAAGATTTTGATTTACCTTTGTTTGAATCTATAACCTTCTGCCATACTAAAAGAGATGGTTCTGAAACTATTTCATTTTGAGAATAAACCTTAGTTCTATCTTTATTTTCAATTTGTGCATTTACAGTACCAGTTTCATCAATAAAATTATGTAAAACTGTAAATACCTCGTATTTTATAAATTCCCAACTTTCAGGTATTCTCTTTCCTGTGTCTACAAGTTGCATTTGATTCTTATTATCTTTTTGCATTATCTTCTCAGGTTTATCTCTTCCAGTAATAGCAACATACTTGTCAGTATTGGTAATAAGATTTCTAATAAGTATCTTACCTTTACTCTTTATCTTGTCATGATCTTTAAATTCTAATCCTGCGGTTTCAATAGCAACCTGTTTTTCTTCAGCAGTTGATTGATTAATCTTAGCTCTTATTCCTGCTCTCTTTTCAGATATGTTAATTGCTGCCATTTTAACATTATCAGCAACAACAGTAATACCATCAATAACTATAGCATCAGGTCTAAAAGGATTACCATCAGCATCTTTTACAATATCATCAGTTTCATTACCTTCGTCATCTAAAACAAAGAAATCTTCATTATTAATAGCTTTGTTTGCATAGTATTCAACTTCATCGTAACTAGGTGTATATACAATATAGAGATTGTCAAGATTTATACCTTTCTTCTCTAAATCCTCTAAATAATTATCTACACTACCTGTCTCACAATCTATATATAATACTCTCAAAGGTCTTCCTTCTGTTGTTTTCATTTCCATGAATTCAAGAGATAATGATGATTTCCATGTACCTTCAGAACCATATATAAAGAATTTTAAACCCTTTTCTACAGCACTACCACTTCTTGCTCTTGCCATATTTATAGTAACCTCCTATTTTTTTATTAAAATTTAGATTTACCTTACCACTTAAAATAAATTAAGTGGTAAGGGTATTGAATTTACTTAGAACCCCAAGGAAGTGAATCATCATCGTTATCAATGTTTGAATTATTACCCCAATTGTCTCCACTAAATTCCTTATAAGCCTTTACAGCTTCGTCAAGATTCTTTTCAGAGTAAGTTTCTTTATCAATTGACTTTGGTTCTGCTCCAGTAATAACAAGTTCTCTAATGTAATTTTTATTAATGTTTTTAAAAGAATCTTCATCTCCCCATACATCCGATTCTTCTGTATCGTCTGTATCAATCTTATTAAAAATCTTTCCCCAAACATCAATAGCCCAATAAGGTTTCAAGTTCTTTTTTAATTGATTTGCAAGTTCCTTCTTACGAACAATAAACTCTGCATCTTCAATTGAATTGTAAGTAACTATTTTTGCTTTAACAATCGCATGTGGATCTTCCTTATTATCAACTATTTCAATTCCTGTATAAATAATCTTCTGTTTAAAGTCATTAGTTTCAACAAAATCTTTATCATCAAAATTAATTTCTCCAGAAATATAAAGTTGATTTACATTAAATTTCTTGTTGTGCTTAATAACATCATTATTTCCTTTGTAAGATGAAAATTCCATATTACCTCTTACAAATACAGGTGTAGTATCTTTAAGATTATTAAATACTTTTTCAGCAGCATCAAATGATGTCATATTCTGAATAATATTTTTACCATTATCATCTTTTTCAAGTCCAATACTAACACCTATTAGTTTAAATCCATCTGGAGCTTTATTAAAACGATTACTCCATGCGACTTCTTTGGTTTCGGCTTTCTTACCTTCTTCTTCAGACTTTTTACTAAAGTAAACTTTATCCTTAACCATTTCTGAAAGAGTTACATAAACTGTAGATTCTTTATTTGTATTAATCCCTAAGTTTAATGTATTCATTAGTTTGTCTGTTTTTGTTTTCTTAGAAGTAAAAGCATTTTTACGATTCATGCCAGTTACGATTCCACGTAATTTAAATTCACCTTTAGTCTGTGGTAAACCTAAACCTTTTTTATCAGCCATATGTATATTACCCTCAACTTTCTATATTTTATTTATATTATGTTTGTTTTGTTGTAATTGTTTGTTCGGAGGAGACTGACATCTCTTGATTGGCTTTTTACAGCCATCTTTCATTTTAATATATATCACTTCCATTCTGCCCATGAAATTCAATTTTTATTGCCCAAACTATATATAGAAAATTTATTTTCAAAAACCACTATATGTAGTATATAAAATTACTCATCATCCTCCACATAAACCACTTTTCTTTTAATCACTTTTAATACTTCGAAAGTCATTTTAACCTGATGGATTTCAAAATCACTTGCATAGTCTGATTCTTCAATGATTTCTTTTGCCGATTCTTGATTTTCATAGATATAAGCATCTCTAACTTCATTTACACCGCAAGTATCTTCATCAACATAATTATCTTCACAAACATTAAAAATAACATAACCTTCAGTAATTTCAGCCTGAGATGTTTTTATAATTTTAGTTTCCTTCTTTGTAGCCATTACTCATCATCCTCCGTATCATCTTCATTTCCATTCTCTACACTAAGAACCTTCAGACTACCTTCCTTAATAGACAGTACTGACCAAGTTTCTTCATGCTCTGATCCAGTGGGTACTATCTGTAACTTTGTTTTTTCTTTCTTGCCTTTTACTTTAAGCAAATTTCCCTGTTTAATTTCATCATCCTCAGTAGCAAAGCGAATAATGTCACCCTCATTGACCTTGTAAGTTTTACCTTCAAATTCAAACTCAAATACATTCCATGCTTCTTTAGTGTCAATAGGTATTACTCTTACTTTACCATCAATCATTACTTCTATAAGTTTATAACCGTTTACTACATTTACCATATGTACTATTTTCCTCTCTCTCTTATATATTGTTAATTAAATATTGCTAACATACTTACAATGATTTACTAAAAAATCAAATGCTGCACATGTTCTTAGCCCTCTAAAACCATTTCTAGCCGTAATTCTCTTGCCTGAAATCTCTCCACCGTTGGACGTTACAATAGATACTGCTTGACTTTCTGTGAGTTTCTTCATGTTTAATTATCCTCTCTTTCTTTTTATATTTATTTTTTGTTTGAGTTTATACTTGCAGATATGTATTCCCTACAAATTTATTATACTATGCTCTGCATATTCTGTCAATCTTTATTTATATGTTGTTTGTTAAATTAATAATTTTTATTTCATTCTTCTTAAATAAATCATTTACAGTACTTCTATAAGCAATTCTTCTTAGAACATTAAAAGTATCAACATTATAAATATCGCTTCGTTTCCATATATCTTTTCGTCTACTTGAGCATTTTCTAGTTGTACTTATTCCTGTAAATTCAAATCCTCTACTAGTATTTTTGATAGTATAGTTTTCTAAATCTACTTCAATCAATCCAATTTTAGCAGGTAATTTATCTACAGGGATTATACCTGTTGGAGCTATGATATATGTATTCTCACACTGACAACAAAATCCATTTAAAAAATCAGTATATGAAGCCTTAGATTCTATTCCCATTACTTTATATTTGTCTACTGTATTTTCTCTGAGGTTTAGTAAATTGCCCTTAACTCCAATAACATCAATTGTGATTTTAGATGTAGCTTTTGTTTTAAACCAATCAAATTCTTTAAGATATTGACAGTATTTTGAGAATGATACTTCAGTTGCTAAACAGGTATAACCTTTTGAGTATAGAATGTATTTTGCTATCTGCTTCAGTTCATAATGTTCTTTGGATTCATTTTTGTTGTAATCTTTGTTTAATAAAATTTATATCACCTCACTTTAGGAAATAAAAT
>Ga0209318_1000973_pt1 | contig 21557 bp, 26 predicted proteins | sample RifGroE1_FD_183999 | JGI IMG/M metagenome (GOLD analysis project Ga0209318, IMG submission 183999) | Groundwater microbial communities from Rifle, Colorado, USA - Groundwater E1 (SPAdes) (version 2) | ecosystem: Environmental > Aquatic > Deep subsurface > Groundwater | place: Rifle, Colorado...
CTTCTATGCTTGTCATGCCATCTCTTTCCATAAGAACATCTTTGATTGATTGCATTTTTCTGATTTCTCCTTTTTAGTTTTTCGGCATTAGCCATTGGTTTTTTCTTTTGTCCACTGGAATGCCTGAAAGATCTATTGGTTTGATTTTTTCCAGTTGTGCTGTTTGATAACTTTTTATCAATTTTTCCTGTCTGTTTATTCTTTTCAGATAACTATCTGTTGCCCAGGCATAACCTAAGCCGATACAGATTATTGTCCAGACTATCCATAGGCTGATTTGATTGAGCTTTTTGTTTTTTGGTTTTTCTGATTCTTTCATTTCTTTCTCCTTTTCTGGGTTTCTCTTTCTCTTTCTCTTTCTCTTTCGAGTTCTTTTTCTTCCATTGCTTGTTTCATCTCCCAGGTGATGCTTCTGTCCAGCCAGGCTTGAGAACCACAAATTGCGGGAGCATACAACCTCTGCATTCTTTCTTCTGGTGTTAGGTCTTCTGAGGCAATTTGGGCGTTCTTTTTCTTAGTTTCTTCTTTCATGAGTTGGAGTTTTTCCAAATCTGTTGGGCGTCCGTATTGGTTGGGCATGAGTTTCTCCCGTGTGGGTTTATGTTTGTTATAACTATACACCTTTTTGGTTGGTTTTGTCAAGTCTATTTATTCTTTTTCCTTTCCATTTATTCGGTTTATCTTTCATTTATTTGGGTTGTGGTTAGTTTAGTTTTTGTGGTTTGCTGTTTTGTAAACTACGTACTTCACCCCCCGTGTTCCAAGGTCACAGTTAAGCCCTTCTACTGAGGTAAAAATCCATACTGAGGATGGCCTTAGTGCAGTATCTGCCTATCTTTAGTCAAAAAAAAAAAAATAAAAAAGAAGGTTCCCCAGTTTTCCCCCCGACCACAGTAGAAACACTTAGCTCGACGACTCCGACACGGGGGGTGAATCCCACTGTTTACAAAATCACCTTTTTCAATCGTCAACTGTCTTGCCTCTTTCCCCATTTCTTTCTTTTTTTACTGTTCGTTCAAATGCTGAACAATATGGAAAAGGAAAAAGATGAGAAAGTAAAATCCTTTGTTGGTTTTTTGTTTTTTAATTCTCTTTAATTAAGCCAGGAAAGCTCTGATTTATCTTTGTGCTTTTAACAGTACTTCTGCAATTTGTGCTGGTGTTAATCCTGCGAGAAGCTTTAATGCCTCTGCCTGTCTTTGTTCTGGTGTCTTTCCTCCTGTTCCAGGTCTGGTTTTGGGCTTGATAACAAACTCATCTGCTCTGATTTGAGCTTTTTCTGCGTCTATAATCAAAGATGTAACTACCATATTCCCATCTTTATCTTTCTTTCCTGCAGGTCTTATCGCTGCTCTTAATCCAATAATCGTATCCGCAATTCCTGCGTGAATCAAAGCATGAATAATCTCATACTCTTTTGCCCAATTCAGTAATTCTTCTTCATTTTCCAGCTTTCCTGCTGCTGCTTTCAACCATTCAGGAATATCAAACTCTTTGTCTTCTCCATTGTGATTTACTTCAATCTTTCCTATTTCTATAATTTCATACATTGATTGTGCCATGGTAGATCTCCTTTAATAAATTGGTTCTTTCTTTTTATCTTTGGCTTTCCTTCCTGGCTTAATCAAAGAGACTCAAATATTTCTTTTGATTGTTTGTCCAACATTGACAGAAAATTCCATCCTGTGTTTCTTGGCAATCCCAAATTTTCAAAGACCTTTTTGTTTGTTGTTCGACTTCATTAATCTATCTTGCATCTCTCGTGCCATAACTTCTCTTTCTTTTGTTTCTTTTATAACTTATTGAATTTGTTATGTTTTCTTTTTTCCTTTATTCCTTTTATCCTCTTCTGGTATACCAGACTGTCAGTTTTTTTCCATTATGTTAAATTCTTTTTTTTACTCATTGTCAGGTTTCTTTACACTCTGGTATACTATATGTATTCATTGATCTTTTCATTTCTCTTATTCATTTACTGAATCTTATTCATTATCTTTGGTCTTTTTCTCTCTCCATCCTCTTTTCCTTTGTGGAGAAATCCAATGGGGATACTATAGAAAAAATTCCCCCTACCCTTGGCGATGCAGTTTTTTTATAAAAAATCAAAAGTGCCGTATATTATTTTTTAATTTAAATCATAAATGCCTGCTTTGAGAAAAACAAAAAAAATATGGTCGTGAAGGAATAACTCATCGTTCATCTGTTGAACAAAATGGAGAAGAAAGAAAGGCAGAAAAAGAAAAAGAAATAGCTTGTGAAATTTTTTATTAAATTTTCAAAATCTATTTACCGGCAATTACCGCACAAAATACTCCCTTGACAAAACCCACTTTTCGTGCTATCGTGATCCTATATATTACTCTATTTTTTTCATTTCTCCACAACCTATTTAAAGGTTTTCTTATGTTAAAACAATTAAAATCTCATCATAAAGAAATAGCAAGATTAAAAGTTCTTGGCTATACTCCAGCAGAAATAGCAGAAAAAACAGGCACAGCCCTACAGACTGTTTATGCAAATCTCAGAGATCCTATCTGTCAAGGATTTATGGATGGTTTGAGTGATAAGCTGGATAAAGAAGTGATCTCTGTTCGCAAACGATTAATTGATATGAACTCTGCTGCATTGAGTGTCATGGAAGATATTATGAAAAAAGATTCTAAAGCTCCATTCTCTGTTCAATTCGCTGCAGCAAAAGACAATCTTGATCGAACAGGATATAAAGTTGAGGAAAAAGTTTCTCATAAGGTTTCTTTCCTTACAGCTAAAGATCTTGAAGACCTGAACAAATCTGCTTCCGAAGTTGATATTTCTTATATGGAGGAAACGAAAGATGAAAATCACTCCGCCGTATAGACCATATATAATTACTGGTTTTATCTTATCTGGTTGGTTGTTTTGGTGTGTGGGTAAAATAAAACTACCCAATGAAACAACTAAAACTTGGGAAGCTATAAGAATAAAGAACAAAGATTTGAAAAAAGTTTACTTCTGGTTAGAATTAAAAAGGAAAATAATTGGAATGTTTACATGGAAAAAATAGTCTTGGCTGACAAACTTGTCACATTTCTACTTGGTAGTATAGTAGCTTTACTATTTCAAATTATTTGGAATTGGCTTGTTACTGGGCGAGTAGAAAAAGGAGTATATCTTTTGGCTGCTGACTGTGAAAGACGAAGAAAAGACTGTGGAATTGGTATGGTTGGTGATGCTTTCCATACTCAGGCAAAACAATTTGCAGAATATAAATCAAAAACAGATGTTCAATTAGAAGATATAGATCATCAACTCTCACGTGGAAGGGAAGACTTTACTAAAATAATTGAAGAGATATCACAGATAAAACAAGCCTTAGTTGGTATGCCAAAATATTCTGAGTTTAATGTATTAAAAGATAATACATCTGATATAAGAGAATCCATGGCAAGTATCAGGACTGCAATTGAGATACTTTTAGAAAGAAGAGATACGAAAAGAAGTTGATGAGAAATAATAGTGTAAAAATAAACTTAATGAGGGATAAAGAGTAAATGGCAACTGAGATATTAAACGTCCAGAGAATTGATTCAGTTTTTAACACCAATGTTGCGTCATTATCATATACTGTCCCGGCTGGTATAAATCGTAAATTATTTGTCGTTGCAGCAAACAAAGATTCGTCCACTTATACTTTTTTAGCAGGAGCAACATTCAATAGCCAAAGTCTTACCGCTGTTACAGGCCGGGCCAACCAAAATAACCCATCAAATAGCATAAATTTTTATGAGCTAAACCTTGGATCAGGTGCTGAGATTGCAAGCCAAGTTGATATAGAATGGACAGAGGCTGTTTTGCAAGGTCATTTGATTGTCTTTACTGTGACCGAATTATCCCAAACGGCGAAAGAAGTATCAGCAAGCTCGGTTTCCTCCGGGGCAACCTCAATAAATGTTGCGGTTACAACCTTATCTGCGAATGCTCTGCAAATAGGCGTTTTCTCATGCGGCCGTGGAGATTCTACCTTAACAGCCACAACCCAAACGGAGCTTACTAAATACTCAGATGCAACCAGCCCAGGCCTCGGCACAGGCATCTCCTATGGAATAAAAGCCTCCCCAGGATCAACCACTTTTACATGGACAACCAGTGCATCTTCAAAATTGGCAATGGCTGTTGCTTCTTTTGGTGCCGCCCCTTCGGTAATCACTGCCGTTGCTGGATCAGACCAAATAGCCTATGCCCTTGAAACGGTTAACCTCGACGGTAGTAATTCTTTTTCACCAGAAGGTGATGTCACATATTCTTGGGAATTCGTTTCGACACCTGCCGGATCGACCGCATCTATAACAAATCCTACAACGGCCACCCCTTCCTTTGTTCCTGATTTAGCTGGGGCTTATGTAATCGAATTAACAGTCGATGACGGGGTTGATACGGCTACTGATCAGGTAAGTGTGACAGCCCTTGTTCCCAGGTATAAACACACCATTTCTGATATGCCGACAGACGGAGAAAGTAGAACCTTTGGCCTTCATGCCTATCAACGGGGGGTATACGCTGGTGGCAAGAGTCTTTTCGGTTTTGTGAACTCTTTGGAAGCCATAAATTTCCTTATGGTAGACCACCAGGAAAAAGAGTGGGCTGTGCAAGACGGCCCAACTGTTGCCTTTGGAGACGATTATCATATAGGAGTAACCCTGGCCGCTTCAAAAAATTTTGCTACGATAGGCATGGCTTATGAAAAATCTCATAATGGTAAGATTGGATATCGAGAAGTAGGCCCTGATTTCCAAACAGTTGGAAGTGAGGTTGAAATTGGCACTGTAGGAGCTTATCCTCACATCTTCTTTGATTCTTCCGGAAACCGATATATGGTTTCCAGAACCACTGGAGAAACCTCCTTATGGGGCGGGATACAGTTCGCTAAAAGTTCTGACGGATCAACCTTTACCAGAAGCAGGATTATCAATTTTCCCACTGATGGGCTTTATGGTTATTATGGAATAGACCAGAACGACATTATTCATCTCATGTGGTGTGAGAGATATGAACAGGCCACTGCATCAAACCTGGTCTTCAAAGGGATTTATTATGTCTATTCCGACGATCTTGGAGTAACATGGAAACTCGCAGACGGGACAGTGGTTAGCACAACAGGGTCAGATGAAATTTCAAAAACAGATGCTGCTCCTGGGGCTATTAGGGCAGATACTACCGTGGGGTCATACCGTGGTAGTGTTTATGCTGCGGCCGACGGAACTCCTTATGTTTTATGGTTTCTGGATCGTGGTACAGACGAGTACTGGTTCCAAGATTGTGACCCGTATGTCTCCTATTGGGATTCTGTTGGTGAAGCGTGGGTAGACACATTGATTGGAGACGGAACTGCTGGTTACGGGGCTGACACACGTGATTTTTATTTCAACGGGACTTCCTGGATATTAACAGTAAAAGGATTCGATGATAAATACTATAAATTCACAGCGTCAGACCCAACCGGAACATGGACAAGAACAGAAATAGGGTACGCTTATTCTGTCACAAGCTCGCCGATAAACTCAGATTTTACTGTTGTTGATCCTCCGGTGTTTTTCGAAAAAGATACCACTCTTCACAAAGCTGAATTTTATACTTTGGACGAGGTCTACACGGAAGGAGTTTTTTTAGGTTTATCCCCATCGGTTTTATCTTCTGTTGTAGCTTCTACTACTGTGACATTGACGCTTTCGGAAGATTGCACTGGTGACGGCACTGGCCTGGTTATTAAGGTAGGCGGTGTAGCAGTTGATGGAACTTGGTCAAGGACCGGTTTGACAGATGTTATTTTTACTCGTTCTTCTGGAATATTTTCAGAAGAAGATACCATCACCCTTGATATAACAGACACCGATTTAACAAGTTCAGCAACTTCAATTGCAATACAGAATGCGACAGGCATCGAGATTCAAGCAGGTGGTTCAACAAATATAGAATTAAATGGTGGTCTTACTGATATGGGCGCCGCAATTAGTTTATAGGAGAACATAATGGCAAACACAACAACGAAAGGTAATTGGGTAATTGAGGTACTGTTTGATGGAGCAACTGCATGGAACATGGCAGATCATTATCCTTCTGGACTTTCTATTGAAAGTTTAGAATTTAAACCAACAGCAACAGATGATCTTATTATTGTAAGAGAAACATCTGCTGCAGGACCAAGACTTCTTGATGTGAAAGCATCATCAGTATATGATAGTAAGATTAAATATTTTAATACTGAGCAAAGTAAGAAAAAACTTCTTCTATATATTGTTGGTGCTGAGGCTTCCACAGGTTCTCGATTAATCATAACAGTTAAATAAGGCTATTCTTTTGATTCTTTCTTTTGATAAATATGATCCAGAGCTACAAAAGCTTTTACTAAGGTGTCAAAAAAGTACTAAGGTATTTGCTAAAACATTTTTTCCCGAAGAAGTTACAAGTGAGTTTTCTCTTCTTCATGATAAGATGTTTGCAGTAATGGATCATCCAATCAAAAGAAAAAAAGCTCTTGCTGCTCCCCGTGGCTTGGGTAAAACGACGCTTGCAAAGATACGTTGTGTAAAGGCAATTGTCTTTCGCGAGCGTCGTTTTATTATTTATCTTTCTAATTCTTCTGGTAGTGCTATTGAATCTACAGAACATATTAAAAGACTCATGGTAGAAAATGAATATTTAAATTTAATTTTTGGTAAAGTAGGATTTTCTCAGAAGGGATTTAAAGAAGGTTTTAGTAAAGAATCTTGGGTAGCTTATGGTGATGTTTATGTTCTCCCTCGAGGAGCTGGACAGCAAGTGCGTGGAAAAAACTGGATGGGACACAGACCTGGATTGTTTATTATTGATGACTTAGAAAACACAGATAATGTCAGATCGGATGAGCAAAGAGAAAAACTTTCTGTTTGGTTTTTTTCAGATTTGATGAAATCAGAATCTAAATATGGAGAACGTGATGGAATTCATAAAGGGCAACGAGCAGAGTTTTTATATATCGACACAATTAAACATCAAGATTCTTTGCTGCAGCTTCTTATTGATTCATCTGATTGGCTTAATGTAAGTGCCTTTCCAAATCTTGTTCCGGATACTCCAGATGGGGTATTAAGTATTTGTGATGAAAATTTCAATTCTTATGATCCGAACTATATGACGACTGAAGAGATCAAGCAAGAATACATAGAGCATACAGAAAAAGGAAAACAGGATTTGTTCTATATGGAATTTATGAACATTCCTATTTCTCTTAAAGATGCTGTATTTAAACCTGAATCATTCAAATACTATGAAGAAGCTGGAGATCATCTTATTGTCCACAACCATCCTATGGTGGTTCAAAGGCTAAACAAAATGGGGCATAATCTTAAAGAGATAGAGAAGATTCCCATTAGAGAATTGATAACTTTGGTTATTGTTGATCCTGCAAGAACGATTAATTTATCAAGTGCAGAGTCTGCAGTAGTTGTTGTTTCTATTCACAGAAAATCTCGAAAGATTTTTGTCCGTGATCCTTGGGGCAAGAGAGTTAAGCCAGATGCTTTATATGATCAGATGTTTGATCAATGTCTTTTTTATAATGCAAGGTATTTGGCTGTAGAAGTCACAGGTTTGCATGAATTTATTTCTCAACCAATAAGAAATGAAATAAGAGTTCGTGGCATTTCTTCTGAGTATGTAGAACTTAATGCTCGTGGAGATAAAGATTTGAGAATTTCAAATGCATTGGCAAACTATTATGCTCAAGGACAGATTTACCATAATGCGAGTAACTCTACAGCGTTAGAGAATCAGCTTAAATGGCATCCTAAATCTAAACGAAAAGATTTAATTGACGCGTTAGCTTATATTACAAAACTCATTAATGAATTTTTTCTTTTCTTTGATGTAGAAGAAGATGATTTTGATGAACAAAACGAGTATGCAGATTTAGATCTTGAGGATCAGTTTGAAGATGATTATGATAATGAAGAACTATTACTTGGTGATGGGAGTATAATATGACTGGTGTAATCTTTGGCGCAGTACAAAGACGAAAAGATGTAATAAGTCTTAATAAGAAAGATATTAGTTATTCATATCCAAAAGGATTAAATCTCAAACCTGGTTCAGACTTACACAATAATCTTTTAAATCTTGTTCTTGAATATGCAACAAATTCTTCTTGTCATATGAATGCGAGATTTTCTGCTTGGCAAGAATCAGATAAAACTCTTACTGCATATAAACGAGTTGACGAAGAAGAAACAAATGTACTTTATAATGATGATCGTAAACCAGTTTCTATTGTCTATCCTCATTCTTATGCAATTTTAGAAACTTTGCTTGCATATATGATGAGTGCGTTTTTTCAAAATCCAATAATTCAATATGAGGGATTTTCTCCTAATGATGTTGTTGGAGCAATTTTACTTGAAAAAGTAGTTAGTCTTCATTCTAATAAATTCAAACATATTCTTAATCTTCATACTATGTTTAGAGATGCTTTTGTTTATGGTGCTGGACATATTGTGCCAGTATGGAAACGCACATCTACATTCGAAGGCAATGCATTACTTAATCTTGATCCTTATCGTCTTCTTCCTGATCCTAATGTTTCTGCAGATAATTTACAAGCTGGGGAGTTCTTTGGTTGGGTGAGTGATCATAACTATGTCTCGCTTTTAGAAGAAGAATTAAATGATCCTAAGAACTTGTTTAATGTAAAATATTTAAAAGACCTTCAATATCAAGGAACAAGTATTTATCAGATTGACAATTCAGGAAGATACTTTAAGTCCGGTGTTTCAAGACAACATTATCTTGGGAATCAACCTTTTACTACAATTGAAATGTATATCAAACTCATTCCATCTGATCATAATCTTAGTGACTCTGAACGACCTGAGATATGGTATTTTAAAGTCGCCTCAGATGCAGTGATCCTATCTGCCAGAAAGGCAAATTTTGAACATAAACTTATTCCTGCCTGTGCTATAGTTCCTGACTTTGATGGTTATAGTTCTTCACCTGTTAGTAAGATTGAAATGCTTTCTGGAATGCAGAATTTGCTTGATTGGTTATTAAACTCTCATGTAGCCAATGTGAGAAAAGCAATCAATGATACGTTGATTTATGATCCGAGTTTGATTAACTCTAAAGATTTGAGAAATCCCAAACCAGGGAAGCTCGTACGTATGAGACGTTCTGCTTATGGTAGAGGAAAAATCAGTGATGCAATTCAGCAATTAAATGTTTCAGATATCACTCGAGGAAACGTAGCTGACTCCTCTTGGTTACTTTCTGCAATGCAATCTTTATCAGGTACTGATGATTCTTCAATGGGCATTCTTCGTTCTGGTGGACCAGAAAGACTTACTAAAGCAGAGTTTCAAGGAACTGCAGCAGGGAAAATATCTCGCTTAGAACGAACTGCTCGAATCATTGGAGTTCAAGGTATTCAAGATATTGGGGAGTTCTTTGCTTGGCATACAAAACAAGTAATGAAAGATGAACAGTTTATATCTATTGCCGGAGATTGGCAAGATTTACTTCTTCAAGAATATGGACATTCAATTGATAGAGGAAAGCTTGCTGTATCACCAAAGGATATTGATATAAATACCAGTGTTCTTGTTCGTGATGGTTCGCTACCAAATGGAAATTACTCTGAAGTTTGGTTGAGATTGTTTGAGAGTCTTGGAACTAATCCTGAACTTGCACAAGAATTTGATGTAGTAAGAATTTTTAAACACATTGCTCGGAATGCGGGAGCAAAGAATGTGAATGATTTTATTGCTCGTGGTGGTAATGTTCAAGCAGAGGTTCAACCAAATGAACAAGTAGCTCGACAGGTTCAACAAGGTAATCTAATTCCTTTTAATGAGGCAGTGTAATGGCAAAACAAGAATTAAAAAGTCTTGCAGATATGTTTCCAAAATCTAAAGACGAATTTCTTTTAATTAATTCGTCTTTACAAGAAGTTAATACTTTTCTTAATTCTGCACTTTATCAGGATTATTTACGAGAACATAATATTCAAATTGAATTGTTAAAAAATGCTTTGTTTGATCCAGATTTAGAATTCACAGGTAGACACTATGATCTTTTCCGTGGAGGAATACAAAAAATTCTTGATGCGAAAGATATTTTTATTAACATACAGGCTGCTCTTGAAGAAGAGGCCGAAAACGAAGGGGAGTAACAAATGAGATTTAATTTAAATAAAATGAAATTTTTCAAAAAAGACGAAGATGCAGGCAATGAGGATGTGACAACTTTCTTTGATTCTTTGAATTTAGGAACAAAAAATGCTGGAGGAGGAAAGACAAAAGAAAAAGTTGAAGACATTGAGAATGAAGAAAATGAAGATCTTGAAGAAGACGAAAATCTTGAAGATGAGGATGAAGAAGAAGAAGTCAAACTTTCTCCTGAAATAATTGCCATGCAAGAGCAACTTAAAATTGCTCAGGAACAAAATGCCAAGCTCATGCAAATGCTTCAGGGAAAAAAAGAAAATGAGAAAGAGTCTGAACCTCTTAAGAGTCCTTTTGAAACAGAGATGTTTGATAATCTGGCTGAAACTATGGATTGGGATGATTCTGAACGTAAAGCAATGAAAGCATTTATGCAGAATGTATTAGACTATCAAAGTCAAACTACATTAACTACTGCTACTGGAAAGATTAGTGACATTGTTAATTCATCGTTATCCCAAGCAGAAAAGAAAAAAGCAGTTCGCAAGCAGTTCTTTACAGAAAACCCTAAGCTTGAACCTGTGAAAGATTATGTCTCAACAGTGGCTTCGGGAGTTCTTGAAGAATATAAAGCTCTTGGTAAGTCTCTGAATCCTGCAGATATTCTCAAAGAGGCTGCGTCAAGAGCGTATAAAGTTCTGGGAATTAAGCCTGGGACTGAGGGAAAAAATGATTCGAAGTCTGAGAGAGATTCAAATCCTGCATTTCCTTCTGTGAATGGTAGTTCAAAAAAACGTAGTCAGAAAATTGACAAAACAAGAAACCAAAAAATGATTACAAGTATGATTGACTTGTAATTAAGGAGGAAAAAATTATGTCAGGTGAAGGAAGATTTTTTACAACTTTAGGTGCGGATGTTCCTACTGATATTCCTGGTGGTATTACAACAGATGGAAGAATTAAATCTGTTAAGGGAAATTTCATGGAACTTGGCTTTGATTCTTGGCCAGTGATGAATGGAAAAGTTCTTGCAGATGGGACAACTTTTGCTCATGCCGCCCCAACTGGAGCAGCAGGAGATGAGAATATTATACAGTTTCCTGAAGGAACTTTGGAATGGCATGTTTTGGGAACTCAGACTATTCTTGCTCCACATCTTGTAGCAACGGGTCTTCAGGTAAATCAGGATGCCACAGCAAATGATGGTATTGAAATCTGTGCTGGAGTTCTGGCATGTAATCAACCGAGTTTTGTTGTTGGAACTGATCCAGCATTCTACGCTAAGATGACCTTTTCTATTGAAGATGTTTCTGGTACAGATGATTGTGCCTTTGGCTTTAGAAAAGTTGAAGCATATCAGGCAAATATTGATGACTATGCTGACATGGCGGCATTGAATGTCATTTCTGGAAATATTAATATTGAAACTATTGTAGGTGGTGCTGCTACAGTAACTACAGATACTACAAACAATTGGGCAGACACAGCAACGCATACTTTAGAAGTCTATGTATCTGCTGCTGGTGTAGTTACCTATAAGATTGATGGGATTACTCCTGCTACTGTGGCTGCATATACATTCACTGCTGCTCTTCGAGTTGTCCCATTTTTCTATTTTCTCAATGACACTGATCTTGCTGGCAATGTTGTTTTAACGAATTTTGAATGCGGTCCTCAATAAGGAGATACTATATGAAAACTGAAATGGTTAAATCTCTTACTATTGGAGGAGAAAAGTTTGGGCATGCTGCAGCTGGTACTACAGCTGATATTCTTGTCCTTTTATATGCTCCATCAGGAGACATCCTTTGGGCAATTGGTACGGATGTTCCTGCAGATGCTTCAACAGGTTATGCAAGAGGTTGTTTATTTATTGATAATGATATTGCTGCAGGTACAGGAAGTCTTTATATTAATAAAGGCACACCAGCAACAGCTGAATTTAGTTTAGTAACACAAGCAGCATAATACTTTTTAAATTATTTATTTTTTATATAAGGAGTTTTTATTATGGGCAATATTTTTCCTCCGAGTTTTTTCGGGATGCTTGGTACAGGTGATTGGGTAGAGAATCAAATGCCTGAAGATTGGAATGAAACAATTCTTTATTTGTTTCCTAATGGAGATGCTCCTCTGACAGCTATGATGGCAAAGATGGGAACAGAGCCTACGGATTCAACAAAGATTCATTGGTGGACACAGGGTCTGCCGATTCAGGCAGCAAGTATTACTGCTGGACAGGTTTATAATGATGCAGCTTTGACTATTGCTTATGTTTCTGGTGGTGTTGCTGGTGATCATGTTTATGTAAAACTCGGTTCTGAAACTGACGTTGATCATTTCCGTGAAGGTCATCAGGTGACTGTTAGAACTGCTACAGATTTGGCTGCAGATGTTGTGACCAAATGTGTTGAAAGATTTAAAAATGGTGCTTCGTCTTATCTGAAACTCAAACTACTTGAAGCAGATGATAATACTGCTGGTACAACTACTATGGCGAATGCCACTCGAGTTCTTGTCTCTGGTAATATGAATGCTGAGGGCGCTGCAATGCCAGATGCTATTGCTTATGATCCTACAGAATGGTATAACAACACGCAGATCTTTCGTACTCCCTTGGAAATCACTGGCACAGCAATAGCAACAAAACTACGAACCAATCCTCAGGCATATCCTAAAATGCAAAAAGAGTGTTTGAAAACACACTCTATGGAAAGAGAAAAAGCATTTTGGTTCTCTGTTCCTACAAGTGGGATGGGAGCGAATAACAAACCTGAGCGCACTATGATGGGTATTATTCCTGCGATTAGAGGCACCTATGCGGGACATGGTGGTCCAGCTGGAACAGTAAGTAATTATGTTACTGACTCTGATTATGCTGGAAAATCTTGGCTTGCTGGTGGAGAAGATTGGTTGAATGCTCAATTGGAAACAATCTTTCTATATGGCAATACGAACAAGATGGCATTCTGTGGTAATGGTGCTCTAATGGCTATTAACAAAATTGTCCAGAATAATGGCGAGTTCATGTGGGGACCGGACACGATAATTTATGGAATTAAAGTTCGTGAATGGATTACTCCTCTGGGATCAATTGCTCTTATGACCCATCCACTGTTTAATTATGAACTTACCATGAGAAAAGTCATGGTTATTATTGAACCAGAGAACATCAAACGACGGCCATTGAAAACTCGTGACACTGAGTTTATTGCTGAGGAAATTGGAAAAACAAACTCTGGGTACACACGGCGTGATGGAATCAAAGAAGAGTATCTAACAGAAGAAACTCTTGAACTGCATCATCCTATTGGGTGGGCATTTCTTGAGGGATTTGGCGACGACAATACGGCGAGTTAAAAACTGTTGGTTCAACTGCTAAACAAACTAAGGAGAGAGAAACGTCTCTCTCTTCTTAGTTTTTATTAAATAGGATCAAACTATGAATCTTTTAGACATTAGAAAAAAAGTAGTGCAACTTTCAGGTAGGTATGATTTAGTCGTTGATGCTGTTGATTATGCTGATAATGGTATGGATTTTTATATCAACGCAGGAATGTCTATGTTAGATAAATTAGTTACTATTCCTGATAGTACTGCAAGATTATTTTATTCTCCTGTTGCTGGGGAATATTCAATCACATTAGTCAGTGATGCAAGAGTTATTCAAGAAGTTTGGGCAAAAAATGCAGAGAACAGATATCAACTTATTAAACTAACTCCTGCTGAATTTAGATCATATTATTGTAATTCTGTAAGTACAACTTCATCTGGCTCACCAGTACACTATTCTCTTATTGATACCAGATCTCTTGCACCTGATTTACAAAATTCTTTAGCGACTTATTTAGATAAACCTGCTGTAGAAGGCAGTGGACATGGGTTTCGTGGCATTGTATTTGGACCACAGTTTGATGCCACATATGAAATAGAAGTTGTTGGTTTGTTTAAACAAGTGACTTTATCCTCTGATGCTGACACTAATTTCTGGACATTTAAAGAACCTATGCTTCTTATTAGTGCAGCATTGTATAAACTTGAATCACGTTCTCGTGGAACAGAGTATGCAAAAAATGCTCTTAGTGCTATTAATGATGATATTTTATTACTTGATTATGACATGGTTGAAGAAGAAAGTCAAGATATTGATCAAATAGAAGGATAATATTAATGGAAAATTCAAAAATTATAAGTTATCTTAAAAATAAATATGGTAAAATTAACAGGCTACCACAAGTAGTTACTATGTATAAAACTGATCCTGAAAAAGGTTGGTTAATTTTAAGTATAAATTGGAAAAAAGAAATGCTGGAAAGATTTTCAAATGATATAACCAATCTTTCTGATACTCAAAAAGAAACAATTTTAACAACAGCAATGAGTAAGGGATTATAACATGATTACAAATGAAGAAAAAGAACAAATTATTCTTGCTGTAATTGAAAGAGTGCTTATTAAAATGCCAACTGTTATTGGTAATTTAATGGCTAAACATGCAGAAGTTCAGCAAGAGAAAAAAAAGTTTTTTGATTTAAATAAAGATTTTCTCCATTACACAGATTTAGTTTCCGATGTTGTTCAAAAAATTGAAGGAGAAGATTTAACAAAATCTTATAATGAAATACTAAATGAAGCAACTCCAGAAATAAGAAAAAGAATTTCTCTTCTTAATTCTTTAAATATTAAAGATGTTAATAAACCACTTGAGCAAAAAATAGTTGGTGATTATTCAAATGGAGTCTTATAATGGAAGTTACCAGAAATGGAAAATTTTTATTTTCTTTTAAAGACTTGCAAAAAGGACTTAGAAAAACCAAAGAAACAGAAGTTAATACCAATGCCTTTATTAATTGTATAGGTGCTGTTGTTAAAGATAATGTTTTACAAACAATTGATGCTTTAACAACAATTAATACTTCTGTGATTATTGGAAGTTTTCCTTATCCTCAGCTTTTTATATTTACAAATCTTATTATTGCTTGTAATGAAACAGAAATATATGAATATATTAATAATATTTGGACGCTTATGTTTACTGGTACACATGGTTCAACATGGGATGCTGTTGCTTTTCATGATTTTGTTTATCTAAGTAATGGACAAAATAAAGTTATTCGTGATCCAGAAACAAAACTCTATACCGAATCAACTATTCTGCCAACTTATATGGCAATATGCAATTTTAATGGACAAGTTATAATAGGTTCACCTAATGCAGGTTATATTTAAAGGAGATAAAAATGGCAAATCAATTCGCAAATAGTTTTAAAACTATGCTATGGAAAGGTCAAGTTAATGCAGCATCTGATACATTTAAGATTATTTTAATGGATCTTGGTTTTGTGTTTGATAAAGATTTACATCATAGTTATACAGACGTGAGTTCTTATGAACTTCCCACAGGAAATGGCTATACTGCTGTAGGACAAACACTTACACTTGATGCAATCACAACAGATGATGTTGAAGATCGCTGTGAAGTTACTTTTTTAAATGCACAATGGACTGCGTCTGGTGGACCTATTTCAACTGTTGGGGCAATTATATATAATGATTCAACTGCAACAGGTTCTGGTGATGATTATACTGATGCAATAGTAGCTTGGTTTGATGCTAATGGAGTACAAACTACTGCTGATGGTGCTGCTCTTACAATTTCTAATATTATGCTTACTGGTGAAGACATACTAATCAGTTAAGGAGAATTAAATGGCACTTTTAAAAAACAAGAATTTTGCTTTTTCCTTACTTGCTGCTGACTTAGCAATTGATGGTTTAGCTATAACTATGACAGTAGGTGATGGAGTAAAATTTCCTCAAACTGGTTACTTTATGGCAACGTTATGGGATGCAGCTATTGGAGCTCCTGGACTTGACCCAGATAGAGAATTGGTTAAATGCACATTTACTTCTGGAGATACATTTGCAATTGTTCGAGCACAAGAAGGAACAACTGCAAAAGCATGGGTTATTGGAGATAATATTGCATTAGTTTTTACTGCCGGAAAGATGGATGAAATAGAAAAAGCATTGCAAACTGGTAGTGCTTCTTTTAGCATTGCAACAGGAACTAATACTTATACATCTACACATGATCCTGCACTAAGTGCTTATTTCTCTGGATTAGCTGTAAACATTAAATTTGTAAATACTTGTACTGGAAATGCCACATTAAATATTAATGCCCTTGGTGCGAAGAAAATTTATAAATTTGAAAATGGTAGTTATTCTTTGCTTGCTTCTGGGGATATTAAAGCTGCAATGTTTAGTACTCTTTTTTATAATGCTGATTTAGATAGTGAAGCAGGAGGCTGGATTCTTATTACACATAGAATAAATATTCCTACTGATTTTACAACAGGAGATATTATTCTTTATTTAAAATCTGGAACTCCCACTGGATGGACTATAAAAGTAAATTGGGCAGCGAATACAAGTGTAATTGTTGGGAATAGTTATAGTTCTGGTGGTGGCTCAGATAATCCGATCTCCTGGACAACTGCCATAGCAGTTGGGACGCACACGGCACATACCCATACAGGACCAAGTCATACGCATACATATAGTGACGTTCCTGCACACACCCACACCATTCCTATGCAAGGGAATTGGTCTACTACAGGATTAACGCCAGTATCAAGTGCTTGTTCTCAAGGCTCCAATAATGGCGGAGCATATACAAATAATACAGGATCTACAGGAGGTTCTTCTGAGATAACAGAAGCAGCAGGAACTGGAGCAACTGGTTCAGGTGGGCCAACAACTCATACTGTTACTCAAGACACTTATACTCCTAGATATATTATTGCAGTAGCTATTATAAAGGATTAACTATGAGACCATGTATAAGAGGACTTGAAATATTTAAGAAAAAAGGTTGCCCAGAGAAGTTTTGGGATGGTAAGAATGGTTGTCCTGCATGGAAAGAATATATTCGTCCAGGTGAGCCAGGTAAAGCACCAGTAAAAATAGCTGACTGTATTGATGTCCACTCTGAAGGATGGATTTTTGAACAGATAAAACTGCTTGAACAGTTGATTGTTTCTGTGCAGAGTCTACGAAATAATCTTTCCGAAAAAGGCCCTGATGGAAATTTTTATCCAAAGAGTAGTTTTGCAGAAATGACTTTAGTTTCTTTCATTCAACAAAAACAAGAACAAGCTATGATTCAAACTGAGAATAAGATTAAAGATTTAATCGGAGAATAATCTAATGTATGGAGCTATTCTTTATGGGTCACATGTTTTTGGTGATACAAAGTTTGGAGTTTATGCAACTGAGATTGCAGTTAATTTAAATAGAGCTCAAACTGGAGTTTTATTTAGAAATATTGCAGTCTTTAGTTCATTACCTGCTAAATCACGTATACCTGAACTTGATATAAATATTGATTTAGTTTTACATAATGCACAGCCAAGGATGGGCTTTGGTGTTTATGGTAGTTTTGATGAGTTTGGCACTGCTTTACAAGTTCGACTTTCTTTTGGTAATTATGCAGTTATTATTCCAGGATCTGTTGCTGCAAATGGACCAGTACAATTAGGCTTTAAAGCAATTAGTTTATTTAGAATTACTTCTCCAGATGATAATGCAATTAAATGGAGTAATATTGGAAGTCTTGATTTTACTAAAACTCAAGATAATGTTGCAGGAAAGAAACCACTTGAATGGAAAGGCTTTGTTTATAAAATTAAAATGCTTGGTTTAAATAATCAAGCACTTGTGTATGGTGTTAATGGAATTTCAAGAATTAGTCCATCTGGAGTATTTTATGGAGAGAAGAAAGTTTTTCCAACAGGAATTAAAAGCAAAGAAGCAATGATTGAAACATTAAAGAAGCACTTTTTTATTTCAACTTTTGGAGAACTTTGGTCAGTGGACGAAAGTTTAAATTTTATTAATCATGGATATAAGGAATTTTTAAATCCTCTTAGTGCTGTGGTAATGACTTATGATAATCAAAATGAGTTAATCTATATCTGTGATGGAACAACAGGATATGTTTATTCTATTCTGGATGACAGTTTAACAAATGGTTACCCTGCAATATCTGGTATAGGATTTCAAGATTCGGTTAATTTTATAATCTCATCAAGTTCTTTAACTCAACCAGTTTTTTCCATTACAAGTGATATAATTAATTTCGGTACTCGGAAGAATAAAACTGTTGAAAAAATTGAGATTGAAACAAATTACACTGGACAACTTGCAGTTAGTATTGATTATAGAACTTTACAAAATCAAGCTTTCACAAGTATTCCTTGGTTTATTTTTTATGGCAAAGGAGAATCAACTATTCCTTGCTATGGTGTAGATTTTAAATTTAAAATTAAAGCTTTTGAAAATGGAATAACTTTTAATATTAAAGAGTTTAAAATTTATGGAACAATTCATGATTTCATGTATAGAGATTATTTAAGCGGTAGATAAGGATTTAAAAATGATTATTAAACTGCCAACTATTCAAATTGAAAATTATTGGGAAATTATTAAATTTGCAGCAACTAAAGCTGATGGAGTAAAAGAGGAAAATATTTCAAATTATTGTATTAATTTACTCTATGATATCTTAAATGAAACTGCTTTAGTTTTACTTTCTTTTGATAAAGGTAAAAAAATACACAGACTTTTAATTATTAATTTTATTATTAATAAAGAAAGTAATAAAAAAGGAATGTTTTTTAAATGTCTTTATGGTTTTGAAAGTGGTACAGATGAAAGCTGGTTAGAGGATAGTCAAAAGATTTATGACTTTGCGAAAAAAGAAAAATGTGAATTCATCACAATGACTACTATTAATCCACAGATTGAAAAACTTGCACTAACTTATGGCTTTCAACTTGGAAGTAAAAATTATCAAATTCAATTATAACTAAGAGGAGATTAAATTATGGGAAGTAGTGGAAGTAGTAGTGGTGGAGATAGTAATACCACTAATAATATTAGATATGCTCCTTATATAGAAACAAGACACACTAATTTTTTGTCCACTGTAGCAACTTATAGATCTTTACTCATTAATGATTCTCCTTTTGCTACATTTAATACTTATAATATTGATACCTTGTTTTTTGGTGCAGGAGTTGCAATAACAAGTTTTGCCTCTCTTTATGATACCTTTGAATTAGTTCTTTCAAATTATGATCTTGATACTGCTTATGATGAAATTTTTAGAAAAACAATTAATTCTGCAGAAGTGCATAATTTAATTGTTCAAGAAGGAATTGATCTTAGTGATGATATTGAAGAAAATGCATTGCCAAGAATTTTAACTGGAGCAAGAGACATTAATTCAGTTAATAGTGATACATTTATTATTGCAAGAACTTTATTAGAAACAAATAGGGTTAGGGCCTTGAGTAGTTTTAGTGCAAAAATTAAGTCCACATTAATTCCTGTTGTTATAGAAAGATGGAAAACACAACTTGAATGGAATAAACAAATTTTTCATTCTTATGCAGAATTGAGTAAGCTTTATTTATCTGCTAAAATGGATAATACTACACAAAGCTATGAAATGCTTGTTAAAAATAAACTTTGGCCATTTACGGTTCTTGATCATGAACGCGCTGCCTTGGGAGCTTTACAAGGAGCTACAAATTCTTCTGGTACAATTAGTGGTGAAGGTCCAAGTTCAGGGCAAAAAATTCTTGGTGGTGCACTGAGTGGCGCAGCCAGTGGTGCAATGATAGGCAGTGCTGTTCCTGGTATTGGTACAGCTTTTGGAGCTGTTAGTGGTGGATTATTGGGTGGACTTGCTGGATTATTATAATAATAATATAAGGAGATAATATTATGAGTTTTTTAGATGAATTATTTGGAGATACTACTGCTGATCCTGAAGGTTATAGTGGTCCACAAGAAGAAACAGGTATGCTGGATACACTTTTTAAAGATCAAAACTTTGTTCGTGGACTTGGAGAAGCAGGCAAAGCAGTAAGTTCAGGTGGAAATGCTGGGCAAGTTTTAGGAGATTTTAGTACGAATTTAATTCGAAGACGCCAAACTCAAAAGGCAGCACAGCAAACAAGAAAAGAAGGAAAAACATTTCAAGAACAACTTCTTGACGCCGTTCGTGGAGGATCTTTATTGAGTTCTAAAGAAGACAATAATGCGTTTGATAGTTTTTCTCTTGATGGGGATGGAAATGTTTCATTAAGTATGAAGAATACTCCGCAGAAATTAGGATATAAAACTAATCAACCTTTAGAAGGTATGCGTAAACCTTCTACTGGAGGCTCTGATTTGCCGGATTTTTCTAATCAGTCCAGTGGAGGAGATATTGACTTTGCTGGACTGGACCCAGAAGATATCAGTATGTTGTTGAAAGCAGAGCAGCAATTCGGAGAACTGAGTCAAAGAGATGCTCAGATTATCTTACAAGAAAAATCTCGAAGGGAAGAGATTGCAATGGAAGCTAATTCTCGTGCAGAAAAATTAAAAGAGTTAGCAGCAGCAAGAAGAGAAAAGATTGCACAAGATAAAACCGAAGCAGAAGCTAAAGTTTTAGCAGATAAAACTTTACAAGATAGATTAGATGCAAGAGAAAGACTCCAGGCAAACTTGAGAGATAATAAATCTCTTACTCCAGAAGAAAGAGAAAAAGCTAGACTTGAAAATGATAAGTTGAGTAAAGAAATTCTTAAACTTGAAGCAGAAACTGGCAAGATTGGAAAAACAGATCCAAATGCTTTAACTCCTGCACAGGTGCTTGCATTAGATAAAGATACAAAAGAAACAATGCAAAAAATAGATTCTGCAGGAATTATTTATGGAAAAGAAACTACACCCAAAGTATCTATTGAACAAGGTGCACAGCTTGCGTCTTTTGAGAATAACAAACCAGGCACTGGAGTTGTTTATGCAACAGAAAAAGTTCCTACAGTTAAAGAAAGTTGGTTGTGGGATTTTGGTTTGATGGATAAAACAGAAGATATTGAAGTACCAAAACCATATACTTATCCCAAAGACTTAACTTTCTTTGGCAAGCCTGCAACAGGAGCAGATATTATTAAACGTGCTAAAGCAGCGAATATGTCTGTGCCAGAATTTCTTGAAAAAATAAACAATGCGAGGAAATAATCATGGATGTGAATGATCCCTTTGCAGGAATAGGCTTTGAACAGAAATCAGAAGAACAACCTGAAACTATGCAAATGGAAGAAGAAAATCCTTTTGCTGGTATAGGCTTTAGTGATACTCTTGTTGATCCTTTTGCGGGCATGAATGTTGGTGGACAAGAAGTTCAGGTGGATACTGTTGGTTCATCTGCTGAACGAACTAAGGAAGAGCTTCCTACTGAGGAAAAGTCTTTCACAGACAAAACTTCTGCTGCATTTGATATTGGCGTTCGTACTCCAGCAGCACTTGCCTATGGTATGGCAAGTT
>Ga0209318_1000975_pt1 | contig 21536 bp, 18 predicted proteins | sample RifGroE1_FD_183999 | JGI IMG/M metagenome (GOLD analysis project Ga0209318, IMG submission 183999) | Groundwater microbial communities from Rifle, Colorado, USA - Groundwater E1 (SPAdes) (version 2) | ecosystem: Environmental > Aquatic > Deep subsurface > Groundwater | place: Rifle, Colorado...
TATCCGGGATACCCCCTGTAGGAACCTCAAGACAGGTCATCTTGCCACCGAGGACCGTGCCGTTCTTGGCTGCGGTGACCTGTCCGATATGGGACACCCCGGTGTTGCCGATGATGTCAAGATCGGTGGTGGAAGACTTTGCACCGGTCAAGTCGAGGAGCATCGTGGTCTTGATAACGTCGCCCATCTTGATGACCGACACCTTATGGATCGTGCCAGTACCTGCGAACCCTGCTCCGGGGGTCATTGTCAAGCCGCTGCGATCTGCAAAGTTGGCGTTAATCGCCTCTTTGTCACCTGCACCCATGTTACCGCCGCCAGTACCAATTGATGTAATTGCCATGAATTTTCTCCAGTAGGAAGATAATTGTTAAGCTACTCTTCGCAGTTCAGAAAAGGTGTTCAAGGTCACCCCGCCGGTTACCCGTACCGCGTAATAGTGCCCGTCGGGCACGATAAGCACAAAAAGCCCAGACTCCGGCGGAGTTACCAGGTAATTATATACCACGGCTACATTTTCGGTAGCGGTTGCACTCGGGCCTATGTACACGGTTGCGTACCCAGCGGACTCCGGGGCTACAACGGCTATGGCTATCTGGATAGCTTGGCCGGTGTCGTTCTGATAGGTGCCTGTCACGGTACGAGCGCCAACATCTGGCCATACCCAGGACTGTCCGTAGCCAACAGGGACGACAGCGGGTAGAGGCGCACTGAGCATAACGCTCCAATCGTTTGCAGCCTCTGCCGCCGAGGACACGAAATCAACATCCACGGTCATTGCCCCGGTAGATGGGGTGAACGCCGTTATGATGCCATGCATGAAATTGGATGCGGGGTTAGAGGTCTGAGCCGCTACAACATGCATACCAACAACGAAAGCCTTGCCTGTCTGTGCAAGCGTGAGAGTCTTCTCCCCGGTTGCCGGGGTTATGCTTGAGTTACTGGTGGCGTTGGTACCTGGAGCGTTCACAGCAGTAGCCGCGCTTGCTGCTGCTTCAGCCGCGTCTTCAGCCGCAGCAGCCGCAGCACCGACAGCGGTATCCGCAGCACCCGTAGCTGTAGCTGCCGCTGAGGTGGCTTCCCCGATAGCCAGGTAGAGTACCCACTTACCCGCAGCGAGGTCGGTAGCCCAGGTACCTGATGTGTGCGCGGTCAGGCAGCGATACCAATCACCAGTGGACGGGAGGACAACAATGTCTTTGACTAGGTAGCTAGTTCCGGTAGCCCAGTCACCACGCCAGAAGGATTCAGCCGCCTCCCCCTCCATGTACACCTGCATCTGCTGCAGGATCATGGTCAGTTTGTCGAACACAGCAGTAAGCAGGGGCATGTCTAGCGATCCTCCGTTCGCCCACGAGGTTGCTTGGGTTACGGGTATAACCCGACGTATCTCAATAGTGCCACCGGAGGCGTATGCCTCAGTTGTAACAACAATATTCGCACCAGCACCAGCAGGCAGGATGGTAACCGAGTAGTCAGTACCATTCACCAACCCGACGATGGTACCATCAGGACGGATAAGCTGGGCCTGAATATGACTTGCCTCAAGTACCTTGAAAGTAACCCCATAGGTACCCGCTCCACTGAACAGATAGATTTTCAAAGGGCTAGTTGCGTCTACGGCCATTTCGTCTCCTCATTTCTGCCTCAATAAGAAATACCCCGACAGCCGCGTTCTTGTTGTCAGGATTCTTTGCGTCCGCCTGTGCTGCATTATACCACGCTTCTTTAGCTCCCATTGTACCGCTGTCAAGGAAGTTTCGCAAGTATGGGTTTTCAATGTGCTTTATTCCTGTCTTCTTTAACCGACCTTTGATGACTGCTGAGGTAACATTCAGGTCTTGTACCTTGTTGACTGTCTTGCCTATCTCCTCGCGGTTCAGCTCCCCTTTCTCGTTCAAGCCGAATAAACGCTCGGCTTCTTCATCGACGATACCTACATCGACAGCACGAGCAGAACGGTTGCGTTCCTCGATCCGGTGACCCTGCTCTCGGACACCCGCATCGCTGTGACTGATGAAGCGGTTATACATCTCGGAGCCAAACGGGAAACTAGTACCTAGTTGAGCTGCACGAGACAACGAACTTTCGGTAGCCCCAGCCTCTGGTGCAAACAGATGTCTCAAGTCTTCAGCCCAAGTCATCGGCTCACGAAGGCTTTTCCACACTGCCATGTCCTTTGCGGCAGTGTCAATAGCAGCAGTGATCCGCTCCTTGACGGTGTTTAGTTCGTTGTCACCATACTTCATATCTTTGAAGTAGTCGTCGTAGACGTTGCCCCTCAGCAGTATATCACCTACCTCTCTGGGCATCGTCAAAGCTGGTGACAGGTTGGGCTTGAACCCCTCAGTCCCGAACAAGATAGACCCCGCCAGATCATTCAGGTGTTCATAGGCATCACGTAGTTCAGGATCGTTTGGATCGGCACGATACGCGTCAACGATAGCTCTGGTCATGCGCTGAGACACAGCATACATGATCCGGTAGACAGGACTCTGAGGGGCGGGGATACGAAGAGATACCCCCTTGCCCTCCTCATCGACACTCTGGGGAATATGGAAGTTGGCTTCGAGCGAACGGGTAGACTGCTTACCGAGCACAGAGGCCATACCTTCTACCTGATCCTCCTCGTCGTCAAACACGCCACTCTGCATCAGCCCCTGGACCACGCCCGGAACGACAGCGAGCATTGTAGCCCGGAGCATCCACTCAGGCTTGTTACGAGCGAACGCTTCAGCGTCACCGCGAATACCTTCCTTGATCGCGCCGATGAACGGGGAGATAGTATTCATCGCCGTAGACCACGAACCCTTGCGCCCATAGGCGGGGGCACCGAGCTGAGTGCGGACAATATGCTCGATAGCGTCTTGGTTAAGATTCAACTCGCCACGCGCCTTGGCCTCCTCCATGTAGCGTAGCCCAGCCTGCTTACTGATACCCTCAGCCACGTTGTAGAAAGTGTCGAACAAGCCCCTGATACGCTGTCCAGTCTTGTCGAGCAACCCATAGGCCCGGTCGTTGACCTTGACTGCATAGCTCTGTGGTCCGTACTTGCTGAGAAGCCGCTCAGTTACCGTTGTATCTGTGGGGTCTTCGGTGAACCGGGTGCCCTCAGACATCAACCCCCGCTCAAGAATCTTCATCGAGCGCGGAGACAGCTCGCCTTTGAGCGATCCCATCATTCGGTCTACGCCCTCAGTCACCATGTACCATGCCAGCTTCTCGTGACCAGCAAACGGTGATGCGTTGTAGACCTGTTTGGCATTACGCATCAAGGCTGAGTCAGTCGGCTCTATCCTGAGTTTCGTCTTTGGAGCGTTGGCGAAGGTACGGGCGGGATCATAGAACAGCAAGTTGGCAACCTGAAACCCCGCGTTGAAGACAACTGCAAACGACCGGAAGGCAGCGTTGGTCTTCATGACGCCTTTAACTCCAGTCCTGACTAGCTTCCTAGTCGTGTCAGCCGCACCCTTAGCCTTGACAGTGCTGCTCGCCAGCTCGCCAAACGACTGCGTTGCTATCTCGCTGAAGAATGTCGTGATAGCGTCAGGCTTGCCGTAGAACGCGTCATAGATCGCCTCGGGTACAAGGTACTCACGCAGCTCAACGATGTTACGCCCCAGCTTCTCGTTCCAGATACGTTCGGGAAACTGCACCTGACGTAACTCGTTACGCAGGTAGCCCCGCAGCAGTTCCGGCTGAAACCGACTGATCCGCTCAATCTCCATCGGCGTGAATGCAGGAGCTACACCCGTAGCACGAAGCTCGTTGACGACAGTCTTCAGGGCTTGCGTCTTTAGGACGCTGGAAACGATATACATATCTTGTTCAATAGTCGCGGCCATCGGGTTACGCACCCTGCCAAGGCTACCGACAGAGGGCCTCGCCTTGGCTACTTCAGCAGGAGTAAGAACTCTACCACCCATGCCACTACCACCATGTGCGCCTGCGTTCACCGCTTCAACATAGTGGCGCAGATCGTCAAAGCGGACATACCCTGAGTTGTCGAAAAACCACTGCATCGTCGCATCATCATACAGTTGGCTTTCCTTCATCAGCTTGAGCACGGTGTCTTTGCGGACCTCATGAAACTCACGCAGCAAAGAATCCATGTCAAGGTTCTGCAGCTTACCAGCGGTCTGCTGTTGCACTAGATCAAGACGGGCACTGAGCTGCTTCCGGGCATACACTGAGTCAATACCAAGAGCGTTGAACAGGTCGGCCCTGCCTTCATCAGTCGATACCCTGTTGAAGAACAGAATTAAGCCAATATCGTCTTCCTTCAGGCCAGCAAGCCGCAGGGGTTCAGCAAAGCGTTTCTTCATGTTCTCGGTGTACCACCGCTGAACCGCTGAACCGTGCTGCATACGCTCAAGGACATTGCGAATCCGGTCGTTGCGCTTGAAGTGCTTCAGAACTGGTTGCATCTTGTCGAGGAACAGACTGAGAATCTTGTCCTCAGCACCGCTGATAGTGTGCTCACGGGGAGCCGCACCGGCCTGCTCTGCCTGTAGCTTGACATCTTCAGCAGTCTGAAACCCTTCCTTGAGCAAACTAGTAACTAGTTCGGGGTCTTTCTCCTTGGTGACGTACTCGGTCAACTCGGCAAACCTCTGCTTCATCTCGGGACGCGACTGCCAGAAAACCTCCATCGCGCTCATCAGGCTGGGGGCATACTCGTGGATCAGCTCAGGCTTCTGAATATAAACGCTGACAACATCCGCGATCATCTCGGCCCCGCTGGTACGGTAGTCACTGATCATGAACAGGTCTTTAGCGGCGGGTCGCCACAGGCGGGAGACGAACGCGCCCTCGTCCCAGATGTCCTGCATGTTCAGGCCGTTCTTCTGGGCGTGATCGAGGATTTCCTGGAACATCTTAGGGAACGACACAAGTGTTGTCAGGAAGTTGTCCGCCAGCCCTGTTGTCTTCCACTGCTCCCAATTACGGCTGAAGTACGACAGGAGGTGACCTATCTCGTGGGTCATAGTCAGGAGCTGACGCTCGACCGGACCAGCAGAGAGAATGCGGTTCATAACGATTTTACCTTCATCCGCCCTCAGCTCATCAGTCTTCAGCGAGTCAACCTTCTTGGTGATGTCGGCTATACGCTCAGACCATTGAGCTGTATTGTGACCACGACGAGCCTCTTTACGCAGGTCACGCTGAAGACGTACAAGCTCCTTCTCGTGCGCTCTGATCTCAAGCTGGCGTTCACGACTCGCAGATGAGAAGTAGCCAAGAATCGTACCCTCGTTGGATCGCAAGTCCATATCTGTCTTGGTGTCACGAGCACGGATGCTCTGCTCTTTGCCAAAGCCGAACAGCTTGGTAGCCCAGGATATCATGGTCGGCAGCTCGATAAGCCCGGAAGTAGACAAGGCCAACGAGTTTGCGCTGTCGATGGGGACCATGACCTTCTTACCGTTGGGCAGGTCGATAACCTCGAAACGATCCCCTTGGAACAGTGGGATGGGCATATCCACACCAGCAGGCGGCTGCACCAGTACACGGATAGCGGGAGGCTGACTAGGGGTGCTAGTTGCTGGAGGGGCTGCGCCTGCTGTGGCCTGCTTGACCGGCTCAACGTCAGGCACGAACCTACCCGCCCTCAAGTCCTGCTTGAGTACATCGAGGCTTGCCTGTAACGGCGGTACTTCAGGCTCGATACCCCCCGCCTTCTCGTAGGCGCGTATGCGGGTGGTGTCCTGGTTGAGCAAGTCCTCAAGGACGGTGATGTCCTTAGAAGAGTCAACCGCTACCGAGTAAGGATGTCGGGCATTGCGGACGTAGGCTTCCTTCAGAGAGCCAACGATAGCGTTGCTGGCAGACAGGTTGCCGAGGTCCGTACCAAGACGGCGCACACCACCGAACAGCTCCATACCTAGGATGAGGCCAAGGGAGGTGGCGAACTCATCCTTGCCGGGGAGCACAAGGGGGTTGTGAAGCTGGGATTGTACCGTCGCTATCGCGGTTGCTTCAGGGACGAGAAACCCGGAGGCTTTAACGAATCCCATGATCGGGTCTTTAGCGTTCTCAAGTATCTTGGCACGGGCCTCATGACCAGCACCAAACATATTACCCATCGCATAACCCTTAACCGTATCATAAAGGCTCCCACCAAGCATCTTAAGGAAGTCGGGCTTACGTCCCTCCTTCTCTGCCATAAACTTCTCATAGTACATCCGCCGGATACCCTCAAAAAAGCCAAAGGATGCCCCTGAGCGAACGGCAGCACTCGCCTCGTTAGCGAATAGGGGGGCACTCCGTAACAGCGGTACAGCCCTACCTGCGGCGTTCCCTATGGCCGGTATGGTGCCACCAAGGCCCAGCAACCAGAAGTCAGGACCGAGCGCAAGGGCTGTCCTGCCGATCTTGTCAGTTATGCTGAGACGGTCCTCTCTGGCCTGATCCAGCTCAACGTCAAATGAGCCACGCATGACTGAGCCAGTAAGCGACATCTGCCAAGCGGTCTTCTGCAGATAGGCGCGATCCTTCATCAGTTCAGGCAGGGTATCTAGCACCTCGTCAATCCGCACCTGCTGGTTCTCAGAGGGTGCGATCATCGACTCCCCGCCAGTACCAGCAAAACCTGTCTCGCTACTGTACCAACGCTTGACCTTGGCCTTCTCCAGCTCCTCACGTACCTTCTCGTCAGGAGACTGCCCAACCTGTGGACGAGTAGAAAAGCCCTGCTGTTCAACTAGGTCGCTAGTTGACATGACAGGGCCTCCCTGCACCTCGTTTATCTCGAACTGATCCAAACCGCTAGGCGGCTCCACATCGAAGTCATCAGCGGTAGGATCAGTCAGAGCAGCCTGCTGGTCTGGGGGAGCAGCCTGCGGGTATTCTACTACCTCAAAATCAAACGCCATCAGTTGCCTCTATTTCTTCAGCTTGAAGTTCACTGCGTACCAGCCGGGTTCATACACCTTGCCATCTTTCTCTCTTGCCACTGGATACAGGACAGCATAGCCTGTGTATCGCTCCATACCCTCTGGGGTGTTCTTTACCTCGCCGTTGTATAGGAAGCGGACCTGTGTAGCCCCCGGAGAAACCTGCTGGATCGCGTCATATATCTGTGCCCGGTCACCGAGTTGAGTGCCTATGTTGGTCTTAATGTAGTCCGCCTCACCCCAATTCAGTTGAGGCAAACCCTCTTCTGGCTTGGACTGTGGAATCGGCTCATCCGTCCAGTTACCAGACATCTTGTTCTCGTTCTGCTGCAGCATAGCGGCGTACTGCTCAACCCGGTAGGTTTCCCCCAGCGTCTCGAAAGCATCCATCGGGAAGCCGAGCATACCCTCTGGCCCTGCATCCTCTTGCTTACCGTTGATCTTCTCCATCTCAAGACGGAGAATCTCTTCCATGTTGGCATGGCGCTGGGCAGGAGCAACAGTTTGATCCTGTGCTGCCGCCTGTAGCTTCATCTTGATCGCTTGGGCGTAGTTGACGACATCAGAACCTGGAGCCTGCGGACCCTCCCCCGGCTTGGTCTGGAAACCCCCAAAAAAGTCCGCGATACTGTTGGTGTTAAGGGCCTTGTCGATACTCTTGACGGCTGTCAGGTAGTTCTGTTTCAGCGTCTTTTCGTCTTGAGCCAGCGGTTTGAGATGTTCGTTGTACAAAGCACCCAGCTCTTTTGGCCCTAGCCCAAAAGACTCAAACTGCCTGTCAAACTCCCAGCGGTTCGGGATGACCACCCCATCAAGGCCAAGCTGATACATCGCATCCCGTGCGTCGAGGATGTTGTTCTGCTTCTCTCGGGGGTCTTTTAGGGCGTCATCGCGCTGGTTAATCAGCATATTCAGAAGGGTGTGATCCTCCGCTGCCTCTGGGACTAAACGAAGAATGTCGTTGATAGTTGTATAGTCACCTGGTTTCTCGAATATCTTACCCAGCCCTCTGGCATAGCTCCGGTCAGCACTCTCACTCCATGCCTTACGCGCTGCCACCTCCTTGCGCTCCTGATCTCGAACCTCCTCTTCTCCCTGCGCCTCAATATACGCGTCGAGGTTGACAAGGGCCTTTCGTGAAATGGTGTCTTTTACATCCTCACGATAGTTCTTGAGTGCTTCCATACCATTCTTACCGCGTTGCTTGGCATCGTCATACCGGGCATTGCTGCCTACCAGCACGGCTTGATCCCAATGCTCAGACATACCCTTAAAGTCGGTACCAAACAAATGAGCAAAGCCATCCTTCAGTTCGGTAACACGGGTCGTGTCGTAGACTAGCTCCCTAGTCAGGTCTTCAGCTTTACGATACTGGAGTTGCTGCTCATACTCTGCCTGCTCCTGAGCGATATGCCCGGAAGCCCTGTTCAGGGTGGTATCCCGGATGCTATATATGCGGGCCATCGCCTTCTGCTTCACCTCTGGATCGAGTCCCGAGATGAGGCTGGTCATCTTGTCTTCTACCGTCGAGAAGAACTGCTTTCGCGCATCGACTGCAGCTTGGCCTTTAAGACCTGAAAAACCAAAATCACCTTTTTCAGGGTCGCCAAAATACGAGGTCCGTGCAAACTCATTAAACTGTAGAACTGCCTCATCTGCTTGAGCATCGTTGACCCTCTCCGCATATTTGAAAACCGCATTACTGAGAATCTGACCCACTGAGTTGATAGTCTGGGCATCGACCCCTGATCCGTTGGTAATCAAAGGCTTGGCTTTCAACGTGTCGAGGGGCTGGGCGTGTACCTGGGCACCGGCTGCGCTGAGTCTCCGGGCGGCACTGGGGTCAACCCCTCCTTTGCCACCTGAGATACCGCGCTCCTGTCCCCCTGTCTCAAGCCTGCGGTTGGCAGCGGGAGACGCAAAACGGGTGCCTCGTCCGGTACCCAGACCCTCGGTTAGTATCGTGCCTTCTATCTGTGGTTGGCTTGCCATGTTCTGCCTATTTGTCGTTGACTAGGAGGGAACCGTAGTCGGTCCCTGAACGTGTTGGATAGACGTTGCTGCTGGTCGCCGGGGTACCTTGGGCACCTTGGCTGGCTGGCATCTTGTAGGAGAGATATGCCTGTGCTCCTTGTGCTCCTGCCTGGAACATGCCGTTGGTCATGGCCTGGGAGGACTGTGCCCGGTAGCTGGCTGAGTCGGTAACGCCGCCAAACAGCACGTTGGCCGCACCAATCTGGGCATTGGCAAAGGTCGTTGAGGCGTTGATCCGGCCCTGTGCGGTGTTACCCGCTATGTTCACACCCGCTTGCAGGAGTTGGCTTTGAGCCCCCATGCTGCCCTCATAAGTGATCTGCTGAGCCGCGACATAGCCATCCCAGCGGGAACGCGCCGACTCGTTGCGTATCTTAGCGGCCTGAATGTCGGCACCATGACGAACAATGAACTTGTTCAGTTCTGCCTCTGTACCCGCTGCAATCATCGCATCGGCAACAGAATCCGTCTCGTTGATCTGGGCACCGGAAGCCCCATAAGCGACAAGAATGTCGCCTTTGGTTCGGGCAAGATCGCGCTCGATCAAGGTAACGTCGGTATTGGCTGCGTCCCATATGTAGTACGCCTCCTGTGCGATAACCTGCGCGTTGTAGTCCGCCACCAGCATCTTAAGGTCGGAGTTATACTCCGCGATCGCCATCGAGTCATGAGCACCGATCTGAGCTATTGCCCAGGTAGCCGCGTTACTCGCCATCGTCGCAGCGGTTATGGCGTTTGCATTGAGCAAGCCGGTCTGCAAGTTCATACGGGAGTTGTACAGAGACGCTGCCATAGCGTTGTTGGCGTTGCGCTTGGCTGCGTTGCTCCCCGACACCCCACCGTATATGGCAGATGCCGCTGCTATAGCAGCCATTGCTATGAGCTGATAGGCCATTATCCGTACACCTCCACGTTGTCGATAATACAAACCACCGTCAAGGGCAGCGGCGAACGCTGCCGAATCAATACCCGTAGCTCATCGGTGTAGCCTTCAGGGAAGCCGATCTGCTTCAGTCCGGTAAACAAAGGTATCTGCTCTCCTGTGTTATGGCTGGGGTAACGGAAGGGCAGCTCCTCGAACACCTCCTCGCCCTCCTCAGTGACGTATCCGTACTCGAACCCTATGGACTTGTTCAGCATAATGTCCATGCGCGGTACGCTCACCACCCTACCCAGTATTGTACCATCGTTCAGCGGTACATCCAAGAGGGTAGGTTCGAGAACTGACTCATACTCCAATCCGACGACCACCTTTGAAGCGGCAACGTCGAGATTGATTGTACCATCCACGACTAGTTGACTAGTCACGACACAGCCATCAGCCAAGATGCCAACCGTCTTACCCTCAAGATGCTCAAGCCCGGTAAGCTCGGTAACTGCCGTCTCACTCTCGAAAACTATGTGGCTGTCGAGGAAGTAGGCATCAAGCGGTGACGTGCTCTTAAACTCAGGTTTCTTCTGCTCAACATACCACTTCGTTGCGCCATCAATCGTCCGCTGTACTACTGCCCACAGGTCATCCTCTCGGTCCCCCGGTATGCAACCCACGGCAAGGAACTGTCCGTCCGTGTCATGACGATGCCAACCAGTAACCTTGTGCTCCCGCTTGAAGGTCAAGCCAAGCAGGGCACCATCACGACGCACACACCAGACGATACCGTGCGGGGTCTGCTGGTAGTCCCAGCCAGTGATGTAGTGCTGCTCGGTCAGGTGGGGAGCCAGTACCGACAAGTCAACCGTATCATAGGTATCTGAGTTGAAGTCAAATATGAACTGGTTGATCTTCCTGCCGTGCCGTTCAACAAACAGGGTTACCGGCCCGATCATCAGGGCGGGCTTACGCTCTCCACCATTATTGGTATGCCGCGCTACTCGGTTGGACTGAAACGACAGAGGCTCATATCCGCTGCCAGATATGGCCCACTCATCACCAAGGGTGCCGATCAAGAGCTGCTTGGCTGAGTTTGTCCATTGTACCCGGTTCTGTGTTCCTGAGTCGAAGGTCAGCGTAACCGCGTCACTCGCTACAATCGGGCTACTCTTGCCGAAGTCGTAGAAGTCGCCAGACTTTGAAAACCACACCGTCTGAGGTCTAGCAAAGGTGGACAGATAAGCGATACGTTGCTCATAGAAGTCAACAAACTCCGGGTATCCGTCCGTCGCGTTCCAGTCGGAAGGCATGTCGGTGAACGAGCACTCGTTTGCCGACCACTCTGCTGCTCCGAGACGCTTGAACTCGATAGGTACTCGTCCCGACTGGGCTATGTAGAGTATGTCAGCAGACTGCTTATAAGTGAACTGCTCAAGGGAGAATCCCCCAGTAAACTCATACACGTAGGGGTTTCCCGGATCGAGTGGGTCTTCGAGTAGACCGTCTCCCGTAGCAAACACACAACGCACAGTGAGGGTGCTATGACGATAGAAGATGATCGCATACGCCTGTGTTTCCGAGAAAACAAAGGGCACTATGCGGGGATACTGAGTAGAAGCGGGGGTACCAAGCAGGGGGGTAAGATCGAAACGAAAGCAGAAGCCCTCCCGTCTAGCTGCCGGGCCTTGCGGTTTTACGTGCATATTCCGCAGGGTCCGACAACCGAAACGGTAGCGGTCATTTTCTACTTGAGCAAGAAGGAGGGGGGATAGTTCGCCAGCGGTGAAGTTCCTTTTAAGTCGATGTATAGCCATTGATGCCCTGCCTTATCGAGTCAGCTAAGTCGGGATTTACAAAAGAGTCGTTGTTCGGATCGTTGTCAGGGTGCCTGTGCTCTTCGCCCCGTCCTGCATCCTCTTCCTGGGCCAGCATCAGGGCGGATGTAGCCCGCTGTTCGAGTCGGGCTTCGTACTTGTCATTCTGGCGGATAGTCGGCGCGATGGCTACGGCAAGCTGCAATGACAGGGCATTGACGAAGGCCACAGTGTACAGACCCGTATTCGTCTCCCGCTTGGTGTAGCGGAGCTTAGGCTCAGGTATCTGCGTGTAGATCGAGGCCCCTACCTGTTCCCAGCGTTGCCCCCTGCCAAGCGGCATGATGTCCACGGGGCGAAGGCAGTCGTTGGGGATATCATAGCCGGTGCCATACTCGTTCGGTTCTGCTCCCACCGTCACCCGCAGAGACGCGATAACCCGCGCAAACGACCAATCGTAGCCAGCCAGCAGGGTATCCCTGACTTGCGGATACGTTGTCTCACAGACCCGCTCACGCTTGTTGGCCCCCGTGAAGTCCCGAATCTGCTCCGCACCAAGAGCCACAAGGGCCAGGTTACAGATGTCGATTTCGGAAGACATAGCTTATTTCTCCTTGGGGGGTTTGGTAGCCTTGACTGCAGGCGCAGCAGCAAGACGCTGAGTCTCAGCAGCCTGAGTAAGGGCGGCGTTGGTGGTGGTGAAACGATACCGGGCATCGACGAACCGAGCAACGGCAGTAGCCTTGCTGGGGTCTTCTGGCAACTCCACGCCATAATTCAAGGCGGCGAACTCGCGCAGCTTGGCAACGTCATAGTCAGCGGCCAGCAACAGCTCCTCGCCTGCCGTGTTGAAGTCAAACTCCAGCTTGGCTTCAGGGGGTCCGGTCATGACAGGCTCATCACCAACCACCATCGACGGATCGAACGCCTCATCTACAGCCACGAAGTGCGGCGGGCAGGTCTTGAAAAAATGCACTTCTCCCCGACGATAGAAGCAGTGCGTCGGTTTCTCGTGCTTGGTGTGGCAGTCTTCTACACAGATGAACTTAGGCATGTAAACCTCCAAACCCCGACTAGCAGCCTAGTCGGGGTTTCCATAGGTTGAGCAGTTTAGTCGGCTTACTGTGCCGTCTGGTGATCCAGCATCAGGGAGCAATCCAAAATGGTACCGGCTGAGATATTTGTAAACGCTACAGTCACATACCGCAAGAGCTGTGCCGGTGGCAGGGTAAAGTTGAACCCCGCATTCGCCTGGGTGTGGGTGCAGGGAATGGTGTCAATGGTGGTGGCAGGGCTACTGGTAGCTCCGGTCAGGATAACCAGAGCGGTCATGCCGGTAACCTCGGAACCCTGCAGGCGACCCTTGATCTGATAACCGGGGCCTGGATTGGTGGTGCCGAGGTCTATAACGGTGGGAGTGCCGTTATAAGCCATGTCGGTACAAAAACTGAGAGCTTTGTCAATCATACCCATATTCTACGTCCTCCAAGATCGACTAGCGACCTAGTTGATTATTAGGCGGTAAGCGCGTCCTCAGTAAGCAGGATGGAATCGCACTGCTTCATCGGGATACCCCAGAACGAGGTCTGCCGTTTACCAAACACTTCACCGATGGACAGCGCGGCGTTGGACTTGTCGGTAGCAGCGATGTCGATCAGGTTCTTGGTGGCGCGGTTCATATAAAAGCAGGCCCTACCAGAGCTGAGATTCGGCACCGTGTTGGTCGCGGTGATCAGGTTGTTGTACAGGGTCTTCTGCTTGGCCCCGTCAGCCGCAATCGCGGATACGTCGATATTGGCAACCCGGACGATGTAACGCCAGTCACGCACAACCAGACCCATGTTGGCCCCGAATACAGAGGCATAAGCCCGATAGATGCCGCCGTCTGCATCATAGGCATCGACCTCGCCCAAGTCCTGACTCTCAATACCCTGAGCGGACCCCTTTGGGTAGATCATATGCACGGTGTTGGCACCCCAGACGATAAGCCAGATCGAGGTCAGGGCGCTACCCGTTCCACCGCAGCCAACGACCTGATTCAGATAGCTGTTGGCAGTCGGCTTGTTGGACGGGGTACCGAGCTTGTCATAACGCACGGCAAGGCCGTTGAACTTGTCGGGATGGGTCACCAGTGAGCCATAGATGAAAGTAGAGGCAAGCTCGTTGGAGATACCCTCAAGGATCGGCTGAGCCTCGGAGAGCATGAACTCCTTGCTGTTGCCGTTCAGATTGGCGAGTTTCTTGTCAATCTGGGAACGTGCTTCGAGCATACCGCAGACATCATCAACCTGCATGGTGTTCGACTTGATCGGCCTGACACCATAGTTGAACTTACGCCAGGTCGGAGCCGGAATGTCACAACGGATGGTGGTACGATGGCCCGTGGGGAGGTTACCCTCCACGAAGTAGGCATCGTCCAGCATTTCGTTGGTCTTGTTGAGAATCTCAACGATTTTGGCAACCTTGCCGTTGGGATCGGTGCGCTTTGCCAGGTTAAGCAGATTCGGATACGCGGAACCGGCAGTCGGATCAAAAGCCATAGTCTGTCTCCTTTAGAAATTGCGTGTTAAGGGGTTCTCAGCTCTTATCGAAGATAACTTCAGCCGCAGACTTCTCAGCACGGCTAGTCGGACCCTTATTGGGGATGAAACCGTCTTCTTTCATCAGTTCCCGACCCACCTTTGCCATAAACGCCACAACGGTCGGATTATTCCCAGCTCGTGTGCTGTTGAGAAGTTGTTTGAGCTGACCCCCCTCGTCAAAGTGGTTGATAAACTGCTTTGCGTACTGAATATTGGCGTCTTTCTCGGCCCCCCAGGTCTCGAACAGCTTGTTCAGCCCGTCATTCTGGGTCTTCTCGACGAACTCGTACTCAGCACCACGAGCATGAGCGTCAAGGGCCAGCACGTTGTCAAGCTGGGCCTGGGTAAGCCCCAACTTGTTGGCCCAAACACCTATATCCTTGATCGGGAAGTTCTCCGGCAGCTTATAAGCGTCTGCTTCCAGGGGCGCAGGCGCGATGTTGGCTTTGGAATACGCTTCCGCCAACTCTGCTACGCTCTTAATTCCTGACAACCGCTCATTACCACGCAGTTCCTCCGGCAGTGCGGACAGCCAATCGCCGCCCTCACTCGCCGGGGGTGTCCCGCCATCACCTAAAACGGTACCTGCATGAGCCTCAGTGGTCGTAGTGCTGTCCGCTGTAAGCTCGGTACTCGTATCTGTCGTAGCTGTACCCTCTGTGGTGGTAGCCTCACCAGTTACAACAACCTCATCAGCCATCTGTATCGCCTCCGTCATCCTGTTGGGGTTTGTGTTCCAGTATCATCTTGGTGTAGATACTTGGATCAATCTCAAAAAGTAAGTCCAGTATCTGCAATCCAACTTTACGGGAACCCTCTGTCATGAAAACCGTGTTATCACAGGCTGTATTGACGTTGTAGAGGCCGGTAAATCCTAAGATTTCCCAAACTAGCTCCCTAGTTGACTTATCATGCAACGCTTTTGCGAAATTTGCAAGTTTGATTTTCTCATCTCGCTGATTTTCGCTCGTTTCACGCACCAAGTCATCATAGGTCTGGGTAACCGTTCGGTCTATACCTCGTCTTCTCGCCATTACATCACGCTCCCGCCCATGATCTCGCTGATATCAACTCCAGCCCCGGCAAAGTCACGAGCGGCAGCGGCGGTGTTGGTCAGCCCCTCGCCCTGAATCTGGGTCTGAGCAGCCTTCTCTGCCATTGCCTGCTGCTTCTGCTGGGCCTGAGCACGGGCCTGCCTACGTTGAGCTACCTCGGCCTCGGTGTTCAACACGACAGCCGGGACACCCGTCATATCAGCAACCTCGTCAATGGTTCGGTCGGTGTTGATCTTGTCCCTGGCCGTATCGTCAAACGGCACGATACCCGCAACGAACTGGAAGAAGTTCTGAATCGAGCGCACCTCGATCAGCTTCTGCTGCTGGGCGAGGGGTCCGATCAAGGTTATGTTGATACCTCCGGCACTCTTCAACATCTCAGGGTCCATCGGCGCAAACAGGCCGCGTCTGAGCATACTGTTGAAGCACCGGGTGACCAGATCGCACAGGGCTTCCGAGTACAACCGACCGATAACAGGCCCCAAACGAATAACTCCCTCATCCTCCCGTGCATCGACCTCACGGGCCTTCAGTGGGGAAGCGTTCGGATCACGCATACCCGTCAGGAAAACGTCATTGAAGCAGGCTTTCCTGATCGCCATCTCGACCCGCTCGGAGGCAGCACTCACACCAGAGTAATCGAAACCCGCATTAACGATTGGCTCAACCTTCTCGTTCGGGTTAGCTACATAGTTATAACCCCCCGGCAAGGTATTGGCCTTTCCTCTCATCCGGGCCGGGATGTTATATGGCGGATTGACAGCCTTATGAGTGGCTATCAGGAATGCCTTCTCCATCTCCTGCAGACGCTTGGCGAGTGGCAGGATACGACTACCTACACCTACCCCCATGTTGTCAGTTCCAATAGCGTCCCAACGAGCAGTGTGGTAGGGGAACTCATGATACCCAGCGATCTTGAGAGGCTTCTCTTGATCCTGAGCCTCAATACTTGAGTTCCCTGATTCGAGGAAGTGGACAGAGGTCCACGGCTTGTTCCTATACTTACGAGCGTAGACGCAGACAATTACCCGCCTCTTGGCGGTGTTCTGCTGGGCGTTGTCCGCTGTCAACGTATCGCGGATATCTTCGGGCAGGTTCTCCTTGCCATAGTTCAGCTCAAGCTGGCGAAGGCTCATGTCGATGTAGCGGAAGTACTTGTCGATCCGGCCATTTTTACCCCGGAACAGGAAATATTCCCCAAAGGTCAACAGGTCGAAGTGAAATATCTTCTCGTCGTCATCCGCGTTGTGGACAGAGGCATTGCCGAACCCGGCACACTCCTTGTAGAACCCTGGCATAACCTCGTAGAAGTTCGACAAGTTCCAGGCCTCGTGCATCCGCTTCTGACAATCATACAGCCAGTTCCGCAGCGACGAGCTGGGAGGTGAGGGATCACCCACGAAGTCAAGCCGACACCAATGCCGGGACTGGCCGGTAAGCCGTCCGTGCATACCGCTGGTCAGTATCTCAACTGCGTCCTCAGCAACCGGGTTGACAATATCCCGGCTGGAGAACGAACGTCTCTTGACGGTGGTGTTGCCCGGTTTCGTGGACAGACTGTCAAAACGACCGCGCCCAGGTAGAACGAAGCGGGCAATCTCCTTACCTTCCTCGATCCAATCCTGGGCTTCTATGACCGCCTCGTGATAGTCCCGGCGTAAGTCCTTTATGCTTGGCAGCGCCATTAGGCCCCCGACATCTTAGCTGAGACGGTTGTTGGCTCCTCACCATCAGCAAGTGGCGAGGTCAGTATAGTCGAGGACCGGCCACGACGACGAGCAAGCTCACTGGCGGTGTCCGTAGCGATCTTGCTCTGTAGTTCCTTCTGCTTGGCCTGCCAATCGACGTTCATCGGCTTCTCGATGGTCGGCGGGGTTGGCATCCCAGGCATCTGGATACTGTTGTTGATAGCCATCGAAGCCATCGAGGCCATCATCCCCATCATCGGCGCAATCATCGCGTTCATATCCACCTGCGGCTGCACCGGAGGCGGGGTGTAGTTGTCTTCACTCTTACCACCCATGACTAGGCTCCTAGTAAGGTTTTGCTGTTTGCCTCGTCTTCCTCGGTCAGCACGGTTGCCCCACCTCTGACTGGCCCCCCAACCTTCTTACCCTCTTTGCTGAGTGCGCCCTCGGTACCTGTTCCCGTACCCCGCGTAACCGGCAGGGTCCAGTCGTAGGCGGTGTTACCTGCTCCCCACTTACCATAGAGGTCAGCGAACTGGGCCTCGGACGACTCAGACCAGTAGTCAGCAAACATGTTGTTGATCCGGGCCTGCTTCTCCTCTTCGGAGACAGCGAAGTCCAGACCCTTGACAGAGGCATGAGCTGCCTCGTCGCTGATCTGGGTGTTTACGTCCGCAATGGCCTTGTTGGCCGCATCCAGCTTGGTGCCAAACACCTGATCGAGCGAGGCCAAGCCTTGCATCTGCTCTGCTTCCTTCAGGGCTTTCTCCTGCTGCGAGGCATACTGTGCTGCCAGTTCCTCCTGACGACCATAGGCCATCTCCTGCTGACCGGCAAGGGCCTCGAAGATCGCCCCGAAGTCGAACTCAGGCATCATCGGCGCGGCCCCATAAGTGCGTCCCTCGGCCTGCCCCCAGCGTTGGTAGTGGTAGTAGGGATTCAACCCCGACTCGGCTACGTCCGGGTAGCGGCTGAGGTAATCGAAGTCCTCAGCCGAAGCTGCGGGGGCCATGCTGGGATCACTTCCTGATTTTCCACCCATGCTACTCTCCCGACTAGGAAGCTAGTTCGTCTGCTGTGAGGACTGTAACCAGCCCCGGTGTGTATTCGTCCAGATCGTGCATGTAACACGCTCCGGGTATGGTCGCGACCGGCTTGAAGCCAACCTGCTTGATGAACCGGCAGGCCAGCTTGTTACGGGTCGGTGTAACCCCTATCAAGGTCTGAGCCAACGGCAACGGCGAGCTATACCGGCGCATCTTGAAGAACTCAACCAATGTTGCCTTGGCTATCTCTACCGAGCTTACATGGCCGTGCCCCCTGCGTAGAATTGAGAAGTGAACATACGCGGTGAGACCCGCAAAGTTTGTCAAGTGAAAATGCCCTATTGGCAACACCTCATCATTGATGAATACTACAAAGAAATGCTTGTTCCTGTCAAGGCAGAAATCTCGGAAGTCCTTGAATGCACGAATCTTCGCGTCATAGAACAGCGAGTCGATCAGACCGTCTTCGTTGAGCTGGCCCCAGTAGTAAGCCAGCACCATCTCAGCCGCTCCTACCTTAGCCCTGATCAAGTCACGCACATTAACGATCTTGATAGGGATCATAGCACACCCCACTGTTTCGCAAGCGCCTTCGCGTGTCCGGGGTAGGTGTTACTGCGTAGTTCATCACGCACAGGCCCAGGTGGCATACGGTGACACTCCTGCTTAATCTCTGGATAGTCAGACTTCTTGTGCGTAGCCTTCAGTAGCGGAAGACCGGTCAACCACCAACCTGTAGCTTTGCTGTAGGGATCACCAAACCACCACGGCTGGACAAACTGGGTAGCAACGCGGCCTATGCGTGATACCGCGTGGCAGTGCATTATCGGGTTCTCAATAGCTCTCAACGGTATGTGCGTAGCTCGTTCAAACAGCAAGAAGAACTCGACACCCTTCAGCATCAGTTCCCAACGTCCTTGCTGCTCGGACAGCCAACGCACCCCGGAGTTACAGAGGTATGTGCAGGTGGGATGCGCGATAAGCAAATCCCACTGGCGATACAGAACATCCCGGACATCCCCCTGATAATGCGGTCCGGGTCTCCTCGTGGGCTTCAGATCACAGGACCACGCGTTATGCCCTTCTGCTATGAACGCATCACGAACGATCCCAGAACACTCACAGGCTACCAGAACGTTCATACTCGCCGCCATTGAAATAGTTCAACACATCATAGTCCTGGGTACCGCGTTGCTCCTGCTTCTGCTCCAGTATCTTACGGTAGATGCTTAGCTCGTGGGGGTGAATACCCAGCGTCTTGGCTTCAGCCAGGATGTCATCCTGCGGCGAGTCCATCTCAGCGAAGCAGAGCATCACGGCATCCGATTTGTTGGGACTTCTGCCGATGATGTCACGTATCTTACGCTTCTTGATCAGCCTGACCTTGTTGTTCGGGTCTTCATCGAGGTGCATGTTGACCAGCTCCTGTGTCAGCTCATCGTCTACTGGGAGGTGCCCGGTCGGCAACCACTGCTTGAGCCTGTAGGCCATAGCCGCCCGCTTGTTGAAGCAGTTCTCCTCATCGCTGGCTCCACCGAAGAAGACATCGACTATGTTGGTATGGCCCAGCTCACGCAACCGGGAGAGCACGGCCATACCCTGACCAGCATCACCAAAGACGGTGGTCGGCGGCGGGTTGATCATCTTGAGGGCGCGGGATATCTTACTGACGTTCTCCATCGGGTTGGTCGAGACAACCTCGATCAGCGGGCGTATCTCGGTACCCTGACGGATGGCTAGCTCAGACGGGTCGCCGGTCAGCCCTACGTCCAGGCCGACGATGACTTCAGACAGGCTTACGAGGTTCTTGTCGAGTGGTCGGCGCTGGGCATCCAGCACCTCCTGTGCGGTGATGAGGATGTCCGGTACGTCCGCAAAGAAGTCGTTCTCGAACTCACGCCGGTAGGCACCTGCCGACATGGTGGCCCTGAGCATCCGCAGCTCGCTCTCTGGCAGGATGCCGGTCTGGCTGGCCTTCAGGTCGATGGTGGCCCAGTCGAGCAGGTCTGGGTCAGTCGAGACACCATACTGATAGAAGTCATAGAACTGGTTGAGGCCTTTGACTGTGCCGATTATCAAGGCGTGGGCGCGACGGTCGGCCATTGCTGGCCTGAGTACCTCAGCATAGGCATACTGCGAGTTGGCCCAGGACGCTACCTCATCGAGCACGATCCGGTCGATGTAGATGCCCCGGTAGTTCTCGATGGACTCAGCCGAGCCGAGGTAAATCTTACCGCCGTTGGGCAGGTCGATGCGTAGCTCCGTCTCGTTGAACGACACCAGGCCGACTCGTTCGAGGTCGAACAGGGCGTTCTTGAAATACTGCCAACTGACGATCTTAGCCTGCTTCTGAGTGGAGCAGAAGTAGTAGCCCCGGTAGTCCTGGATGTTCTTGTCGAAGGCTTCCTTGATCAGCCAGTTGACCGCAAGCAAGGTCTTACCGAGGCGACGATGACAGACCGCTACGACGAAACGGTACATATCCAGCCGCCGCAGGATCAACATCTGCGCGGGTCTGGGCTGGAATGATATATAGTATTTGATCATGAGTGGGGTTACAGCAGCTCGTTGAGAACTAGTTCCCTAGTTACGTCAGGGGTGAACGTAGTTGGTAGCCGCATCTGCTCCGGCAGGGAGTCCTCCAACCGCTTCATCTCGATCAGTTGCCGGTCGTCGGTGATGAGGTCGGTCATCCTGTTGCTGGCCTCACCGTTGAGAGAGGGAGCAGCCTGGCCCCAGAGCACCACGATACGCTTGTCCTCCTGGGTGTAGACCTCCGTCTTCTCCGAGATGCCCAGGTAGGCCGACATCAGGAACTTGCCGAACGATTGGTTGAGCTTCTCGGTCAGACCCACTCTTGTGAGGAAGTCCGCCAGGATGCTGCAGCCGATCAGCAGGTAGTGGCGGGAGTCCTCCGGGTGGTCGATGTTCTCGATGGCCTTCTTGAGTGAGTTGAAGTTGGCGAAGCCCAGCGCACGGGCAAAGCTCTCCGGTGTTGGCATCAGCGAGAACACCTTGCGTGTGGGTATCGTCAGGTTCTTGTTCTTCGGGGCGTTCTGGGTAACCGCAGCCAGGTCGTTGGGATGCTCGAACAGCTCATAGAACGGATGCTCGTTGAAGTAGTACTCAATTCCTGACTTCAGCCACTCCCCGTTGCACATGATAGTGCTAACAGGGAGGTGGCAGTTGATCTGTATCTTACCTTCTTTGGTCAGCATGGCGTTGGTGTGACTAGCCTCCTAGTTGATAATAGTTCTTACTCTTGGTTGGTTGATGGCATCACGATGCCTGTCAGGTCGCTGCCGGTGGTGTAGCTATACCAGTAAGTGTAGATGATCTCAGACAGTGTGTCAAGGTCGTCGATCAGCCACACGTAGGCGGGGATGCCTGTCCTCTCCTCGATCTGGGCGGCTGTCCGAGGGGTTGGTCTGCGCCCTTGCCGGTTGATCTGGTAGAGCAGGGACTCCGACACGTTCATGTACGCCGCCATCTGCCGCAGGTACTCGCGGGGGATGATGAACCGGGCCTTGATGTCCGTTGGTGCCGGAGG